>Ga0206683_10000603_pt1 | contig 25760 bp, 14 predicted proteins | sample M280m12015metaG_FD_155483 | JGI IMG/M metagenome (GOLD analysis project Ga0206683, IMG submission 155483) | Ammonia-oxidizing marine archaeal communities from Monterey Bay, California, United States - M2 80m 12015 | ecosystem: Environmental > Aquatic > Marine > Intertidal zone | place: USA...
CCAGTCTCTCCTTGCTAGGCCTATTCTGTTCCTCTGATAGCCCCATAAGGGGGGCATCCGTTAGCCCCAGGGTGTCTGTCGCTGTTGGTTGGTTGGGGCTGTAGTGCAGTAGGCCAGTCACGTGCCGCCCTTCAGCAGCCCCCTCGTGAATGGCCGCCAGTGCAGCCACTGCATTCGTGGGGTCATGCTCGTCACCAACCGTCTCCAAACGAAGCGTGGAACCATCGAAAAGTGATATCTCGCTGAATTCCCCCTCGGGGACGTCCACCTCCTCCAAGGGGGAGAAGTGAGGTATGTAGTCGAGTATGTGAAGGACTTCGTCGTTCGCCTTGACGTAGTTGTATGAACGGTACGACTCGTCATTGTTGGCGAATGTGACACAGGGGGAAATGACGTCGATAACAGCCGTGCCCCTATGACTCATCGCTGCCCTGACCAATGCCGTTAGCTGCTTCTTGCTTCCGGAGAATGACCTGGCAACGAATGTGCAGCCAAGGGTGATCGCCATTGCACAGAGGTCTATCGGAGCCTGCTCGTTCGTGGTCCCCTTCTTTTTCTTGGACCCCTTTTCGACAGTAGCGCTGTACTGCCCCTTAGTCAGCCCGTAAACACCGTTGTTCTCGATGATGTAGACCATGTCCAGGTTCCTCCTGATGGCGTGGATGAACTGGCCGATTCCTATGCTAGCCGTGTCTCCGTCCCCGGATACTGCTAGGAAGGATAGGCTCTTGTTCACCATGTTGGCTCCGGTCGTGACCGAAGGCATCCTTCCATGCACGGTGTTGAATCCATGGCTCTTTGATAGGAAGTATGCAGGAGTCTTGGATGAGCAGCCTATTCCACTCATCTTTGCGATTCCCTCTGGCTTAATCCCATTCTCCCAAGCAGCTTGGATAATTACGTTGGATATCTGATCATGCCCGCATCCGGGACATAGGGACGACTTCCCACCGGTGTACTCGGACTTCTCCAAGTTGATGACATTCAGCTTCACAGGTTTCATTCCGATGCCTCCAAAACTTGGACGATTCTCTCTGCATATTCCCTGGCCCGGGGCGGCATCCCGTCGCTGTAGGCCACTGAGTGCATCTTAGGAATCAGGTTAGCGGGGAGCTCCTTCCTCAGGATTCCGTAAAGTTGCCCGTCACGGTTAATCTCCAGAACTATGACCCGGTCATGTCTATCAATGAAATCCTCGACTTCCGAGTGATATGGAAGCGCCCTTACTCTGCAAGTGCTCACAGAGAGTCCAGACTCCTCGAGGATGTCATCTATCTCCACAATGGTGTTTTCCATTGATCCATAGAATATTATTCCGATATCGCCCTCGTCTTCCTCCCTTAGAATAGGGGCTGGCAGAGCATCTCTGGCTCCGTCTATCTTCCTGCGGAGCCTCTCCATGGTAGCATGGTAGACCTGAGGGTCCTCCGAGTAAATGCCGTCCTCGTCATGCCCGGTACCGCGATACAGTATTGGTGCAAGTCCACTTCCGGGTAGGGTCCTGTATGCAATCCCGTCACCATCAACATCCCGATACCTGCCAAAGTCCGCTATAGCGTCAAGCTCCTCCTGGGTCCGAATCACCTTCCCCCTGTCCATTTTCTCACTGGGGTAATCAAAACCACTCGTGGACCACCTGTTCATTCCGAGATCGAGGTCTCCGAAACCAAAGACCAGTGTTTGGAACCTCTCGGCATAGTCGAAGGCCCTCCATCCGAACTCGAAGCACTCATCGACAGTTCCAGGAATTAGCACTATGTGTTGCGTGTCTCCGTGACTAGCCTCGTAGCACATCGACAGGTCACCCTGCTGAGTCCTCGTTGGAAGTCCCGTGGACGGGCCAGTTCGATTGATGTCCCAGATGACTCCCGGGACTTCGGAGAAGTAGAACAGTCCGATGAATTCGGACATCAGCGAAATTCCGGGTCCGCTCGTGCACGTCATCCCCCTGCCGCCAGCCCAACCAGCACCGAGTACCATGCCGGCTGCAGCGAGTTCATCCTCGGCCTGAACGACCGCGCAGGTCAATCCGCCGTCTTCCCCCTCCTTCAGTTTGGGAATCCATGAGATTATTGACTCGGCGAGGGACGAGGAGGGAGTTATTGGGTACCAAGAGAGCATGTTAACTCCCCCGTATATCGATCCAAGAGCAACGGCCTCGTTGCCCTCAATCAGGAATGTATCCGATGGCTTGTCACGAGCCTCGACGGCAAACTGGCATTCGAAGTCCCAATTCTCCGCAGCGTAGGACCTGCCCTCTGATATCGCCCGATTGTTGAGCTCGATGGCCTTCTCCTTGCCCCTGAATTGCTGCTCAACGGCCTTCTCAATCGTTTTCTCGTCTATTCCCAGAAGATGTGCCAACCCTCCGACATAGTACATGTTTGCCATCAGCCTCGCCAATTTCGGGTTGATGCCCCTTGCCATTTTGGTCATCGGCATTCCCAGGCACACGCAGTCATCGCGCTCCACAGGGAGCTTCGCGTCCTCGTTGTAGACAACTATGGACCCTGGCTTCAATGAACCCAAGTCCTTGGTCCAGGTATCCTTGTTCATCATTATCTGGATATTGGTCTCGTCCCCAGGCGCCTGGTAACCCTTGTCACTGGCCCTGATGATGAACCACGTGGGGAGTCCCGAAATGTTGCTGGGAAACAGGTTCTTCCCACTCACTGGAACGCCCATTTCGAACATCGAGTGCAGGATTATCAGGTTGGAAGACTGAGAACCGGTGCCATTGGCCGTGGCGACATTTATTGTGAAGTCATTGATGACCCGACTCATCACTCATTTCTCCCATTGGCCCCTCGTGGCTAGGACTCGCAGCCTTCCGCGCTGTGCAAGTGGTCTTAGCCGTTCCCCCGATTCACTCACCTCAGCGGCATCTGGGAATTTCCGCTGTCGTTTTGTATGTGAGCATGGTCGCGTGCCTCATGCCTGTACCAGCAGAACTGCAGAAGTCTTGGGATTCGGCAGATTCCATGATGTCCGAAAACAGGTTCGAGGAAGCACTTTCTGAACTACGTGAGGCATGGCCTCTCTGTGAGACTGACGGCCAGAAGGTACGAACCCTACGTCAGGCCGGTGACATAGGGACTGCACATGGCCTGAAGGAAGAGGACTCACAGAAGAGGCACTGGCAGAAGGCACTGAAGAACTACAAGCGGGCCCTCAAGATAGATCCCAAGAACAAGGAGACCAGGCGAAGCATGAACTCCCTTCTCCCTATGATGGACGAGAAGGCGATATCGGTTGGCGCCAGCATGCAGTTCTTCGATGAGGGCAACCCGACACCAATGGGACTCTTTGCCATGGTGATAGCGGGAATGCTACTGCTAACATCCATCAAGCTGATCTCGGATGCCCTTCAGGAGGACGTTGCAAACCCAATCGTCTCCCTTGAGGTGTCCTACGTCGACGACTCCGGCGAGAGGATTGAGGGCATTATCGAGATCGAGCTTTACCAGGACCTCGCCCCAGTGCACGTTGAGAATTTCATGACCCACACTCAGAATTTCCGATACGACTTCACGACCTTCCACAGGGTGATTGAAAGCTTCATGATTCAGGGTGGCGATATAGACCGTGAGAACGGCGCAGGGGGATACGCTGCCAACTGGTACGGATACTGCAACGGAAACGAGGCTTCTGCTGGTGACTGCGACTATGAACAGTGGACCATCCCGGATGAGGCCGACAACGGGCTTCTCCACTCGCCCGGAATGCTAGCAATGGCGAAGACATCGGCAGCGAACACCGGCGGCAGCCAGTTCTACATCGTCCCAACTGGGAGCACACCTAGCCACCTTGACGGCATCCACACGGTGTTCGGACAGGTGGTTAGCGGACAGAACCACGTAGATGCGATCCAAGGCGTCCCCACAGACAGTGAAGACGTGCCACTCGACGATGTTAGATTGCTACATGTAACCGTCAATGAGTGATTATTGATCACCTCTGGCTGGGTCAAGTTGATTGGCTACGCCTATGCCGGTTAGGGCGACGGTGACCGCATGTCTTCGAACGACCCATTCAATGCCCACGCCTCTTTCGAGACCGTTGGGGGTAAAGATGGGGCCTTCTTCGACCTCGGAGCTTTGGAGAGGCAGGGCATCTGCAATCTCGAATCCCTTCCCTTCACCATCAGGTGCCTGTTGGAGGCCGCACTAAGGAAGTGCGACGGCTTCTTAGTTACCGAGGACGATGTGAAGAGAATAGCAGGATGGTCTCCTGACATGGTTCCCGCCGAGATTCCATTCAGCCCCAGTAGGGTGATATTGCAGGATTTCACGGGAGTCCCGGCAGTGGTTGATATCGCGGCCCTCAGGGATGCCATGGTAGGCCTGGGGGGAGATCCCAAGGCAGTCAACCCACAGGTTCCGGTCGACCTAGTCGTCGACCACTCGGTGCAGGTCGACTACTCCGGCCTCTTCCCGGACGCCCGTGAGAGGAACCTTGAGATGGAATACAAGAGGAACATGGAGCGCTACAAGTTCCTGAAGTGGGGGCAGCAGAGCCTCGACAGCTTCCGTGCCGTCCCTCCCGGACGGGGGATAGTGCATCAGATCAACCTAGAGTGGATAGCCTCGGTGGCCAGGGAGGATGGGGGTATCTGGATGCCGGACACCCTCGTGGGAACTGACTCCCACACCACCATGATCAACGGACTCGGGGTCCTGGGATGGGGGGTCGGCGGAATTGAGGCGGAGGCCGTCATGCTAGGGCAGCCGATCTACATGCTACTCCCCGAGGTGGTGGGCTTCGAACTCAGGGGGAAGGCAGCACCGGGAGTCACTGCAACCGACCTCACGCTCAGGATAGTCGAGATGCTTAGGGAGCACGGATGCGTCGGTCGTTTCGTGGAGTTCCATGGCCCAGGGCTCTCCAGCCTCAGCCTCCCTGACAGGGCCACGATTGCCAACATGGCACCGGAATATGGTGCCACATGCGGATTCTTCCCCGTGGATCAAGTTACGCTGGATTACATGCTGCTTTCGGGTAGGGAAGACTCGCACGTCGAGAACGTTAGGAGGTACCTTTCCGCACAGGGAATGTTCCGCACGGATTCGACCCCCTCTCCTGCCTTCACCTCTCACCTGTCGCTTGATCTGGGTTCTGTCGTACCATCCATGGCAGGGCCAAAGAGGCCACAAGACCGAGTCAGCCTATCTGAAATGAAGAAACACTGGAGGGAGAGCCTGAATGCCCCCGTCGGGCATCAGGGGCATGGGGTGGATGTGTCAAGGAACGTGGACTCATCCGAGATTTCCGGCAGAGGGTGCAGCCTATCCCACGGTGCCATCGTAATCGCCGCAATAACCAGTTGCACGAACACCAGTAACCCCAGTGTAATGGTGTCTGCAGGGCTCATGGCGAAGAAGGCTAGGTCCAGAGGAATGTCGATCAAGCCGTGGGTGAAGCCTAGCCTTGCCCCCGGGAGCAGAGTCGTTACAGAGTACTTGGACGCAAGCGACCTAACCTCGCACCTTTCCGAACTGGGATTCAGCGTTGTCGGGTATGGGTGCACCACGTGTATAGGAAACTCAGGCCCCCTAGATCAGGAGATTGAGGAGGCGATAGACGAGAGGGGACTCGTAGTCGGAAGCGTTCTTTCAGGAAATAGGAACTTCGAAGGAAGGATTCACCAGAAGGTTCTGGCCAACTACCTTGCGAGCCCGCCTCTCGTGGTCGCATACGCCCTAGCAGGAACTCTGGATATCGACTTCTCCGTGGACCCGATTGGTACTGACAAGGCAGGCCAACCAGTGTTCCTGTCCGAAATCTGGCCCAGTGATGAGGAAATCAGGAGCACTGTGGAGTCATGCATCAGTCCCGACATGTTCAGGAAGAGATATTCAGACGTACTCGAGGAACCCAAGTGGGACGCAATTCCCAGTGGAGACTCCGACCTATATCCGTGGGATGAAGACTCAACATACGTCAGACTCCCAAGCTTCCTTGAGGGGATAACCCCGGAGCCCAGTGAGATAGAGCCAATTTCCTCAGCCAGGGTCCTATTGAAGCTCGGTGACTCAGTCACAACCGACCACATTAGCCCCGCCGGCGCCTTCCCACACCATGGCCCTGCTGGGGAGTACCTCGTTGGTGAGGGTGTAGCCCCTCGTGATTTCAACTCGTTTGGAAGCAGGAGGGGGAATCATGAGGTGATGATGAGGGGGACCTTCGCAAATATTCGAATCAGAAACCAACTCGCACCTGGTACTGAGGGGGGCTACACCACACATTTCCCAACTGGTGATGTGACCTCTGTGTACGAGGCTAGTAGGAGGTACATCGGGGAAAGGACCCCCTTGGTTGTTCTGGCAGGCTCACAATACGGTACTGGGAGCAGCAGGGACTGGGCCGCCAAGGGAACACTGCTCCTAGGCGTCAAGGCTGTCATAGCAACCTCATTCGAGAGAATCCACAGATCCAACTTGGTAGGCATGGGGGTACTGCCACTAACATTTCCCGAGGGCGAAGATGCAGACAGCCTGGGTCTCGATGGGACAGAGTCATTCGACATCCCCTCGAGGGGTGACCTAGAACCGCTTTCCAGCATCCGAGTAGTCGCCACGAAGGAGGACGGACAGAAGGTGGAATTCGATGCAATAGTCAGGTTAGATACCCCAGTGGACGTGGAATATTACAGAAACGGCGGTATATTGCAGACTGTTTTGAGGAGTCTCGCCAAGGCGTGACTTAGTTAATGGGGAGTGTCTGTGCTGAGAGCAGGGGGGACAAAATGAGTTCGAGCGAGACTGTTAGGTTCAGCTACAGATCCCATCAAGAGTCAATTGAGGTCGTACTCCAGGGTGAAGCCGATTGGGTAAACTCAATCCGCTCACAGATGGGCCTCAATGGCACTCTGGGATTCACAAGGCCATTGGGCCCTGCAGCGGAACAACCCAAGACATCCGACGAATCAGGAAGCCAATCCTCTCTACAGCCAACCCTCCCGGGACCACCTCCCGATCCATCACGTATCCCCTCCGTGGTCAGAACTGTTGGAGACCTGGATCTTTCAGCGAAGGCCGCAGAATTGGGGATGTCCAGCCAGACCGACACCGATATGGCAGCTCTGGCCGAGTTCCTTGACGAGGTCGAGACCCCAGAACCTGTTACGAACATTCTCTCTAGTGACCCCCAGGCCGAGGCTTGGCTCCAACTGGTATTGACCATGGTCGTCAGAGAACACGGACACACTTCCATGTCCCTCAGTGACATCGAGAAACTCATCGGCGACAAGGTGAACAAGAGCACCGCAGAAGTCAAGATTTTCTTAGACCGACTCTGGAGGATTGGAAAACTCGAGAGAATCCATGGCGGCGTCGAGGATCACTACGCACCCAATCCCAGTTGGCTAGAATCGCATTAAATTCGGATATATCGTACTACAACCCCTATGGGGTTGCCGCGCTCAGCCCTAGAGAAGGCATAAGAGAGGGCCGAATGTCCCGACGGGTATGTCGTTAAGTTCGAGGACCGCCCAAAACCGAAACAGAGAGGCCCGAAGGGCCGTACTTCTGGTACTTTTGCTCCTAGCCTCACCACTAGCCGCCGTCGCGCCTGGTGCTAGTGCATCACACATCACACAATACGCCGTCCAGAGAGACCCCCAGGATGCTGCGGTGGGGGATATCGACTGTGACGGGGACAACGACATCGTCTCTGCTAGTGCAATGGGCCACTACATCACTGCCCTGTATAATGACGGCTCAGGTGGGTTCGCAGACAGACAGGACGTCTTCATTTCGAACAACGATTCCCAGAGAGCAGGCTTCGTGGATACGGCAAACGGCGTTGATGTTGAGATAGCAGATGTCGATGGAGATGGGAAGAACGACGTCATCTACTACCAAGAGAACATCAGATTCGTGGGCGAGACCTTCGTCAGACCCGGAAACCTCACCGTTCTATGGGGGGACTGTGACAACCTTGTCCATGAGTGGACCGACACTGAGATGACAATCTCCAACCCGTATCACGTGGATATGGCTGTTGGCGATATCAATGACGATGGCAACGACGACATCGTGTTGCTCACTATAGACGCAACATTCACCAATCAGTACATACAGGTATACAGGGGCCCTGATCCCAGCCTGATCACGAATCAGCAGCAGCTCCCTGTTCCACTGACCAACGGCCTCTACGACCACATGGAATTGGGCCACTGGGGAGAGACAGTCCAGGGCGGCGGACTCCCCGGAAGCATCGGGGACTGCGAGGATCTGGACCTATGGCTTCTGAGGACCCCTCCCTACAACACCGGAGTGGGCTATTCAGTCGGGCACTACGACAACATGACGGTCTTGGAGTACGATTGCCTCCAGGACCAGTACCCAAACCCAATGACCCCAACTGCCCAAGGCATCAACGAGTTCAAACTCGATGCAGAGCACAACTATCCAATGTACGGGATGGATATCTCGGACACCAATGACGACAACGAGGTCGATATGATTGCCGTGGTCGATGGGCTAACTGGAAACATCTCCTACGCGGACAAGAGTGGAAGTGGATGGAATACTCAGAACTACGTGGCTCTGGGGGACTTCAAAGGCGCATCGATAACTATCGAGGACGTCAACAGGGACGGCGAGGTGGACTTCTTCGTACCTACCGAACTCACCCTTACGAGACTTCAGGATTCCAGCTCTCAGAACCAAACCTACCTCCTTCTTGATAACCTGAGGGAGATTAACTCCGTCGAGATAATTCTGGCAGACCCGAACGGCCCAGGATACCTTTCATCCCTTTCTTTCGATGTCGGCAGAAGGCCTACAATGGCTATTCCCGGACAACTCCAGGGCGGGGAGAACAGTGCCTACGAAATTGTCATCGGGCAGAGGGACTACTCTTATCGATTCGCGGACAACACCATGTGGCTGGACACCCAGGGCTGGGCTGGAGCAGGAGACTTCCTGTCAGTTCTTACTCTGGACAACGAGGATCTGGGCATCACTAGCGTCACAGTGGCCCCAGCATCCTACAATCCCGCTACTGGTCAGGCACAACTCGGAGAGGGCAACAGATGGGTAAACGTGACCGTGAAGAACACAGGTCTCAACCCCCTATCGGGATCTATCGACGTCGATCTCGAGGTCAAAGAGGTCTTGGGCGGGACTGACACCGTCGTTTACTCAAACGACTTCGATGGAAACTTAGACAGCTCGAATTGCGCACAGTGTTCTTTCTCCAAGATATCATACACGGGTGATTACGAATCCGGCGCCTCCTCGTGGCACATAGAGAGCAACTCCACAGCTGCCACCCAGAACGTCTCGTGGTATGAGGCGGACAGCAACCCGACCGATTACTACTGGGCTGGTATGGACTATGCTGGATCAAACGAAAGCGACTCAGGTTACTTCAACAACATGGATGAGGCCTTAATCCTCGAGAATGTCGACCTGTCTGGTGCGGACGCCGCATATCTTGACATTTCGCTAATGTGCAGCACAGCGTTCTTTGAACTATATCTGAACGAGCAATACTCTGTAGTCGAGAGATGGCTGTACGAGGACTCATGCGGCATCGAGGTCTGGTCCGATGGGAGTGGCTGGGAACCGGTCTTCTTCTCTGGCGGCTGGGACAATGAGAGATACTTCAGGATACTCGCACAGGGAATCGACCCCGAGGTCAATACGTACAACGGGAACTTCTACACCAACACCGCAACTGGATGGCTGAACTACACAGAGTTCGGAGGAACATCCGAAGACATGGATGAGAGGGAATCGATCGACCTCACCCCCTACGCAGGTCAGGTAATAGACATCCGATTCAGATTCAGGACTGGGTTAATGGGTTCGGTAGGACCAACCGGCTCTTCACAGGACACAGGCCTCGATGGTTTCGCTTTCGACAACATCACAATCAGGAAGAGGAACGTCAACTTCGGATCCACTGAGGTCGTCAGTCAGACACTGAACTTCAACAACATGGCAGCAGGTGCCTCTGAAGACGTCTCCCTGACAGCCGACTTCATAGACAACAAGACATACTTCGTCAAGACCGAGCTCACCAACCCAGTCGGCTTTGACAACATGGACGATCTCAATGACGATGTAAGGTTCCAGACTACTGTGAATAACCTGTTCGACCCAGGACTAGCAGAGGAGCCATGGCCGACTCTGGAGAATGGGGTCAGGTACGCATCTGGGAACAGGGACATAGAGATAGTCGCTAGGAACTGGGGCAATACCGTGACTGACTTCTCAGTTAATGCCAAGGTGTACAACGCTGAGCCAGACCTAGTCGCAATCGAGGACTTCTCCGGAGTGAATCCAATTTGGACCGATGACGGAAACGAGAACGGAAGCAGACTCGACGACTCCACCGGGCAGAACGCAATGCTGCCACAGAATGTTGGTGTCTTCAAGAGCCACTCATACTGGCTCGGCCATCCGAATGATGGATATGGGGACAACTGGAGCGAAACTATGACCATAGAGTCAATCCCAATCGCTGCATCAGGTGCCGACTTCACATACCTGACTTTCGACTATTATGCCGAAGGGGATTTCCTGAAGGACTCCCAAGGCAACATACTGGCCATCAGAGATGCTGCCAACCTGGAACTATCATGGTCGAAGGGAGGCGAACTCTACCAGGGGATAGCCTACGGTAGCTGGACTGATCTCAATGAGAACGGAATCCAGAACACGAATCCAGAAGACCCCAACTTCCACAGGTGCGAGGACTTCGACCTGAACGGATATGACGAGGTCGAGTACTTCGGAGACCACTCGGACAACCTAAACTCAGTGGTCTGGTTCGACTCAGAGAACATCGTCAAGTCAGTTACTCTCGACCTCACGCACATAGTTCTGCAGAACAGAACCAGCGACGATACAACCGAGTGGCGAGATGAATGCACGTCTCTCGCGGGCTCGGAGCTATCCCTCACTTGGAGATTCCAGTCCAATGGCGACGGAATAAACGGCAACGCGGGACTTGCAGGATTCGCGATCGACAACATCCGAGTCGAGGAGTTCACATTCGAGTTCGACGGCGAGTACGTGGAGGAAGTGAATGGACTCGACGCTGCTGAGTGGTCGCGCTTCACCCTAGCTAACCATGACTTCCAGAGCGGAATCTACAGGATCGACGCTACTACGACTCTCGACAACACCACCGTCGGAACTTCCTGGTACGAGAAGGAGGAGGTGAATACTGCAAACAACATCTCCACAATCATGTTCAGTATCGCAAGTGCCGACATCACACTGATGCAACCAGACGTCATGGAATGCGTGACCGATATCACTTACAAGTGCGTGTACCCAATTGACGATGCTAGGGCACACAGCTTCTCGGTCCCACTACTGAATGGGGTCATCGAGGGCGAGTACGGGTTGTCTATGTCCATCGTGGATCTTGACACCAATCAGGAGGTCTTCACAGAAGTGGCCGACAACGGTCCTTTCAACCTCCAACCGCATGCGAGAGCATACGCGAATTGGAGTCAGCCATACAACGCGTGGGCGGACGGACACACGTACAACATCAGCTTCTCCGCAGAGGTGACTAAGGAAGACGGGGCAATAGAGCCCTCTGGAAACGTCCGCTTCTTCATCATAACCTTCCGCGATCAGATAGACGTCGCAGTCCTCTCGAACCCGACAGACCAGAACCGTCTGCAGAGGGTCAAGGCCGACCTCGAGTCAATGGGTATGACCTACACCCAAATGAAGCTAGAGAACTGGGACACCTATGCTACCCCGGACTGGCTAGAGCACTATGACAAGGTCCTGCTCCCCTGGCAGACCGACTACAACGTGTACTACGGTGACTACTACGAGAAGCTCTCCGAGACACGCGAGTCGGACGGATTGTCAGTATCCGAGACCCTAGAGAACTACATGGTAAACGGGGGAACAACCCAAATCCACCTTGGCCCATACAGGGATGCGTACCAGCCAAGCAACCTGCCATTCGGAATGGACGTCGCTATGAGGAACCAGGTAAACTTCACCGTGGACAACAGGATTCACAGTGACAGCATCACAATAGTGGACCAGTACCACCCAATACTGAGCAACGTCGATGCAACGGCCTTCAGCGCTATCAACGGCGGCTCTCACGTAGCACTCTCGGGATTGGATACTGCACAGGTCCAGGGGACTCAGATACCACAGGTTTGTGGAGGCAGGATTAGCGATCCAGTGGGGACTTTCCATACCCTGATTCGCGACAACACATACGACAGCCAATCCCTGCTGTCTATCTGTAATCGCGGGGCTGGTGGAATGATTGTCACCACGATCGACGTCGAGAACCCCAGCGTCTCGCAGGCATTCGGGGGAGAGCAGATACCGCTCCTCTCCAACCTCCTTGACTACCATCTAACGCCTTATCCATCCGACTTCGGGATCGCTGGCGATGGGTACGAACTCACTGTCAACGGCGAGGCACCGGCTATCGACACGATTACTGGCGCATACGCAACCATGTACATCAAGAGCAACTCTGACTTGGAGTTCGACTATGTCACAACTGTGGAGGGAGTCATGGCAGACTGGACCCTCTCCTCCGGGAACAACGACTCCGTTACCGGATGGAATGGGGACGTCATTGACTCTGGAGAGGTTAGCCACACTCAGCAACTGATGCCCGAGATCCCAACCCTGGGGTCCTTCTGCGTCGGAAACACAACCTCATCCACGGGATGCAGGATTGGGGCTGAGTGGGTTCTGACCCTATACCTGCACGATGATGAGGGGCACACCAGGATCACTTACATCAGACTAGTTACCGATGACACACTGGCCGACGAGTTCAGGCCTCTGGCATCCGCGAGCATCATCTCCAACTCGGCTCTGTCCGAGTATCTGGAGTTGGATGGCTCGAAGACCGTCGCAGGAGTGGACTGGCCGATTTACAGGGTCAGGTTAACCGATACCGGTGACATCAGCCTGTCTTTCTCCGCAGAGAACAGCTCAGATCCAGACGCACCCGAAGGGGAATCCGGAATAGAGCTGTTTGAGTGGAAGGTGTTCTTCGACTACCCATGGGATAGCTCAAGCCCCACACTCGAGGGCCACGAGTTCCAGATACCAGCCGCTGTGACAGACGAGTGGACGTATACATTCCGCAATCTGACCAGCAGCCCCGACGCATCCCTAGAGAACGAGATCAGGGTCGAGCTGATTGTTTACGACAAGGCAGGCAAGCAGAGCGAGAAGCACAGGATGTACTTCATCGTAGTCGGTGAGGACTTCGGGGACGATCCGCCTTTGACCCAGTTCACATCGCCAAGGCCCACAGACTCGCAGAGGGATAATCTGGTGGTAATAACAGGAAACCTCCTATCCGGAGCTGAGAACAGCGACGTCGTGATAGAGGCCGTGCTGGACCAATCGGTCCTGGACTACTCGACATCACAGAAGATTACCCAGAGGACGATAGGGAAGTACAACACCACAACTTCACTGGGTGACGGAGACAGCTTCTCACTGACCCTGGACATCTCAGATCTTTACCAACTGGACACTGGTGTTGCCGCGACAATTTACCTGCGCATTACCGAAGGCGACGGCTCGAGGTACGTCCTGGAGGAGTCAATAGACATCAGTCTAGTCCCACGTACGGACGACGGACCGGGGGACGCCGGAGAATCCGGTGGCCTCAGTACGACTGTATTGGCCGCATTGGGAGGGACCGTCCTCCTGATAGTGGTGGTCGTAGTGACTCTGGTTTCCAGAGGACGTGGCGGAAGCCGTGTCGAGAGCGACACCGTGGAGCAGTTCGGAGGGGTCGAGACAATGGATCCAGTCGAGGCATACGTCCAACAGATGGTCGCATCAGGGTACGACGAACAGCAAGCACGTGAGTATGCAGAGCAGTACTATGCCAACTACTACGAGCAGCAACGCAAAGGCGGCGCGTAACGAACTTGAAAGCCAGTAGTCCCCTCCAGGGGGCATGGACACCTCAGGCCCCTACACAGTGGCCAACATAGGCCTCGCTGAGGCAGGCGGCCTCAAGGTAGAGTGGGCCAGGAGCAGGATGCCCGCACTGGCCGAACTAAGGTCCAAGGCAATCGAGGAAAGGCCCCTGGAGGGGCAAAGGATTGCCGGTTGCCTGCACGTCACCAAGGAGACAGCCGTCCTGATAGAGACACTCGCTGCTGCAGGTGCTGAGATTTCATGGTCGGGATGCAACCCCCTGTCGACACAAGACGACGTCGCAGCATGGCTAGCCTCCGAGGGCTACTCCATACACGCATGGCACGGACAAGACAACGAAGGATTCTACAACTGCATAGACAGGACCCTAGAGATGGAACCAACCCTGACTCTGGACGATGGGGCCGACCTGATCTACAGGGTACACTCGGAGTTCCGGCACCTCGCTGAGGGAATCCTCGGGGGGACCGAGGAAACGACCACTGGGGTGCACCGACTTCGTGCCATGGCAGATGCAGGGGAGCTCCTGTACCCGGTAATCGCAGTCAATGACGCTGAGACCAAGTGGGACTTCGACAACGTCCACGGGACCGGGCAGTCAACCCTTGATGGAATCATCAGGGCGACCAGCGTCCTTCTGGCAGGGAAGACGTTCGTCGTGGCGGGCTATGGGCACTGTGGCAGGGGGCTCGCATCCAGGGCAAGGGGGATGGGCGCCAATGTGGTGGTTACCGAAATTGACCCAATACCCGCATTGAAGGCCGTTATGGATGGCTTCAGGGTCATGAAGATGGACGAAGCCGCAAAAATAGGCGACATTTTCTGCACCGCCACTGGGATGAAGGACGTAATAGTTGGAAGGCACTTCGACTCGATGAAGGACGGCGCCATAGTATGCAATACCGGACACTACGACTGCGAAGTAAGCATAGTAGATCTGGAAGGTTTGGCCAAGGACGTCCACACCATCAGGGAGAACAACGAGGCATTCTTGCTGGAGGACGGGCGAACCCTGCACCTATTGGCTAGGGGCAGGCTAGTGAATCTGGCTTCCGCTGAAGGCCATCCCAGCGAAGTGATGGACATGTCATTCGCAAACCAGTTCCTAGCACTCTGCAGATTGGCCGTCGAGGGCGAATCGTACAGGAACTCCGTGTACGAGATCTCACCTGAGCAGGACAGGGACCTGGCTAACCTGAAGCTCGGTGCTTCCGGAATCGAGATCGACGAACTAACCGTTGAGCAGATAGAGTACCTTTCCGACTACAGTGCAGGGACCTAAGGCATCTGCAGCTTCCACTTGGATGGCATCTTTTCATCCGCCTCAACGATCAACTCGAGCCTCTCGCGAATTGCAGGCATCTTGTTCTGAATCAGGGAAGCGTAGAGTTTGCTGCTCCTGATGACAGGTGGTATGCACACCTTGCCAGTCGAGGTTTCGTAGTCAATCGCCCTTTCTAGGTCCAGAGCGTGCCTATTCACCCTCTGCAGCATCCCAATCGTAAGTCGGCTGATGATTATGATTGACGTCAGGAGAATTAGGAAAACTATGGCGAAACCCCATCCGGTGTTTCCGAAGATTGCCATACCCACCACGCCGATTAGGAAAGCTAATGGTGCTACGAACATGAAGAGCCACAGCGTCTCTGAGATAGGCTTCTTGTCCTTCAGCATCTCTATCTTGGACCATCTCGGGTGTTTGGGCTGCTGAGGCTTGAAAATCTCCTCGGCCTCCATTTTCGAGGCCCTGGCAACGGTCTGATTGACCCTCTCCATCCTCATTCTGGTGCCTCCGTCCACAGCGTCCATCTCTGGTGCAAACAACTCCTCAAGCAAATCAGCGCAATCCTCGTAGTGCCCCATCCGTGTGAGAATCGCAATCTGCTCAATCATCGGGGTCGTCTCAGTGGGCTCGACATCCCTTCGCCTCTCCCACCACTCCAGTGCTTCCTGCAACATCCCCAGGTGGTCAACCATCAGGGTCCCGCCAAGCTCCCATGCCCTACGGTTGTCCGGATCTAGCTCAACCACCTTACGAAGTGCGCTAACCGATTTGGCGGTCTGGGAAAGGTCGGGCATCTCCTGCTTGCCCCTGGCTGCAGCAGGGAGCTCCATCCTGGCTATCATCATCCACGCTTCCGAGTGAGACGGATCAATGTGAACCACATCACGACTTAGCTCAAGGGCAGCACCCCTATCTCCCGACTCCTCTGCCTCGATCGCATCGAGCCACAGTGTTCCCGCATTCTTGGACATGAATTACTACCTTCTCCCTCGACCTCTTGATTGCCCTCTCTTGGGTCCACTTCCTCGTCCACGGCCCTTGTTGTGACCCCTATGTCCGCCACCGCCTCTCTTGGCCCCACGGTCCCATTTCTTCTTCGGTCCGGAACCCCTGCCCTTTCCTCCGTCACGCCCATGCCTCCTTGTCGAATTTCCTCCGTCACGCCCATGCCTCCTTGTCGAATTTCCTCTGTCACCAGAATGTCGCTTACGGTTATTGGAACGCCCTCTTGGTGCCACTTCCACAGGGGAGCCTATGGCCCTCCTAGAGTCAACTCCATCGAATATTGGGTGAATGTGAACTAGTCCTGAGTCAACAGGCCCAATTACAGTGTCCACCCTGCCCAGTATCTTCCCACCGCTAACTCTGATGGTGTCTCCTAGATTTGGTGATCTTCCTTCGAATGAAGCCAGAAGACCTCCCATATGGGAGACTTCTGTGACTCTGCCGGAGAACGCCATGTGTCAGTCCCTCCGCCTTCCATACATGATTGCAGCGACTGATGCAAGCAAAACAGAAACGACTCCCGATGCAGGCAGAAGCCCACCAATCCCGCCAGCATCCTCATCACATAGGCCTGGGTCACACCCGCAGGTGAGAGCCTCACAGTCTGGCTCGACAACTTCGAACAGAATCGAATTGTTCACGACTTGGGATGTTACTGAGCACTTGTTAGAGGTGTCGCAACCTTCTATTTCCACGGTGTGTTCTCCTGATTCCCATAGTGAGAAATCAATCAGAGGCGTTGACCAAGAGTTACCCGAAACACTGACTGAACCAGCAGCAGAACCATCAACTCTCATCGTGAAAGAAACTGATTCGCCGTCAGGGTCACTGTACTGGCCTTGCATTGACCATTGAGAACCATCCCACATGGAATCGGATATGGAGATCAGCGGGGGAGAGCTCTCCTTGGTTATGCCGAGGTCATAGAGCCCTTCCATGTGATAGGTACCATCTCCTTGAACCGAGACCCCAACCCAAACATCCCCTGGAACAATGTCCGAGCTGGGCGCCAAGATGGTGGTCTCCCCGGAAAGGGTCGTAATTCCTGAGCTCTGGGAAGAACCGCTCTGAACCAATGAAACCTCGACTTGAAGTTCGGGCCATCCCCCAGCGGGAGTTAGTGTGACTGGATGCGGATCGGATAGCTTATGGGAATCGGTAGAAACTGTGAATGGGACACCTAGGTGCCATGTTCTGCTTCCCGATGTCTGCATCGCCGAGTCAATCGCCTCGCAAGTCACCTCTTGAGCATCCCCGGATGGAATTATTGCTCTCAGTGACCTGTCACTTCCCTCGGTCAGCTCCATGGATGGATCAGCAGTGCATTGAATGTCCAGCGAGGAAACACCAGACTCATCGATGAACCAAGTAGAAATCGAACTCCATGATGCCCATGTCGACTCACCTGAGTGAGGAGAAGGGAACCATGCCCCGTCAGAGGGAGCCGAGGAAGTCCACTGAGGGGGGTCATCCACTGGAATCGGTTCAGTTGTAAAGTCGAAGAATAGATCCTCTCCTTCGGGCCAGTCCCCACTCCAGCCATTTGGATATAGCTCCAAAGTAAGGCTCCCGTCATCATTAGTAATTAGCTCGTAGCTGGAAGAACCATCTCCGATGCATCCTCCTCGGACAGGGGCCTGCCCTCCTGCGGTGGACTCGTTCAACCCCACGTCCCTCCCCTCGCACTCGTCCCACATGTCTAGACGTAGCCCGTCATCATGGGGGAATGTGAAGTCCAGGCGTGCCCCGGACATATTGGAGGCATTGAATGCAAGGGTGAAACTACTCGAGTCGCCGACTCCCGGGATGGTCATTGTGGCATTCAGCCATAGCTTCACCCTACATTCATCCGAACCATCCGACTGAGGGATGGATGTGTCACAGTCCCTGTTGGAGTCTGGAATAACGGGGACCTCTTCACAGTCCGCTCCTATTGACGACGAGCATCCTCTGATCTGGGAATGCCTCGGCGGAACGATGTTGAATTCCTCGATCATGACTCCATCGTCCTCCCAGCTTGTGTTCTTCCAATCAATACTCACTCCTCCCCTGTGTGCAGGGCCATCCCTGAGTCCAATCCTGGTCAGTGTGTGCTCTATGCACTCACTCGCAAGTGCTCGGAAGAACTCCCTCTCATCGGTCGAGAACCAACCGTCCCCTCCCTTTTGCGGGTCAATGATCTCCATGAATTCGTCCATAGCTTCTCTGAGGTCATCGGCTAGTGTCTCATTCACCCATGCAACAGCTCGCACATCGGCAGATTCCCAGTCCTCATTGAAAATTATGTCAAAAGTGGCCGCCGAATATTCGAACATGTTTTCGAAGGTTATGGAACCGCATTGCTCCTCTAGGCTCCCCCCTCCTCCAAATTGCTCAAGCCTTATCGGCCCTTCTTCTAATTCGGTATCCCCGGAGTCCTGAACCATTAGTGGCGATGTAATTACAATCGCCATCGATAGGGCGATGCAGAACGCTCCAACGTACTCCCTCATGCCTCCTCTAGGGTAGTTCACATCATGATTGTATCGTCTTCATATTATGGAGTTTAGGGCGACCTAAAATTGATATACTAAATTTTTCTCGCAAATTTAGGGAGACCAAAATATGACAAGAATGGGAATGGCAGCACTAATGACAATGATGATGATTTCATGCGTTTTCACAGGGTGTTTGGGTGGCGAAGAAGACAATGGCAGGGATGGAGAACTCATTATCGCCTTCGAGGTTCAGGCGGATTACGAGAACATCGACGAGAACCCACAACTCCTAGCAGACTACCTTTCAGAGAAATTGAATTACGACGTTTCGATATACAGCGTGGATTCTGAAGGCGCAATGATTGAAGCGCTAAGATTCGGCAATGCGGACATAGCCATAATGGACGGCGGCTCTGCATGGGTGGGTTGGCAACAGTATGATCTGGACGTACTTGGGGCGGATCAGAAGTCGGACGGCAGGACATACTACGAGGCCCATGCCTGGGTCAGAGCAGATAGCGAGATGGCCGCCGCCCACCTGGATGACGACCCATACACGGACCCATTCGCGCTTCTTTCCGGAAAGACGTCCTGTCACACCGGCTGGCTAAAGTCAGCAGGCATGCTGATGCCAATGGGTTTCCTTATTGGTCATGGGTACGCCAATGTCATAGGCGATCCAAATGACGTAGAGACCCTGAGGAACACTATCCTCGGTCATTTCAGTGACAACGCCTCTATCCCGGAATCTGGGACCCCGTACTACGGGTACGGCGGGGCTGTGAAGTGCCTGTCGGACGGGACCGGGGACGTTGCCTTCGCAAAGGACAGCACCGTCGACTCTTACTGCAACAACGATGCGCCAGAGGACAATGAGGACTGGTGCCTTGGGATGGACGAGTACGTTGCATTGCCGGCCTTCGGAAAGTCTCCAAGCCACCCCATAATGTACAACCCAGCTCTGATGAACTCCACAGTACTGGATGCTGTAACAGACGCTCTGGTGGGAATGAGCAGCGACTCTGAGGCCAGCCCAATTCTTGAGAATATACTCAACACCGGTGGAATAGTTGCAACCAATGCCGAAGAGCACCTTGGAAGCTACTCTTCCATGATTTCCAATATTCCGGGAATTTCGGCATACTACACTGATAAATACGATCTAAATGAAACTGTGACTCCCACTATTGAGAAGATAAGGATTGCATTCGAGGTTAAGGCGGATTACGAGAACATCGACGAGAATCCACAGTTGTTAGCCGATTACTTGGGGGAAAAACTCGGCGTTGATGTGGAACTTTACAGCGTCGACTCGGAGGGGGCGATAATTGAGGCCTTGAGATTCGGCAATGCGGACATAGCCTTCATGGACGGGGGAGCTGCATGGGTTGGTTGGAAAGAGTATGGCCTTGCTGCCATGGCGGCAGATCAGAAGTCGGACGGCAGGACATACTACGAGGCCCATGCCTGGGTCAGAGCAGATAGCGAGATGGCCGCCGCCCACCTGGATGACGACCCTTCCACGGACCCATTCGCGCTTCTTTCCGGAAAGACGTCCTGTCACACCGGCTGGCTAAAGTCAGCAGGAATGCTCCTTCCAATGGGATACATGATTGGCAACGGTTATGCCCCAGTCATCGGTGAAATGGATGACATAGAGTCCCTGAGGAACACGATTTTCAATTTCTTCAGTGATGACGCCTCGATCCCAGAATCTGGGACCCCATACTACGGGTACGGCGGGGCTGTGAAGTGCCTGTCGGACGGGACCGGGGACGTTGCCTTCGCAAAGGACAGCACCGTCGACTCTTACTGCAACAACGATGCGCCAGAGGACAATGAGGACTGGTGCCTTGGGATGGACGAGTACGTTGCATTGCCGGCCTTCGGAAAGGCCCCAAGCCACCCAGTAATGTACAACCCCTCAATGCTGGACGTACAAACGAGAACTGCAATACTAAATGCGTTGATGTCGATAAATTATGAGACTTATGTCGAGAATTACTCGGCGATGGGTAACACATACACCGGATGCTATGACATTACAACCCATGTAATTGACGAGACATCTCCAAGAAATTCCTGCGGATCGGAGATATTGGCAAATATTCTGAACACACCTGCACTGGTCAGGGTAACTTCCCAGGAGCACTTGGGGAGCTATTCAGATTTGATTAGCAATATCCCCGGAATCTCGAATTACTTCGGAGATAAGTTCGGTATCGACGGATGAATATCACAAGTTGGCGGGGGTATGGCACACCCAAAATCAGCGAATGACGCGGCAACGTTCAGTTTTATTGCCCCCGCCAACACCAAATACAGGTTTAGGTCCCCCTAAAGTAGGGGGACTCTCAGTGACTGGGGAAGATTTGGCCGTGAAAGATGGAGGGCACGGACCAATAATCAGATTGCACAATATTGTGATTGGTTACGAATCAGAAGATCCCCTCGTGAAGATTCCCAATCTGGAAATTTCGCCGGGTGAGATAGTAGCTATTGCAGGGCCATCTGGCGTTGGAAAAACCACCCTTCTGAGGACTATTGCAGGACTGGTAAAGCCACTATCTGGAACTGTGGAAGTCTGCGGCAAAGTCAACCCCTCCCTCCCTTCAAGAGGGGAGGTTGGTTATGTTCCACAGCGCTTAGGGCTAATTCGGCATGCAAGCGTAATGCACAACGTCATGCTCGGGGCAAATGCAGGCCATAAGCCACATTGGTACTTCCCTCCTTCCTCAACTGCCAAGGAGCATGCATTGGAAGCGATATCATCAATGGGATTGATGGACAAGATTGGGGAGCCGGTGAGGAGGCTATCTGGCGGGCAACAGAGGCGGGTGGCTACTGCCCGGACTCTGGCACAGTCACCAAAACTCATCATGGCAGACGAGTTTCTGAGTGAACTGGATGAGGAGACCATGCAAACAGTCCTGGGTTCGGTGATTGATTACGTTCGGTCCAGCAGTGCAGCGTTGTTGGTTGTCGAGCACGACATCTCTAGGGCCAAATCAATGGCAGATCGACTATTGGTAATAGACGATGGCAGGGTCAACCCATTCATTACCGAGACCACAGCAATGGAGGTCAAGGTTTGAGGACGGCCATTAATGGAACCAGGATGGGCATCGTTGCTCTGATGACAGTATTGATGTCATTGCTAATAATGGATGGAATGGTCGATGACTGGGGGAGGCTGTCCGGAGGCATGGACAACCTCTTCGTTTTCTTCCACCAGTCACTCTGGCCACCAGATTGGAGCGTTATCGAGCCACAGGCATATCCCGTATGTACGGCCCACCCCGCACTCGACTTCACCTGTTCCACGGCCTGGATTGGCATGATTGAGACACTGAAAATCGCATTCGTCTCCACTGTCTTCGGAATGATAATCTCACTGCCATTCTCGCTGCTAGCAGCTAGAAACCTCAACCCCCGGTGGATTTCCTATCCATCAAGGTTCATCCTATCGGCATCTAGGAGTCTTCCGAGCATTATCTGGGCCATCTTCTTCGTCATCCTAGTGGGTTTCGGACCTCTGTCAGGAGCATTGGCGATGACCGTCTACACTGTGGGATACCTGGGTAAACTGCAGTACGAGTCCATTGAGGGAATGAGCAAGACCCCATTGTACGCATCTGATGCTATGGGACTCTCAAAATTCGAGACCGCGGTTAATGTTGTAATCCCCGAGTGTGCAAACGACCTCATATCCCATGCAATTTTCATGTTCGAATACAACTTCAGACATGGCACAATAATAGGGATAGTGGGTGCTGGAGGAATTGGTTACTACATCAACCTGTATCTCAAGTTCCTACAATATGACAAGGTAATAGCATACCTGATAATCATCTTCTTCGTAGTCATAATACTAGACATGATCTCAATATATGCAAGGTCATTCTTCAATGAGGAGGGAGATTCCTCGAGCCCCTCGTGGTTCGGGGTTTTCGTGCCCGAGATTCTGACCTCAGGACTCAGAAGACTTCGTGGGCAATGAATCAGCGGCAATCCTGATGGCGCCATCGTCGTAGGAAATGTGAATCATGTCAGGCACTTTGTTGGTCAAGGCGGAGAGTGCCTCGTAGACTTCCTTCTCGGTCACCTTGAAGGCTTCAGCGGCGCGCTTCGTCGACCACGGGACCTCAATGAAGTCAGATGCGGCAATCCACTTCAGAAGCCTCCCCTCGAACTCAGTCAGTAGATCCCCAGCAGCCATGCCCCTCGTCCTCCGGCAGCGTTGTAGACAAATCAACCTATGTGGTCAGACGCCATTGCCCTCGACCATTCTCCTAACTGCTTGATCAGCGCCAATCTCCCCATCCAGAAGGTCTCCGAGGGCTGCAATGAACGGCGTCTCAACACCGAGAGCAGGAGCCCTGTTCAGGAACATCCTAGTGGCCCTGACGCCCTCTGCTACCATATGCATCTCCTCGAGTGACTCATCCAGCGTCTTTCCCGAACCAAGCTTCTCTCCAAGCGTCCGGTTCCTGCTCCTCGGGCTCGTTGCAGTCACGTACAAGTCACCTATTCCAGCAGGTCCGAAGGCAGTCGCACTGTCTGCCCCCATTGCCTCGAGGAGCATTATCCCCTCGCTGAACCCTGTAAGCACCAGGGCGGCCTTGAGGTTGTCACCGCCAATAGTTCCCTTGAGGCCGTCAACCAGGCCGCAGGCAAGGGCGACGCAGTTCTTGTACGCGCCCCAGAGCTCTGCCCCATTCGGGTCATTGGCAGGAGTGAGAATAAGCGTCTCCGTGGAGAGCCTACCAGCCAGCCTGTCAGCGACACTGCTGTCGTGGCATGCCACTACCGCACTGGTAATCACCCCCCTAGCCACCTCCGGGGCTATGGTCGGACCAGTCATGACGATGACCGGATTCGACTTGCCCGAATCCTTGAGCCTACCCTCAATCGCATCAGAGATCAGGCCCGAGCCGCCCTCGTCTATCGGAGCAAGCCCCTTCGCCAGGTCCAGGAGCACGTGGGACGGCCGCAGGTGCGGCACTAGATCGTCGACGACAGACAGAATCACCCCGCTGGGAAGTGCGAGGACAAGTATCTCACAGGTCTCAGTGATGTCGGAGAGCTCCATCGTGACTTGGAGGTCGGGCATGTGGTATCCATCGAGGTACTTCCTGTTTATCCCATCAGTCATTATCGACTCATAGACCTCATTCTCGACGGTCCAACCGAGAACGTTGTGGCCGTCATTGCACCATATGTGGGCCAAGGCAGTGCCCCAGTTGCCTAGGCCTATGACTCCAATACGTGCCATGAGCCGCTGGCCACACGTCCCGGTTAAGACCCTATTGCGCGAGTGGTCGACCCTACGTTGACTTCTTGACCAAAGAGCGACACGGCGGAGCAAGCAGGGGTACCCGAGTTGGTCAAAGGGGCTGGGTTTAGGTCCCAGTGCGTAGTGCTTCGCAGGTTCAAATCCTGTCCCCTGCACCAATCCCTGCCGAATTTTGCCGCCCCATGTTTCATAAGACAGTAATTACCGCATTCGACCAATGACACGACTACAAGTATTGATAGCAAGCCTAATCCTGTTCTCAGCGCCACTGGCCGGTTGCCTGAGCGAGGAACTGGTTGACGATGTTCTGGGTTGCATGGATGAGAGCGCTTTGAACTATGACGATAACGCGACTGCCGAGGCACTCGAGGACTGCCTCTACATGGTATCCATGGATGCCTTCGAAGCAGCCATGCAAGGCGACATAGGCGAGGGGAACATAGAGGACATGCTGAACCTGTCCACCAGGGCCGGATACTCACTGACCACCTCCATGAACGGATACGACGCCGATATGGGGATGGAAATGGATACGACCATGGTAGAGAGGGTCCTGGTCGATTTGGACAGAGACGCTGTGCTCGTCCAAACCGCAATGTCAATGGATCCAATGATCGCAATCGACTACACGCACATCCAAGTCGGAGAGGTTGTGAATGTTCACTTCTCTCTTGGCGGAATGATGGCAGCTGAGGCAGGGGGGGCCCAGTCCGGCGTATACTCGACCAGGGACTCCACACCCAACGTGTTGGAGACCGTGCACTCGATCATAGAATCGGGTGGGATGTATGACGAGGACTGCGATCCCGACTTCGAGGATTGCGAAGATGACATGGGTGACGATGGCAGCAGCCTCGAGGATGATATGCCGGAGGGAGCCACCACCGAGATCACCTACGATGCAGAAACAAACTCATTCTCCATGACCATGAGCTTTGTGGAGGGTGACATGGATATGACCATGAAAATTCACCTCGACGAGAGCGAGAACCTGATGTCATGGTCTCATAGTGGTACAAACGACACATCCACAACGTCGACGGAGTACGTCGTATACTGGGACGATGCCGTGGTGATAGAGGTCGATGAGACCCTGCCAAGGACATCTATTCCGATCCACATAGACATAGAAGGAGGAGACATGGAAGACGTATTCGTCTGCGATAATGGCAACGAGATATCGATATACTCTGTCAACGATGGCTGGGACGACTGCGGAGATGGCTCCGACGAGCCAGAAGAGGTCGTCTACGTCTGCGGCAGCGGCGAGGAGATTCCTTTCGGCTGGGTCAACGATGGCGGAGAAGACTGCTACGATGGCTCTGACGAATCAGACGTTGGCGGTGATGTCCTTTTCGTCTGCGATGATGGCGAGGAGATATATTTCGACTGGGTCAATGATGGCGGGGCAGACTGCTACGACGAATCCGATGAGGCAACATACGAGGAGGGTGAGGTCGGCGAGCCCAACTTCGCCGATATTCTAGATTGCACTCCCTTCGTCGAATCTAGCGCAGTCGGAGACGGGAACCCGTCCGAGATGTGGGATGGGACCAACCTCGATATGACCGAGTGCGACGGCGAGGCATCAGAGTACTACACCGACTACGTGGTCGGAGATACCGCGATCACAGCCCCGTACAGCATGATGGTTTGGTTTTCTGAGGAGGGCTGGTCGGAGATGACCGGCGACTCCACTGGCGAAATGTGCGAGGAATACGATGGCTCCTACGATGCTGACAACGATGTCTGTTCGATGGTGCACGAGCTTGTACGAAACG
>Ga0206683_10000604_pt1 | contig 25740 bp, 29 predicted proteins | sample M280m12015metaG_FD_155483 | JGI IMG/M metagenome (GOLD analysis project Ga0206683, IMG submission 155483) | Ammonia-oxidizing marine archaeal communities from Monterey Bay, California, United States - M2 80m 12015 | ecosystem: Environmental > Aquatic > Marine > Intertidal zone | place: USA...
TATTTCTTCCATCAGGTCCAATGCCCTGTTGATCAGCATCCCCCTGTCCTTTCTTGCAGTGGTCCCTACAAGCCACTCCATTAGTTGGGTGATGTCCTCGGCATCTCTCTTTATCGTCCACTCTAGAACCTCCTCTGCTACCGGGTCATCCGATGGCAGCAACCGCTCGACCATGACTACCAGAGGGGCTACCGATGAATTAGTGCTACGGTATTCTCGCGGCGACTCTGTCTCTAATCCTGCCCAGAAGGGAATCTCCATCTGGCACCTTTACCAACACTAGTAGATTGATCACGTCACTTCCAATCTCTCTTCCCGCGTTAATGGCGGCAAATGCTGAGATGAGCGCCAGGTGCGACTCTACGAGCCTACCACCACACCAAGACTTCAGCAACTCGTCACTTGGAACTTCGTGACCCGCTCGCAAGGCCTCCTCGATGCTAAGGAGCAGAGCCTCAGCTGGTTCTCTGGAGTTGATTGAGGAGGCTAGTACCACCCATGGATCGACCCCAAACCCCTCGTGATCCAAGTTGGCAAGAAGCAGTGCTGAGAGTGCGACGTCCTCTCTCCCGTGCCTCTTCCAGAGCAGGGGTATCAACTTCCACAGGGTTCGTTGGTCATGCCCTGCCTCAGTAATCAGCCACGATGCGACCCTCCTAAGAATTTCATCGGGAGTGCCAAGGTGGAAAGAGTATCCAGCGGAGGTACCGAGACGGTCCGTGCTTGACTTCATGATCATCGCCGGCACCCCTATCGGGTAGGCTTCCCGGACAATTTTTGCTAGGCTTCGGTGTGATTTGTGGGACCTACCGGGTTGCTCCTCGAGGAACCCGTCCAGAATGCGCTCGCCACTCATCTGAACTACTGCTTCCTAGAGAGTATTTTGACGCTATCGAAAATCTCGCGAAGATTATCTACCGAGTCATTGAGACGCATTCTGTATTCGTCGATAAAGGACCTGTGCACGATTTCTCCCAGTTGACGGTCCAGGCTCCTAGCTATCGCCCGGTGCTCGGCATCATCGATGGCAAACATCCTCCTAAGGTACGCAATTTGTGCCAAGACGTCATCCGACCTGTCTGTATGGATCAGCATGGCTTCGAGAACCTGGCCATACACCAACCTCATCTCGCTCTTCCCAATCACGTCTCCGCTGATCCGCTCCTCCTCGCCAGATAGAATAGCATCATAGATCCTCTTGGGCTCATCCTCTCCCAGACTCAGTGCATGGGCAAGCTTCACCAGAATTCTCTTCTCTCCGCTTGATAACTGCCCGTCCCTCAAGGCGAGCCTCGATGCGTTCAAGAAAATCCTTGAACGGTCATCCTCAGCCCACGCCTCTTCTGCCACGCTACCCCATGGGAGGCATCTGCCTTAACGACTAGGTCTTAGGCCCAAAATTGGCCTCCAAGGCAAACAGGAGCATTCATGAAGCCCCCGTGCCCCGGGTAGATTGCTAATCAGCCACTCCCGGGCGTCCTGCGCCCATCCGAACCCCCCCCGCCAAAATGGCGAAAACGGGGGCAAGACCCCGTTTGGGGCCGAGAAGCAAAGGAATTGAATAATATGTCAAGTGAAGGAAAATACGTAATACACGCAACAATTAGAGTCGATGGGACCGTAGCACGCAAAGACGTCGTCGGAGCCATATTCGGCCAGACCGAAGGACTCCTGGGAGAGGGTCTCCAACTTAGGAAACTCCAGAGAACAGGAAGAATTGGCCACGTGGATGTCAGTTTGAACAACCACAAAGGCCGCGTACAGGGAGCTATAGAAGTCTCATCTTCAATAGACCAAGTCAGCACTGCAGTAATCGGTGCAGCCCTGGAGACGATAGACAGGATCGGACCATGCAAAGCAGTGATCAAGGTCAAGGAGATCGAGAACATCAGGTCTGCCAAGAGGGACCATGTCATCGACAGGGCCAAGCAGCTTCTGCTGGGGATAGTGAACTCCGCCTCTGGCGAGTCGAAGAACATCCTCGACGAAGTAAGAGCCGTACTTACATTGGATACCGAGGTCGACTTCGAAGAGATGACCGCAGGACCAAACGTGAAAAACTCGGATGCAATAATCATCGTCGAAGGCAGGAACGACGTCCGGAACCTACTGAAGTTCGGGATTAACAATGCAATCGCCACTATGGGGTCTGGGGTCAAGCCACAGTTGGCAGAACTCGCTGCCAAGAAGAAGACGGTTACCGCATTCTTGGACGGAGACCGTGGGGGCAAGCTCCTCCTGATGGAAATCAGCGGAAAGCTGGGCAAGTCCCTGACGCATGTCGCTTTCGCTCCTCAGAGCAGGGAAGTCGAGCACCTCGAGGGCAAGGTAGTGACGAAGTGCCTTGGTCAGAAGGAAACGGCTTCAAAGGCAGTCTCCCGAATACAGACCGAGATTCAGAAGGACGATGACAAGGCCGTCGGAAAGGGAAAGCCATCATTGGAAGCCCCAGACGAGATCAAGGGCTGGGCACCTATGATGGATGGGCTAAAGGCCAATCACGCGGTAATAGTGCTCGCAGATGGAACGGGTTCCAAACCAGTGGGCGCCAAAGCCCTGGAAAACGCTCTCGGTGAATCCGATGGTGCTCAGGGGCTAGTCTTCTCGGGCAAGGTTACCGACAGAATCCACGAGCTCGCCTCGGGCGCGGGAATCAATGTCGTAGTAGGCAAGACCGTAGGACCCCAATCCCTGAAGCTTGGAGTGCAAGCATACTCGGTAAAGGACCTAGAGTGAGTTTCAGAGACACGTTTCTGGCAGGGCAAAACCCTGTCAATAATGGCCTTCTGAAGGGTATGCATAGCAGAAGCCATCAAAAGTCTCTCATGCCCGCTGAGATTGATGCAAGAGACCACCATGGCGATACTAACTCTCTATGGTGCTCTATCTATCACCCTCTTCGCACTATGGATCAGGCATAAGTCGGTATTGAGACAGAGGAAGAGACTCGCCTTGAAACTGGGGTCGATGAAGGGGAATCTGACCGAGACCTCCGAGAGACTGGACCTTCTCTCAAGGGGGGTTGACACGATTCTATCCGATGCCCCGGAGGTTCACGACCTGCTAGGGGTGCACAAGTCTCTGGAGGCCGCCGAGGCCCTTCTCTTCAACCAAGGAATCCCAGTTAGCAACAGCGAGTCTTGCGCCATTGCCAGCCATGCCGTCAAATCTCTGCTGAGTCACTACCCAGAAGATAGTGCAGAAGACGAGCGCAGCATTGTCCAGGGACTAAAGCCACTCTCGAAGAGGCTCACCGCCATTCTTACCGAAGCAGAGATGAAAGCCGAGGACATCGAACTTTCTGCAGCCGAGCACCGTCGGGTGGGGGAGCTTTTCCACTCTGTAGACAGGTTCGACTGGGCCGCGGATTGCTTCCAGAGGGCAAATGACTTGGACCCAGAAGACGAATCTGCACTGAGGTCACTTTCTGAGATCCAGAGGAAGAATGGCGACCTCGAGTCCCTTGACAGAACCCTCGAGAGGCTTCTAGCAATTGTCCCAGATGACATAGGTGTGCTCAACGAGCAGTCAGTTCTACTCGATAGCACGACCGACGAGAGACTCACCAGAAACAGAAAGAGACTAGAAGCTCTAGGGGCCACGTCAACATCCTCAGAAGAGGAGGGAGAGCTATCCCAAATCGCGCAGAGAGCCAGAGACTCAGACGTTGGTGGCGCAAGCCCATCCAACACGGCACCAAGATTAATCGAGAAGGCGGCCAAGCAACTCCTGCTCGGAGAGTTCAGAGCAGCATTGGAATCGGTTGAGAAGGCAATCGAGAGCGATCGTAGTTTCGGACAGGCGTGGTCCCTGAAGGCACGACTCGTCGCTGCGGATGGCGGGGCGATAAAGGACGCCCTGAAGTGCATTAGGCGAGCAAATGCACTGGGGGAGTACACAGCAATCCTGGAATCGGAGATTCTCGACAACGATGGGAGGGCGGATGCTGCGATCGAGGTTCTCCAGGAGCACCTTTCCAGGACGCCAGGCGATGCTGAGGCCAGAGGCAGGCTGAGCCAACTCTGGCTGGCCAGCGGAGCGGCCGATTCCGCACGACAGACGCTCAGCGAAGCACCCGAGGAATCCTGGAGCTCCGCCAGTCTGCATGTGATGAAGGGCAGACTCAGCCTCGTTGAATCGGACAACCATCGCGATGAAACAGGGAAAATCGACCCACTCCCCGTTATCGATGCCCTCGTCTCGTTCGACAGGGCAGTAGAAATCGATAGGGAATCTGGCCTCGCTTGGCTTGGAAGGGCTAGGGCCCTGAGGTATCAGAAGGCCTTTGATGAGGCAGAAGTAGCCCTAGTACGAGCACGAAGACTGATCCCAGACCATCCATCGATCTCCCTCGAAGAAGCACAATTGTTCCTCGAAACGGGGGATTTGGAACAGGCCAATGCCCTAACTCTCGAGGCCACCACCATTCTGAAGGACAGCAAAACGGTCCCGTTTATCCGCGGAATCATCGCAGCGAGACACGGGCGCCTCGAGGAGGCCAGGAAGCTCTTCTCCCTGTGCCTCCAGATTGACCCAAATCACTCCAGAGCCAGACTCAACAGGTCATCTGCAGCCCTGCTCTGTGACGACCTGGCCATGGCCTTGGACGATGCCAACCGATTGGTCGAGGACCGCCCCAATCACGAACTGGGGCGATTGAGAAAATCGGAGATACTGATGAACCAAGGGGATTGGCCCAATGCCGAGTCCGAGCTACGCGAGCTTCTCAAGCTGAACAACAACCACTCGATGGGGCTTGTGCACTTGGGGACCTGCATGATTGCGATGGGCAAGTCAGAACAGGCAGAAAAACCACTAAACAAAGCGATTGAGACTAATCCCAGCCTATCCGAGGCGTGGTACCAGAGAGGCCTGCTGTACCTGGACTTCGGAAGGTCTGAGGAGGCGATGTCAGACTTTGAGGGAGCGATAAGGGCGAAGCCCCAGCACCTCGATGCCAGGCTCAGAATCGCCGCCATCCACCATGAGGGAAGCGACGCCGAGAAAGCAGCCTCTGCTTGGCGAAAGGTCCTCGACGTCGACCCACAGAACAGGCTCGCTCGGAGGAGACTGGAGGAGTGCAGAGGGCAGATCACCTCCCGAAGAGGGGCACTCCTTCCAAAGGATTGAACAGCATTCACTCTGACGAGACGATATGCACTCTCAGCAGATGGTAGAACCGGGCACAAAGGCACCCGATTTCGAACTCCCGAACGCGAACGGAAACTCCGGGGGGGAGAGCCCCTCCCTCCAGGATTTATTGGGCGAGAATGGGGCCGTGGTCTTCTTCACCTGCAACCATTGTCCATATGTGGTGGGCTCTGAGCCAAGGATAGAGAGTGCTGCGGAAGTGGCCAGGAAGAACGGCCTCGGCTTCGTGGGAATAAACTCGAACGATCCCGTGAAGTACGAATCCGACTCATGGGACAACATGGTCAAGAGGGCGAATAAGGGCATGACGTACCCGTATCTACACGACTCCTCGCAAGAAGTGGCTCTGTCATACGGAGCCGAGAGAACACCGGAGTTCTACCTCCTGAACTCGGATTCCATCGTCGTCTACAGAGGACGACTGGATGACTCCCCGAGGGACCCGTCCCATGCCACAACTTCCGAACTGGAGGACGCGATAGAGGAGCTCGCTACGGGAGCGACAGTCTCTGTCGCAAGGACCGAGAGCATAGGCTGCTCGGTGAAGTGGAAGGAATAGGTGCTTCAATTTGGCAATGGGATTCCCTGCAAGGGTATTCTACACCGTAATGCGACTGGTCCCATCTGGAATCAGGATGCGAATGTGGAGGGGTCTCTACCAGAGGATGGCACGATCACAGACGGATCCAAGCTTCCGCTTCATGAACTACGGCTTCACAGACGAGGCAGAACTCCAACTCTCCGGAGGAGATGAGCCAGACAGGCTTTTCATCCAACTCTACAACATGAACGTCAGGGACGTGGAGATAGAGGGCAAAGAGGTACTCGAGATCGGATCCGGTAGGGGCGGTGGAGCGAGTTGGATCGCAAGGACGTACAACCCTAAGTCCCTGTTGGCAGTAGACTACTCTGCAGAGGCAGTGCGACTCTCCCAAGGTTGGTTCGCCGCACAGGACAACCTGGAATTCAAGGAGGGTAACGCTCAGGACCTGTCCCTACCCGACGATTCATTCGATATTGCATACAATGTGGAGTCATCCCACTGCTATGCGAACATCCCTGAATTCCTGAAGGAGGTCTTCAGGGTCCTGAGGCCAGGGGGGAAATTCTGCTGGACGGACATGCGCGACTCAAGGACCATGGAGAAGATGCACGACCAGTTCCTGGAGACCGGATTCAGCATCGAGTCAAGGGCTGACGTGACCAAGAACGTGACCGATGCGCTGAACCTGATCGACGAGGGGAGGAGGGAGATGATCCGACAGAGCGCCCCAGCCTCTCTCAGGAAAAGCTTCGAGACCTTCGGTGGCGTTCCCGGGACGCCCGTCTTCGAGGCCCTAAAATCCGGAAAAATCCAGTATTTCAGATATCTCCTCTGCAAGCCAAGATAATTTGCCCCACTGCACGGTCATTGCGTCACGTTGTCACTCTATTGCATACTCCTTGAGAAGTTCCAACGGGACGATTTGCAGAGTCTCCTCATGAGTAGCGGATAATACCACCGGGCAGGCGACGCCTTCGAAGGCAGCGTCTTGCCATGTCTGTGCGCAGACGCACCACCTGTCACCGGGGGAGAGGCCTGGGAATCGGTGTTCGGGCATTGGCGTAATCAGATCGTTTCCCTGAGAACGGGCGAACTCCAGAAACTCCTGAGTAACAAGACAACAAATGGTATGCAAACTCCGGTCATTACGATCAGTGTTACAGCATCCATCCCGATACCACCCAGTGAGCGGATCGGTGGAGCATGTATCCAACTCGCCCCCAAGAACGTTGAAAGATGGCAGCAATGATGCCAACTGAGGAATTCGGTAGATTAACCCATGGATGCAATCATTCGTCCCACTGTCTGGAATCAAGCCCAGTGCTGCATAGTGGCAGTACCGTTGGTCCGACCCTCCTTCTTCGAAATAGTGGAAACTGTGTCCATCGACCTCGAGGTTTGGCATGGCCTATACAGCCAAACCCGAGTAATGTATCCTATGGCAATAAGGCTCGTTCACGGTGAGCCGCTCGACATCGGTAGCGACCTGATGTTCCACTGATCTTCTGTGGTTGTAGGGGTAGGGGAACAATTGAAGAAAGCCAGTCTGGACCGCTAACCATGACGCGGAGAACTGCGGTGGTTACGGGCGCAACTGGCCAGGATGGCTCCTACTTGTCCGAGTTACTTCTTGACAAGGGCTACGACGTGTATGGTATGGTTCGGCGCACTAGTCAAGCCGCATTAGGCCGGAACCTGATTAGTCACTTAATCGGGAACCAAAACTTCCACATAATTAGCGGGGATCTTGCCGACCAGGGATCCATCGAGAATGTGATCAAGGAAGTGGAACCAGACGAATTCTACAATCTCGGCGCTCAGTCATTTGTTCCGGAATCATGGCGCTCACCTACCAACACCTCCGACATTACGGGATTAGGGACGCTCCGGTGTCTGGAAGCAATCAGGATTCACCGCCCCGAATGCAAATTCTACCAAGCAGGATCCAGTGAGCAATTCGGCAAGGTTGTAGAAACACCACAAGATGAGAATACCCCTTTTTACCCTCGATCGCCCTATGGTTGTGCCAAGGTTTTCGCTCACTACATTACAAAGAATTACAGAGAGTCATACGACCTACATGCAAGTACTGGGGTCCTATTCAATCACGAGAGCCCAAGGAGGGGTATCGAATTCGTAACTAGGAAGGTAACGCTTTCTGCAGCGAGAATCTCCTCTGGCATTCAGGAATCTATGGAAATTGGTAACACTGAGGCCAAACGAGATTGGGGGTTCGCTGGGGATTACGTGGAGATGATGTGGAAAATGACCCAGCGTGAAACTCCGGATGACTATGTAATTAGCACTGGGGAGACACACTCAGTAAAGGACATGATTAACCTTGCATTCGGAAGGGTTGGGATGGAATTGACTTGGACGGGGGAGGGTGTTGGGACTATTGCAACAGACCAAAATGGCAATGTCAGAGTAAAAACAAACCCGAGGTTCTTCAGACCAGCAGAGGTCGATATACTGGTTGGAAATTCAGAGAAAGCCTCTAGGGAATTGGGATGGACACCAAAGACGGATTTCAAGGAGTTAATCTTCATGATGGCGGACAACGATATGGAAATTGTCACAACAGCAATCAAACATGGGGTCAACCCACCCGCTCCACTCCACTAATCAAATTGAAGGGCAGAAGGCCCCACTCACAGAATACTCAGCAGGTACAGAAAACCCAGAAAGGCGTGTAGCAAAGCCAGAACCCCAACCACGTCACTAATCCTCCCATGGACTTCCTTCGTCTTGGCGAATCTCTCTCCGGAGTCTTTCTGGGACTTCGTCTTCCTGCCCAGATTCCAGACGTAGATCATCATGCTCAGGCCGATCAGTCCCGTGGCACCGTGGAGTCCCGGGACCATGTAGCTGTAGGCATCACCATGATCGATAATGCCACGAGCTGCGTTGGATGCGAACGCAAGACCTACTATTGACACGCTTGCTATGGCGATCCTATCCCCCATTGACTCGTGTTCTGCAAGGGCCGTACTCCTCTCTTCCCCTCTCATGAGGGAGGATTTCCCCCTCCACGCCTTCTGTCGGAAGAATAGCCAAATCAGGAGAAGTGCGGCAAGGGGGTGGGAGATGATTACCGCTAGCCTGACGAAATCCATGGACATTGGAATGGACCGAGAGACTTAGATTTGGCTAATTTTGGACACCGTCTCACGAGCATTAGTACTGCTCTAGGACGAGTTCGGTCTGAGTCGAGCTGATGTCCCCGGGAGCCGCAAGCCACATTCGATCCAGCAAATTCCTGAGGGCCACCGTATCGTCAACGTGAACCACGGCAACCAAGTCCGCATCGCCGCTTATCTCGTACACGCACTCGACTCCCGACCAACCGGAGAACTCTCCAGCAAGAGAGCCTATCTCAGTACCCGGGCCCACCTTGAGGCGAATCAGGGCAGTCAGTCCGATGCCGGACTCCCGAACGGTGTAGCCCCTGATTACCCCCTCGTCCTCGAGCCTCTTTATCCGGGTCCTAACCGTTCTCTCGGTGACGCCGACACCTTTGGCAATCTCGACGTATGGGGCTCTGGCCGATTCTCTCAGGAAGGACAGGATGGACCTGTCAAGCGAATCGACATTACTCATTGAATCCTCCGAAAAACATACAACTTATGGATATTTCTTGATGTTTGTCATTGTTTTTTGGATGAAACTTGCCATATTGCAGCCATCATCTGTTCAGAAATCATTGGTTGCGTTCAAATGGGATGGCTTACACTGCATCTCCATGAGTCAGGAGGAGGCCATCTCCCAACTCAGGATTCAGGAGTACCTAGATGACGTATCCGGCCTCGACATCCCTCACTCACATTCACAGTGGTACCATATCGACGTTGCGTCTCTGTTGAACAGTACGAGAATAGAGGGCCACGAACTCGATCCAATCACCGGTTCATCACTGATATTCCTCCCTAGGAGCGTGATGCTCTGCTGCCCAAAGTCCGGACGAATCCATCATTACCCCAAGCACCTCCTGCATTGCTTCGTTGATGACAATCGCTCTAAGTCCAATGAGGCGGATGGGGTGCTAATGAGGGCCGAGCTATTCTCCATATCCCCCAATGAGGAGCAACTCTGTTGGGAGTGCTGCTGCAGGTCGGAACTGGAAGTCCCGGAGATTCAAAGCAAGGTTTCTCGGTGGCTTAGCTGGCTGAACACATAGAGGAGACCAGCGCTACCTTGAGAAGTCAGGGTCCTGTGGGTGAGTCAATGGGTGCCGCTATCAGCGACATCTTCGCTAGGGCGATTCTCGACTCCAGAGGCAACCCAACAGTGGAAGTCGACTGCTATGTCAATGGCTCACTGAGGGGTAGAGCAGCAGTCCCATCCGGAGCGAGCACCGGGACCCATGAAGCGGTCGAATTGAGAGACGGCGGGGACCGGTGGGCGGGCAAGGGAGTCCAAGTCGCCGTCAACAACGTGAACGGCCCGATTCGCGAGGCACTCATAGGGATCGATCCCTCTAACCAGAGTGAAATCGACTCCATCCTAATCGAACTGGATGGTTCGGCGAACAAGGGGTTATTGGGCGCTAATGCCACTCTAGGGGCTTCCCTCTCATGCCTCAGGGCAGCAGCCCAGGGCGAACTGTGGAATCACATCTGCAAGGACGGCGAATCGAGTCTGCCAGTCCCAATGATGAACATCCTGAACGGGGGGGCTCACGCCGAAACGAACGTCGATGTCCAGGAGTTCATGGTCGTCCCACATGGTTTCGACGACTTCTCCGAGGCCCTCCGAGCAGGAGTCGAGATCTATCACGCACTCAAGTCCACTCTGAAGCAAGAAGGACTGCTTGTGGGCGTCGGCGACGAAGGCGGATTCGCACCGAACCTCCCCAGAAACGAGGAGGGACTCAGGCTGGTACTCGAAGCAATAGAGAGGTCTGGTTACACTCCGGGTCAGCAGGTCTCAATTGCTCTGGACGTTGCAGCCCAGGAGTTCTTTGACGGCACGCACTACCATATGGACGGAGCCGGTATTTCGGGTACGGATCTCGGGCAGATCTACTCGAAGTGGCTGGATGACTACCCAATTGTCTCTATCGAGGATCCCTTCGGGGAGGACGACTGGGACTCATGGGTGGACTTCACCTCCCGTGAAGGGCATAGAGTGCAGATTGTCGGTGATGACCTGTATGTGACCAACACCAAGCGCCTCGAGAGGGGTATCGCCCTCGGGGCGTCAAATGCGATTCTAATCAAACTCAACCAGATTGGGACCTTCACTGAGACGATGGGGGTAATCGAAAAATCTCGTGAGGCTGGGTTCGGGACGATAATCAGCCATCGATCCGGTGAGACGTCGGATGACATAATCGCGGATCTGGCCGTCGGCACCAATTCAATGCAGATCAAGACGGGAGCACCAGCTAGATCCGACAGGACATCGAAGTACAACCAGCTCCTGAGGATCTCGGAAGAAGTGGCAAATTACTCCGAACTATTCCAATGAGGATAGGATCAGCGGTAGTACGATGCTCGCATCGGACTCGATCACGAATTGGGGGGTGTCTACTCCCAGCTTCCCCCAGCTGATCTTCTCTGCAGGCGGAGCTCCCGAATAGCCGCCGTAGGACGGCCTCGATTCCGAGATCTGAGCGAACCACGCCCAAAGTGGGACTTCCACTCCGGCATCCTGCCTAAGCATGGGGACCACCGATATTGCGAAATCACCAGATATGCCCCCTCCCACCTGAAGCATCCCCGTGGGAGAGTTATCCTCTCGATACCAATCGGCGAGTGACTGCATCGCATCCAATCCCCCTTTGACGACGGAATTGCTCTTCAGCGTGCAGTCTATGACTCTCGCAGACAGTAGATTCCCGAGCGTCGAATCCTCCCACCCCGGTGTGAATATCGGAAGATTCGCATCCGCCGCAGCGACCAACCACGACTCCTCGGCAGGAGATGAGAACTCGATATCCCCATGTAGAATGAGGTCATACACGTATTCGTGAGGAAAGCGGCTGTCTCCCACTGTTTCTGATTCTTCCCAGAGGGACAAAAATCTCTCTCCCACCTTGGTGAAAGCACTCTCGGGGATCGCTACGTCGGTTATGCGATTCATCCCCCTTTCATGGAGCGCGGCATCTTCCTGCTTGCTCTGATGCCTCCAATTTGGGATGCTCTCGTAACCGGATCTGGAGATGAGGCCGAACAACTCCTCCTCCAGGTTGGCCCCGGTGCAGCAAATCGCATGCACTCGCTGTGCCCTAATCGCCGGAGCCAAGCTCTTCCCTATCTCCGCTGTAGACATCGCTCCGGCGAGAGTTACGATTAGTCGACCATCGTTATCGAGGAACCCTCTCAGTGAATCTATGCATCGGGCAAGCTCACCCGCATTGAAATGACTGTAATGGGTCTCAATGAAGTCTCTAACACTCATCTAACCACCCCGGAAGCGTTCCACGCTCTTCCTGAAGACCAACCTCAAACCAGGGTTCTCCGAGACGAGCCTCTGGTGAACCATGTCTGCTAACGAGTCAGAATCGCTGCCCCCACACGTGAAGACGTCAATCGCCAGGAGCCCCCTCTCTGAGTAGCAGTGAGCAGTAACGTGACTCTCGTCGATCAGCACCACCGCTGCGAATCCAAGGGGGCTTTCCGTCCCATCGAAGACCTCAACATGCGAGTGAACTTCCCTCACTCCAGATTCACGAACACACTCTCTCAGAATTCCGAGGATCCATTCCCCGCCCCCTTCCCTTCCTCTCTCATAGTCGACATAGTCCAGAAGGACATGGGAACCCGCAGAATCAACCTCGGCCACACCGGCTCAGCCCGGACACCGAGATTTCAAATTCACTATTCCCCAAGCCAGGACCCGAGTCTCCGCAACCCTTCCTCGATGGCCTCCTCATCAACTGCGTAGGACACCCTAACGAAGCCTTCTCCCCCTGTGATTAGTGATGCTGGAATCAGCTGAACCCCCGCCTCCAATGCTCCGTCTGCGAACTCGACGTCGCTCATCCCCGTTCCTGTGACATCCGCGAAGACGTAGAAGGCGCCCTCAGGCTCTGGGACCCTTATTCCGGGTAGGGAAGAAAGCCCTCTCATCATCAAATCCCTCCTCTTCAGGTACTCCTGATTGAACTCATCGACCGAATCTTCGCATTCCAGAGCAACCCTTGCTGCATCCATCATGAATGTCGGAATGTGCGAGGCAGAGTTGGCCTGGCTCTTAACAGCGGCCTTCATAGCTTCGCTGGGACCAGTCAGGAATCCAACCCTCATCCCAGTCATTGCCCATGACTTGGACCACCCATTGACTACGATTGTCCGCTCCCTCCCACCAGGCAGGGTGGAGGGAGAAACATGCGGCCAGTCGACCCAAATCATTCGCGCGTATATCTCATCAGAAACTATCCAGAGGTCATTCTCAACTGCGATTTCGACGATCCCACCAATCTCCTCTGGGGTAAAGACCGCTCCAGTGGGATTGCAGGGAGAGTTGACCAGGATCATAGTCGTCTTGTCCGTAATCGCCCCCCTTATCGCATCCAAGTCTGGATGGAAGTTCTCCATGTTCACCTTTACATGAACAGGGTTGGCACCGATGAACTCCAGCATTGGCTCGTACGATGCCCATGAAGGCGATAGCAGGATAGCCTCGTCACCGGGCATGGTGGTGATCAAGAAGGAATAGAGGAGGGCCTGCTTCGCCCCCGGTGTCACGACAATCTCGTCAGCCGGTGACTCGATGCCATGGTGCTCCATGAGGTATCCAGACACGGCCTCGCATAGCTCCAGCGAGCCAGGGCCTCGGGTGTACTTCGTCTTCCCTTCCTCGAGCCCATTGATCGCAGCTTCGATAATCGGTGATGGGGTGGCGAATCCAGGCTCCCCCACAGTCCACCTTACGACCCCTGGCCCCGGAGGTTGCAGGTAGGGAGCGAAACCAACACCCAGGCCTTCGAAGCGGGAAGATACACGAGGCACGCCTTTCACACGAGTAGCCACCCAATGAAGGTATGCCGGCGCTCGGACAGTCTTCAAGAAAGAAAGTAGGTTCGGTGAGACGAAGCACGAGTGGCAGAGCAGCTATGCAATGGACTGCAGATCCATGGACCCGGGTGCAAATCCCGGCTCGTGCTCCACCTATTCACAGCCCAGATAGCTCTACGAGCATGAATGCAGCCGATATCGCAATCGCACCCATGACGAAGAATCGATCGAAGGAACCCGAATCCATGGGCTCTCCCTGGAACGTCATCCCTTCTTCGATCCCCTCTTCCCTTAGCCTAAGGTAAACAAACAGGAATAGGAGCATCGTTGCCGGCCCGGAGATAGCATCCATCTGATTCTGCTCCGAGAATTCCCTCAACGGGCCAAAGACGAAACCGAAGTAGTTGGCTATCGTAATGGTCAGGAACGCGAAGAGCGCGGGATGCGCCACTGGCCACATTCCTTTGGCCCCCTGCGTCAGGATTACCACTGCCCATAGGACGTAAGTCAGGAGAAGCGCACCGGTGAAGGCAACTGTGACCTCAGTAGGCGCTAGCAGACCATCGCTGACAGCCCCAGGCGTGACTGCATCAATAACGGAATCGGGGTTTGCGATCTGACGGAAAACATAGAAGAGTCCCGTTGCAATTACTATGACTAGCCCCATCAAAGCGACGGGGTCCTTGACCCCGATCCCGAATGAGACGGAGTCCAAACCCTCGTCCACCTCGTCTTCCCCACGCAACATGAAGTATGCCGCCGCATAGGTTATGGTAACTATCGGAGTTAGGAACTTGGGTGCTTCACTCGATTCACTGGCATCATTCCAGAACATCCAGATGACTGCGGTAGCTGCTGTCAGGCCGGCAAGAACCGGAAGCATAACCGTCCACTTCCCGCGCGCTCCCTCATTGAGTATCAGCATAGTCGAAATGAAAATTCCGAACATCAGAATTCCGTTGAATGCGGTTTCGGGAGCCCCAGCGCCATAGGCCATATCCAATGGTGTCGATGAGCCGTCCAGGCCATTGCTCAAGATGGTGAAGCAGTCTCCTCCCCCAGTGGTGTAACAGGCAGAGAAGAACATGAAGTTCAACGAGTACACAAGTGTAACCAGGGCAGTCAGTAGAAGCAGTGCTTCGCCGGGTGTAGATTTAATCCTATCAAAAACTAGGGCCATGAAACCGGCGGCTCCCAATTGCACTATTATCTGTTAGCCCGTTACTACGGGGTGAATGGGAGATTTTCAGGGTCGACGTTGCCTCCGCATAGAATAATCCCGATTGAGCCAAAGCCTCCCTTGGATCGGAACTCGTCCTTCAGCACAGCAGCTAGGGAGATGGCGCCGCTGGGTTCCACAATCATCCCGAAAACCTCGTGAATAATCGTCATCGCAATCAAAACCTCCTCATCGCTCACTCTGATGATTTCCTCAACATGGCTCTTGATGATCGGCCACGTTATTTCTCCCATGCTGGTCAGTAACCCGTCACAGATTGTATCCGGGCCAGTCTGTGGCACATATTCCCCTGACTCCAATGATCTGGCAGCATCATCAGCGCCTTCCGGTTCAGTGCCGAACAGCAGAGCATCCGGCAGTAATGCCCTAGTGGAAATGCAAGTCCCGGACATCAATCCACCCCCACCAATGGGAGATAGGACCGCATCCAGATTCCCGCACTCTTCGATCATCTCCTTCGCAGCAGTACCCTGGCCGGCAATGACGTTCGGATTGTCAAAAGGATGGATGAAAGTCGCACCGGTCCTTTCGAGGACCGAATTTGCAGTCGTGACCCTGGCCTCTAGGTTCGGTTCGCAGAGAATCACCTCGGCACCATGGCTCCTAACTCCGTTAACCTTCACCTTCGGTGCAGTTTTCGGCATTACGATGTATGCAGGGACGCCTCGCTGCCTCGCTGCCAAAGCAACTGCCTGCCCGTGGTTGCCACTACTATGGGTGCAAAGGCCGGCCTCCGCATCCTCGCCCAGAATCTTCACGGCGTTCGTCGCCCCTCTGAATTTGAACGCCCCGACGTGCTGTAGGTTTTCGCACTTCATGAACACACTGCGACCAGCCATTTCGTCAATCTCGGGGGAATTGACCACGGGGGTTCTCAAAACAACCCCATCAAGTCTCTTTGATGCCTCAATTACGTCAGAGAAGAGAATACTGGACATGTTCGCTCAGGTCTCGCAGCGAAGAGCAATACATCATTACTACGGCACGGCCTCGACAATTCGTGGGAGACGAAAACGCCCCTGAGTGGATTCCCCTCGCAATTGCCTCAGCAATCCTGATTCTTGACTCCCTTGTGTTTGGTGTGGCTCCAAGTGGACCTTGGGAAGACACTGGGTTCTCCACCGGAGTGATTGGAATGATGGGGCTATCCATGGGATACGTTGCATGGTACCGATACACATTCAAGAGAAGGGGACTGATTCCCTGGATCGACCTCTGGAAGACTCCTGAGGAATCTGTCAAGTGGGTATTCGCAGCGGCGGTTGCCTTCCTTGCCTTGGCTTGGGTTTCGGGGAATCCCATGCAGCCCTACTTACCGGATCCAACGGGATTAGTCCTGACCTTGGTGGGGCTACTGATAGCCCTACAATCTGGATACGTCTATCTCGTCATGGGCCCTCTCAAGGAAGATTGACTTACCTCTTGCCGGGCTTCCAGAATTGAAGAGGCAGGGGGGCCTCTCCCTGCATTGCTCGGAACGCAAGATGGTCTGCTCGCTCGTTCCACCGGTGCCCTCTGTGTGCGGGTACATGCTCTCCGCTGAGGATAATTATGCCTGAAACCTCATCCCACAAATCCCTAACCCTTCGTGCCAGATCCTGATTCGCCTTCGCTCTCCACAAACCAGAGGCGATGTTCAGTGCGTAGTTCGAATCCCCTCTGATGACTGCAGTCTCGATTTCCGACTCCCCCAATAGCCATCGGAGGGCGTGAGCTATCGCTGAGAGCTCTGCTGTGTTGTTTGATCCGACTTCGGCACCCAAATGCCCCTGCTCTTCGGCATTAGTCACCACATCCCCATTCAACTCTGTAAGTAGGTGCCCCCTCCCATTGCCAGACCCGCTGTCATCCACAATCACACAAAGGCCCCAACCAGCCCTTGTCTCTGAGGTAACATTACGATTCTCACTGCAAGAACCATCAACGTAAATGTGAACCCTTCGAATTTCGCTCATTGTCATTCTCCGATCAATGCGGAGTAACTGGCCGAATCAAGGAGGGCGCTCAAATCTACATCACCATCGGTCTTGATCTTGCAGATCCAGCCCGATCCGTATGGGTCCTCGTTAATCTGCTCGGGTGCATCCTCGAGGGATTCGTTGACTTCGGTCACGGTTCCCGCTACGGGGGCATAGATCTCGCTGACCGATTTTACCGATTCGACGCTAGCGAACGACTCCATCACCTCAACGACAGCATCGAGCTCCGGGAGCTCTACCCAGACCACTTCTGTTAGGGCGTTCTGCGCAAAGTCAGTAATTCCGATGCTGACATGGTTTCCCTCAACCTTCAACCACTCGTGTTCTTTTGTGTATCTTAAATCACCAGGAACGTCTCCCATACTGTCACCCAACCTTTCGTACAGGCAAGGCAGGGTCAAGGTTTCGCTCCCTACTCCTCGCCGTGTTTGGACTCGAGGCGCTCCATTTCCATCTTAGCCCATTTAGAACCAAGGTCTTGCATACTCGCCTCATCCCTCTCGCTTTCGAGTCTTGAAAGCATTTCGTCCTCAGGCTCTCTGCTTATCCACGAGTCTGTAATCCAGTTTCCATGTTGCCTTCCCCGACCAGCAACTACCACGGCAAGAATGATCCCCGCCAATGCCGCAACCAAAGTGGGTACTGCCACCATGGCATCTGAGGCGGAAAAACCGCCTTGGTTCAGAATGGATATCGAAATCACCACCACCAGTGACAAAATGAATCCTACCAGAAGCCTAGCCAATCTGGATGCCGGGGGCTCCATGGAACGACGAATTCGGCATTTCGCATCAACTTGACCGAAGAATGACTCACAACTATTGGATTAGTTTGTGAATCTTGTACGGCAATAGGGCCCTGTTAACCGGAGTAACCTCCAGAATCCTCGCATCGTCCCTCCTCCGGATGTCCTGTAGCAATGGGTGCCTGCTCTTCTTGTGCAGAGTGAGGATGGTGGGCATGTCGTGCTGAAGAGCCAGTCTGACCACATTCACGAAACCCTCGCTTTCCACGGTGAACTTCCCGACTTCGTCAATCACCAGGATCTCGCAGTTCCCTATGCTATCCATTATCGCTGGTACCCCAACCCTGTCAACCTCGGTTGGGTCTATTCCAAACCCAAGAATCCTGTTCCTTGAGTCGATTTCTCGATGTGCCATAACTCCCTTCTCACCAGTAAGTATGTTGACGCATGCGTATCCCACCCTCTCCCCGTTCTCGATTACAGGCTCACATCTCATCCCCCCAACCACGTGCTCTGGGGGGGAGGGCCCCTTCGTCTTCTTGATCCCGCCTTCTTCGGAGATCATGTCCACTACCTTCTGCAGGACAGCTGACTTTCCTGAACGTGGCAGGCCGGTAATTCCAATCTTCGGATTGATTCCCATGCTGCTCTCCTTTGTCAATTCCTAGTTGGGAACGTACCGCGTATGCAAACCAAGGATATTAAGCCATTCTCGATATGGGTGTTTTTCCGGAACTAGGAAACTGAAATCCGCAATCCTTAGTCGAGACTCTCTTCGTTTCTGAATAGGGTAAATGGGGCACCACCCTCTTCGATCTCGAAAGGTAGCATCTCAATCTCGTAATTGTTCACGTTGTTGTTGGCCGCCCATGCTTTAGACCATAGGTCCAACTCTTCGGAATTTAGCTGAGATGCTAGGAAATTCAGCCCCTCTTCAAGAGAACCGAAACTGTCCCTCAGACCGTCAGTAACTTCGATTGGAAGATCGAGAAAGCTAACCGAGTTCCCCAAAACGCAGCCCTCTGGGACCACAGCCCATACTAACCTCCTCTCTGACTGTGGATTTACAACCGCTTGACAGACAATCCGAGTTGGGACCGACATATCCCGCGGGCCCTTCCATGCAGCAGATTTGCCAGCCCCAGTTCCTGTACCGAAGGCAGGGTGTCTAAGGACGCCTTCCCCATCTATGAAACTGATATGAGCAGCTCTGATGAATGGGATCCGGCCATCCTTGCCATCCCAGTCGCAGATTTCCTTTTTCCAGGTCGATCTCTCCGCCTCCCCCACTCTGACCTTGATTGCCCTGCCGCTGGGATTCAGACCCGTCCCTTCTTCGACCAATCTGGGCTTATCGGCCAGGTTCCCGATTGCCGCGATGGTTCTATTCCTGTTCATCACGTCCCTAGGCATCTTTGGAACTGCCCATGAGGCATCGGTCCAGGAGGACCAAGGCCCCCTCTCCAATTCCAAGAATGGGGCCTCGGGGTTGAGGCCACTGCCAGATGCAAGATCATCTCTCATCAGAGGGTCGAAGCTAGTCAGAACATCAGTCTCTTCTCCGACAGTTACCCCAATTACGGATACCCCCTGAGACCCCCCAAAAAGGAGCCTTGAGTCTTCGGGGAATGACCAAACCGAATCCCAACCGTTCGACTCGACTAGCAGCTTCCTGAGGGGCAAGCTGCTTTTTTCTCTTAGAACGGAGCTCGGAACCACGAGTCTCACCCTTCCCCCACTTTGAGAAATCTGCAGAGCCCTCTCTATGTAGAGCCTGTACAGATTCACGTTCCCCTTTATCGCAGAGAACCTTGCCTTTCCATCTGCTCCCTTGAACTGCCTTAATTCACTGGAAAGTTGCTTTCTTAGAATACTTCCATCGGGATGTCCTCTGAATCTATCTTTTATTCTGAGCCAAGGGGGACGGGAGATTAGCAACATCGGGAGCTCATTCCAAGGCCACTCCCCTCTAAGTGGGTCGATGCATCTGACGTTGCTTTCGATAATCATCTCGGCTTCGCTTAGTCCAATTTTACCGTCATCGCCTTCTTCCTCCAAGTCCACCAGTCCAAGCCTCGCCAATACAATGACAATCCTCTTTCTTGCACTGTTCACAGCTACCTCTGAGGTATCAACCAACTGCAAACCCTCCAAGAGCCTAAGGGTATCCTCCCTCCTCTCGGTCGGGGAGTAATCGGCTAGCCTTTCCGCATGTATTCGCAGGACTCTCTCTGCGAAAAGCCCCGCACCTACACAAGGATCAGCAAACGGAATCGGTATTCCCGACACTGTCAGGTTTTCCACCGACTCGGAACTTCCTTCTTCGACTACACCATCTTCCCTGATGTTCTCGTTAAATTGCTTGGCAAAGGTCCTGAAACTTGGTGGTAGCGCTGCTAGAGAAAGAGTTGCAGGCGGCTCTTTCTTCTGGCTCTTACCGTGATGAAGCTCATCGTACAGGACGGCATCGACAAACCTTGCTGGAGGTGCGTAAACCCCTCTCGGCGAGCGCCCATCGCTTTGGGCATCGAATCTGGCCAGCAGGTGGTCCAACACATTACCAGGGTTACTCAGAAGACCAGCAGGGAGAGTCGGCCAACCGATCGGTAGTGTCGCTGCAATGGGCTGTTTCTTCCTAGTTGCCTCCAACCAAGAATCTAGCCAAATTTCGATCTGGCTGGTCCTTTCAGGACACTCGTGATCGAGTCTAGCATACCATCCAGAAGTCTCGCTCGTCATGAGATATCCTACCCGACTCGCTCTTCCACTTTCAATGGTTGTATTACGCAAGTCCGGGCATCTCATCCGTCGATGACAAACACGTCTCTTTCAATCTCGATGATCTCCTTGTTCTGAAGTAGCCAGGATATCGACTCATCTATGTCCTCTGCATTTATTCCAGGTGACCCAAGGAGCTGTATTATATCGTCAAAATGCAAACCTGCACCACCTCCATTCGAGTCTTCAATCGCAATCAGAATCTTCTGACTGATGTATGCCAGCAACAGGTCATCCCCAGTAGAAAGCGTCCCAAAATCGACCAATGGCCCCATTTCTTGGTCGGGGCTGTCAGTCTCCCCAACTTTGCTGGAAGACCCGTATACGTCGAAGAGATTTCGCTGATTGGGATCCGAGACCGGTGTCCCACCGATGTTCTCGCGCCTCCTCTTCATCTGCTTCGAAAGGTTCTCGATTCTGTGCAGGCGTTGCTCGTACCTCAACCTCTCTCTTCCTAGATGCGACTCCAAAAGCTCCAACTCTTCGTTCGCCCTATCGTCTAGCCATTTGGCTAAGTCCCAGTTTGGATTCTTCCTTAGCATCGACTCCCAGAGCAGAGAAACTGACTCGGGTAGAGTTCTGATGTCTATCTTCGGTCCGCCTTGCCCTTCTTCTGAGTTGGTGCCCATACATGTGGTGTTGCGCTTGACCGTCTATCAATTATCTCCTTGGGTATGGAACAGTTCTACACAGGGTCGGATTGATGAATGAAAAGGTTCTGCCGCAGTCAATGGCGGCATATCGTTTGACACTGCTTCCCGGTGATGGAACCGGTCGAGAGGTGATGGGAGAAGCCAAGCGTGTCCTCTCGGTTTTCCAAGATTCTGGTGTCATACCCTTAGAAATATCCGAGATTCCTTGCGGAGGTCAGCATTACCTAGAGACCGGGGAGGAGTGGCCACAGGGATCTTTCGAATTCTGCCGAGATGAGTCCGACGCCATTATGGTCGGCGCGGTGGGATGGCCCGGAGCCACACTACCCAATGGGGACATTGCCGGCGGGCAGGCACTATTGGGACTCAGATCCGCATTGGATCTCTATGCAAATGTTAGGCCGGTAAAGCTCTACAAGGGGGTAAAACACAAGGTTCACGGTACCTTCACAGACGTTTGGAACCATGAACTGGTTGACATCGTCATGGTTCGAGAAAATACAGAGGGGCTTTACCACGCTCTTCTCAGAAGATCGGGAATGGCAGCCAGGGGCGGCGAAAGAGACGAACCATTGGTCATCGAAGGCTTCCCCGGACTAGAGGGGGAGGTCGGATGGGACGTTAGGCCGATTTCTCGAAAGGGCAGCGAACGAGTCATACGGTTTTCATTCGAACTCGCCAAGCGACGCCAATCCAGACTCGGCTCGACCCAGAAAGTAACATGCGTGGATAAGAGCAACGTCACTAGGGGTTGCAGACTCTTCCGAGAGGTCTTCCGGGAAGTTGCTTCAGAGTTCGAAGGAGTAGAGACCAATGAAGCATTCATTGACGCCTTCACTATGTGGCTTGTCAGGAATCCAGAGGATCTCGACGTGGTGGTGCTGCCAAATATGTTCGGCGATATAGCAACTGATCTAGCCTCCGTTCTACAAGGAGGGATGGGGATGGCAGCCAGTGCCAACATCGGCGATAATCACATGCTTTTCGAACCAGTACACGGCTCCAGCCCGAAATATGCTGGCCAGAACAAAGTAAACCCGATAGCATCAATTTCATCTGTGCAGTTGATGTTCGACTCATTGGGATTGCGGCATGACGACGAGAAAGCTACAATGTGCGCGGATGTACTTGAACGAGCAATCTCAGAACACATGGCAACGGGGGGCATTGTAACATACGACTTAGGTGGGCGAGCTTCAACCACTGAGGTGGGCCAGGCCATCTCATCAAGATGTGCCGAGATTCTTCTCGAGTTGTCGGGATAGTTCACCCTATTGCCCGTCGAGAAAATCGTTTATTTCTCCAAGGGATCCTCTCAGAGCGGATGCATTGTCCCACTCTGTCGGGACGAGGTTTGGATTGGCAATAAGCTCATGCATGATCCCCTCGAAAGCTCTGGAGACCTCATCCACGATCGTGACGGTCGCCATCTTCGCACTCCTGGAAAGAGGATTGAGGTCGACCACAATTACTTCCTTCCCCAGATTCACTAGCGCCTCGCACCTATCCCCGTCCTCCAGAGGAACCAGTATCGAATCCGCAGAGCCAATCCCTTCTTCCGTGCAGTGTGAACGAGGACCCTCCAGCCCTTCTATTCTGAAGTCTGGTGAACTCCCGAGTAGGGACACTGCCCTAACTGAGTCGGCCCATTTTCCTTCGAATCCTTCAGGTCCGGATTCTCCCAATACGACCATCTTCTGTTCCTCCAATAGGGTTAGCAGACCGGCGATTCTCTCAGGAGTCCTGTAGTAAAGATTCACTTCGATTGGACATCCGAGTAATGCGGCTAATCTCAATGCCTTCTTTCCTGCTAGCAATACAGTATTTCCGTTAACTGAGATAACCGGGCTATTGGCATCCTTGAGACGAGCTGCAGACTCTCGAATCGCCCCTCTGGCTGATTCAGTTGTCCTCTCACCCAGCAGGTAGTCAAACGCCTCACCTCGTCCATGGGCAATCATTGCGGAATCAGCAAGTAGCCCCTTGGAGCTCCCCTCGACCATCTTTTGCCTAGATAGCAACGACTTCTTCCTCGGGTGGCTATCAGGTATCTCGACCATCAAGCATCACCAATCAGCATCGAAAAATCCAGTGGACTAGAACCCATGTTCACCTCACTCGAGGATATCACATCGACCCCCGACATGCTTGCCCAAACAGGCAGATCTCCCCTACTCACCCCTCCGGAGCCTTCCAGGATACACCATTCCCTTAACTCCAATTTCCTCAGTTCCCTGTCCGCCCTCCCACATGCGGTTGGTCCCATATTGTCCAGAAGTATCACTAACGGCTCTAGACCATTCCTCGTTTTCTGACTTTCCGACCAAGCACTCGCAGCCAATATTGCTTGCCCTGAATCCTGAACCTCTATCACGGTGAACATTGCATTGGAATCGAAATCGATAGAGGATATAGCGAAAGGGATGGAAGATTCCGGATCACCACCCATCGCAATTACGCTCAAGTCGTTTTCCTTGATCATCAACGCATCGCTCCTGCTAAGTCGATGTGTAAGGCCACCACCGATGTGGACCGCCCATTTGTCCATCAACCCCCACGCAGTCTTCCTAGTGCAGGCAATTCCAATTCCGCCCGCTTCTTTCACCCATTCGGACGTAAGGGTGGCTATCCCCGACATCCTCCCAAGTATGTTGAGCAGTGTCCTCTCGCAGCTTAGAACACTCGTAGAGGGACCAGTCAGAGACAGAATCCTATCCCCAACCGAAACCCTCTCGCCCTCCTCAACAAGCCAATGAATTTTGCAAGTGGGAAAGAAGTCCCCAATGAGTATGCCAATGGGGTACTTTCCACACACCACCCCCGTGCTCTTGGAGTATGCTAACGACTCAACAATATCACCAGTCCCTTCGTCGGAAGCAAAATCGTCAGACAAATGGGCATTCAACCATCTATTGATTGACTTCTGGAATAACTCGGTTGGCATCCCGGTGACCCCCGACTCGATGAGCAGATGGGATCGGTCGTGTGGCAGCCCGTTCACGCGCGTTCGAATACAAACCCCCCCTTGAATGGTCCTAGTTTCCGATAACTATCATCCCAGGGAGTCCAGTCCAGCCTCAGCAGCCGCCAAGCAAGCAAGGATGTCATCGACAGACGTCCTTGACTGACCCAGACCTTCAGAGGAAACGACAATGCTCAACTTCACCAGATTCTCGTCTCCCTTCAATTCCACACTGAAGTCTTCTGGGTCGTCTGGACATATTGCCGCCATGAGGGCCTCGCCCCTATCCTTAGGTCCCTCCCATGTTATGGAGGCCGTGACCTCTCCCATCAGACTCCCCAGAACCGATTCCCTTGGGCCAATTCGTCATCCTCGGAAAAAGACTGCACGATAGTCCTGAGAAGATAATACATCACCATAGTCAGGATGGGAAGCCCCCAATCATCACCCAATTGGTCGAAAGTCGGGGTATACTGTTCGCCAGACGAAATTTGTAGTGCGACGTCAATCGTTGCCGCGATGAAGGTGTAGATCACAACGGACAAACCAATGAGCAGCACGCTCCTTCCTGTGAAAGAGCCCTCCTTCCACCTTAGCACCCCTAGTGCAAGCAAGAACGACAGGACGCCTCCAACGATCCACTGGAGAACCTCATCCACAAGTCCAACCAAATGCTCGAAATGAGAAGACTGATCGGGAACCGGTTCATCCCAGCCGGACCATACAGTTGCCACCGCTAGAAACAGGCTCACTATCGACATACCCCATAGCAGCGACGAGAAAAGCCCACCCGTCGCACTGTCCCTCATCTCCATCGCGACACGTTCCATTTGTGCCTCCAATCCCAGTCCTTTGCCCAATACCCATAGTCCAATCAGCAATGGGAGCGAACCAATGAGGGCGATACCATTCGGAAGGATTAGACCAAGTCCGATTATGATTAGGAAAATCGCAAGAGGCACAAGCAGCCTCGATCTGAACCTAGGATCCTCGATAGCCTTCACAATGTAGTAGTAAGTCCCTTCGATTCCCTTCGATTGTCTTACGATAACCTTCTCCACGGTGTCCACCCTTACCCTGGAAGTCACAATCGGCAGTGAAGCCTCGTCATCTGCGCCATCGGTCACTAGAACAGCCGCATCGGGTTGAAAATCCTGAATGACTTCGTCTAATTGGCTTGCAATGGCACGATCACTTCTAGGGCCAACTCGCACATCCCCAGTGAGAATGGCTATCTGAACCTCATCGCTTGCACCGGCCCCTTCGGCTAACCTATCATGATGATGAAGCGCCCCAAGTATCGCGTTTGTGTCCGACTCCTCTGGATCGGCAATACCCAACCTCAGAGCAGCCGTTAGGCAGGATTTCCTTCCAACCACTGGCCCCCTGATGCCAGATTTGACCCCGAGGTCGTTATCTCTGTCAATCGTCAGGACAAGTGTTCGTACTATCTCCCCGCCCCCTGTGGAGATAGTTGGCGAGCCCCTGCTTATGAGGAATTGGCCGAACTGCTAATTGAACCATCGTCAGGCTCATTCGCCTCTTCTCTATCTGAATTGAATCGCCTTCTCTGCTTAGCCCTGATGTACTTCAACGGATGAGTCAGCCATTCTTGGTCACACAGCTGATCCTCTCCAATTTGAATCGGGCATCTTGCGTTGGTCTTCAGAGACGAGCACCCATGAGGAGTGTACTCCCTTTCGTATATCTGATTCACTTGGTATGCA
>Ga0206683_10000605_pt1 | contig 25735 bp, 24 predicted proteins | sample M280m12015metaG_FD_155483 | JGI IMG/M metagenome (GOLD analysis project Ga0206683, IMG submission 155483) | Ammonia-oxidizing marine archaeal communities from Monterey Bay, California, United States - M2 80m 12015 | ecosystem: Environmental > Aquatic > Marine > Intertidal zone | place: USA...
TGAGCACTGGGAGTTGTACGACATAGAGAACGACTTCTCGCAGTCAGTCGACCTCGCGGCGCAGCGTCCAGAGCTCCTAGCGGAACTCGTGGAGATGTTCGATATCGAAGCACGCAAATTTGGTGTGTATCCGTTACGCGATGCCGGATCTCCGCGAGGTAGAGAACTTGCAGTACCTCACATGCTCGGTGGGCTCACCAAAATGACCTACACCACGGCCCACGTGAGATTGCCAGAAAGCGCCGTGGTTCGGCTAAAGAACTGCTCTTGGAAAATCTCCGCCAAGGTGATCACTACCAGCGACGATGAAGGTGTTGTCGCCTGCCAGGGCGGCAACATGTCCGGGTGGTCAATGTGGCTACATGAGGGAAATCTGCGCTTCACCTACAACTGTTACGGTCACGATATAACCACGCTGATAGGTCCCGCTCTGGACCCCGGAACCCACATAGTCGAGGCGTTGTTCGACTACGAAGGTGGTTTCGGTCAAGGCGGAGAGCTTGTCTTGGCAGTGGATGAACGCGCCGTCGCACACGCGCGTCTTGAGCGCACGGTTCCGGTCATGTTCTCAATGAGTGGCGAAACCTTCGACGTCGGTACCGACACGGGTTCGCCTGTAGGGCCCTACCCTTCTGACTTCAGATGTTCGGCGAACGTCGTCGAAGTGACGCTCGCCCGCCTTGATGAACCCGGAGACGCAGTGCGAGCAGCTGAACTCGAGGGACTTTTTCGCGCGGGGTGGAGCACTCAATAAGACCGCCACCCAACTACGGCCCTTTGTTCAAGCAGATACGGCCGCTGAGATAATTTCTTACGCCGTCGAACTCAGTGGGTCATGCAGGCTGATTAAGTTCGATCATGTTGCCTGATGGGTCGAAAAAGAAGGTTTGTCGCGCGGTAGTGCCCGGGAGATCTCGCGGGTCTTTCACCTCGACACCGTTTTCTCGTAGTTCCGCGACGGTTGCATCAATGTCCTCTACTCGAAAGGCCCAGTGCTGGCCTTTGGGGGGTTCCCATCCCTCCACTTCGATGAGATGAACCTCGCCGCCTCCGGGGGTTTGAAGCCATCGGCCATTAAAGGGAAAATCTGGGCGGTCGAGAGTTGTCAGACCCAGCACTTCGGTATAGAAGGGCGCTGTGCCTTCAACATCAGAACAATTAATTGATACGTGGTGCACTGGTCCCAGTTCCATTGCTCCATCCTAGAGCGGCTCGGCTATCAGCTTCCACGTTCGTTGCAGTAGTGACTCCATACGGTTAGCAGTACAGAATTCTTCGAACGCCGCAGTCGGACCCACCCACGCGAGTTGATCAACACTGTTCGCCACCGGAGCGTCGGTGCGAACCGTAGCGATCTGTTTGAAAAGTAACGCTAGATCGCGTTGGTCCGCCAACGTCGAGGCCAACTTTTCGCTACCCCGAACGGTTACCTCCCAGAGCGCTACGTCGTCTGGGATCATCTCAATTGAACCGTAATGGTGCAGGACGGTCGCCGAAGATTTGGCGCCCCATCCGCTGAGTCCCGGGAACCCGTCAGCCGTGTCACCCACCAGAGCTAAATAATCGGGAATGGAGTCCGGAGTTACCCCGTACTTTTGGATCACAGCGTCTTCGTCGAAAATCAGATCCTTGCGTCGATCCCATTGAAAAATTTTGGCCCCGACACATTGGGCTAGGTCTTTATCGGGAGTGCAAATCAGCACCTTCCCTACTCTGTCGTCTCGACTGGCCATGGCGGCGCCAGCCGCGAGAGCATCATCCGCTTCGAATTCAACCATTGGCCAAACTTCAATTCCGAGTGCTTGAAGGCCCTTTTCTAGGGGTTCGAATTGTTGCGCAATCTCTGAATCAACTTCGGAGCCGTCTTTATAAGCCGCCCAAAGGTCATTCCGAAAGGACGAGATGGTGTGGTCGGTTGCTACCGCCAGGTGCGTAGCGCCCGCCTCCAACAGACCGAGGATGCTGCCAAGAACGCCGCGGACGGCAGCCACCTCCTGCCCGCTGTCAGTTCGGCGAGACGGCAGCGCGTAAAAGTGCCTGAATAACTCATAGGTTCCATCAATTAAGTGCACTTCAATAGGCATTTGAGTCATCTCATTGGACTTCGTAGGACGTTACCGGTCTACTGTTGATCTCGACATCGAGCACTAGACCGAGGGAACACATCATGAAGGTGCCTTTCACGATTTCCGATTTCTTATACCGAGCCGAGAACGTCTACGCCGACCGCATCGCTCTTGTAGATGAACCTGACACGCCTGGTGGCGGATTGGGCGAACTCACCTGGGGAGAATTTGGGGTCAAAGTACGCGAACAGGCCGCGAAGCTTGATGACTTAGGCATCGGAGTTGGCGAGCGCGTGGCCATGGTGTCGCAGAATAGCGGACGCCTGATGACGTCATTTTGGGGGGTTTCGGGGTACGGCCGAATATTTGTGCCAATTAACTTCCGGCTAAGCCACGACGAGATTTCCTACATCGTTGAGCACTGTGGAGCGTCAATGCTTCTCGTCGATCCTTCCCTTGAGGACACCTGTAAAGACATCGATGTTGACCACTTTGTCGTGATGGGCACAGACAGCGATGATCAGATGTATCTGGCTGGGGGTGAGCCTCAGGTCTGGACCCCCGACGAGGACGCAACAGCGACAATTAACTACACCTCGGGGACGACCGCCCGACCAAAAGGTGTGCAGCAAACTCACAGGGCGTTGTGGGTGAACGCAACGACCTTTGGTTGGCACGCCGGGGTGAGTGATAGGGATAATTATCTTCACACCCTTCCAATGTTCCATTGCAATGGTTGGGGTATGCCCTACGCCATTACGGGAATGGGAGGCAAACATGTGGTGCTGCGAGAGGTGCGAGGTGACGAAATTCTTCGTCGCGTCGAGGAACACAACATCACCTATCTGTGCGGTGCCCCGGCAGTAGTTGCGGCAGTGTTAGATGCTGCTCAAGACTGGGAGGGCGAAATTCCCGGCAATGGGCGAGTGAGAATGGTCGTCGCTGGTGCGCCTCCTCCTACCCAAACGATCGCCCGAATGGAAGAGGAGTTGGGATGGGAATTTATTCAGATTTACGGTCTCACCGAAACATCGCCTCTTTTGACAATGAACCGGTGCCGTTCGGAGTGGGATGACCTCGACGCCGAAGAGAAAGCCAGAAAGCTGAGCCGTGCGGGTGCACCAGCAATCGGAGTAAAGATCGACGTCGACAAGCAAGGCGAAATATTGGCCCGTTCAAACGTGGTGCTCGAGGGGTATTGGGGACAACCCCAAGCAACTGCCGAGGCCATCGTCGACGGCTGGTTCCACACAGGCGACGGCGGAATTATGGATGATGAACATCACGTCACAATTTCGGATCGAAAAAAAGACGTAATCATTTCTGGTGGCGAGAATGTCTCGTCTATCGAAGTCGAAGATGCGATCTTCAGCCATCCCGCAATAGCTGAAGTAGCTGTTATTGGGGTACCGCATGAAAAGTGGGGAGAAACGGTAACGGCGCTGGTGGTGTTGGGCGAAGGCCATTCCGTCACCGAACAAGAACTCATCGATTACTGCCGGGAGAAGATGGCTCACTATAAGTGCCCGACTTCAGTGGAGATCAGAGAAGAGTTAGCCCGGACCGCTACTGGAAAGCTCCAAAAGTTTAAGCTTCGCGCCCCGTATTGGGAAGGAATGGAGAAGCAGATCAATTAGGCGGCGTCCCTCCATCGGATTTTAAGAGTAGTGACTCTGGGAGTAGTTACTCCTAGACTGGAGGTATGCGGGTTGAGCAATTAGCTGGAGACGCCGATCTCAGCGTTGACACAATTCGCTATTACCAAAAAATTGGCGTGTTGCATCCGCCCGCTCGACAAGGGCGAGTGGCGGTATATGACGAGTCTCACGCGTCTCGGCTTGCGGAGATTCGCGAACTCTCCCAAGACGGATTCAGCTTGGCTCAAATCCAACGCCTAACTGAATCCGCCGCGCACCCACTTTTAAATTCGCTCAATAGCGTCACTGAATCGCTCACTCTTACTGAATTGGTAGAGACCTCGGGTGTCAACGTGGAAATCGTGCGCCTTGCGGTTGATGCAGGCCTAATTCGGCCGACTCGAACGGGTGGCGATACGTTCGGGATGGAGACACTCTCGATGCTCAAGGCAGGCGCCGGACTACTTGATGCTGGCGTACCTTTTGATCAGCTCATACAACTTGCCGTGCGTCACGCCGATCATGTCGAGAGCGTCGCCAAAGATGCAGTCGCGTTGTTCGCCGATCAACTTTCCGGTGAAGACGACTCATCGCAGGCGACGACTGTTGAAAACATCATCCCAGTCGTAACTGAATTGGTGGCTCAACATTTTCGACAGACCTTGATCGAACAAGTAGGCCGTTACCTTTTAGCGGACGATCTTCAGCCATGAGTACCTTGGCCGCAACCGAGACGTTGACCCTGGTGCAAAGGCGCCTAAGTGAATCTGTTGATCCCTTGGCGCTTTGGGCTGCCTCAGAACACTTTCAAAAAGCTTATTGGGCCGTTCCTGATGAAGATTTTGAATTCGCCGCTCTTGGCGTAGCGCGAACGTTTCGGGCCGAAGAACGCCGGGGACGATTTGCGTCCGTTCGCGAAGCTTTGGGCACACTAAATATCCGAATAGTTGGTGAGCCGGGTCCAGAATTTTCCTCAGGAGTCCTCGTGGGGGGCTTTGCGTTCAGCGATCGCGAAATCGAACGTCACCCGGATTGGGCTGTCTTCGGTGGAGGCGAATTGGTGCTACCTGAAGTGTTCGTGGTGCGCTCTAAAGGCTCCACTTGGCTCACCCATGTCGAAGGCGCAGACCTACCATCTTTGACTTCTAGTTTCGATAACAAACTTGGATGGGTGAAAAGTGTTGATCATCGGAAAGACGCTCGTTACCTAGACCTTGTTTCGCGCGCACTTTCACAAATTAACGATCACGAAATGGCCAAAGTAGTGACGGCTCGTTCGCTATGCGTTCCGGCCCAACTCAATCCTGCAGCCGTTTTAGAACGGCTGAAGCGCAGACATCCTTCGTGTGCGACCTTCGCTCTGGCGCACGGAACGCAAATATTTCTTGGTAGTAGTCCCGAACAACTCGTCAATTCTCATCACAACAGAATCGAAACCGCCGCTTTAGCAGGCTCGCGACCTCGCCACGAACACCCAGGTGCTGATGCGCGATTGCGGGCCGAATTGCTATCTAGCCCTAAGGAACGCAATGAACACGACATCGTCGTGAGCGATATCACTGAAGCACTCACCGCTGCTGGAGTCGCGTTAGATCCCCCAAGCCCCACAGGAGTCATGAAGCTGCGTCGCATTCAGCATCTACACACGCCAATCGGAGGCACAGTCCCGCACGGCACCCACATTCTCGATCTGGTAGCAGCGTTGCACCCGACGCCAGCTGTAGCTGGTTTACCAAGGCAACGCGCTCAAGATTGGATTGATCAGAACGAATCCATGGATCGCGGCTGGTACGCGGCTCCGGTTGGTTGGATGACGCTCGAAGGTCATGGCGAGTTCCGAGTTGCGCTCAGATCAGCCCTACTCGACAACCAATCTCTCACCCTCTTCGCTGGAGGTGGGATCGTTGAAGGTGCCGAGCCCGAACATGAACTCGCTGAGACCGCTACGAAGTTCGAAGCTCTTTTAGGCGCTCTCGACTTAACCCCGTAATCCAATGACTACCGACCCGGTGTATGAGGCCTGCGTAGCTTTCGCTTCAGAACTCGTAGCCCAGGGTGTTGAACACTCCGTTATCTCTCCCGGTTCCAGATCAACGCCATTGGCGCTCACATTGGCCAACACTCCCGGACTGCGAACCTGGATTCGACTTGATGAACGTTCCGCTGCGTTCTTCGCGTTAGGGCTTGCCAAGTCGTCCAACAAACCGGTAGCGCTTTTATGCACTTCAGGAACCGCCGCCGCAAATTACCTTCCGGCAATTACTGAGGCTCACTGGTCAGAGACCCCAATGATTGTCTTAACCGCCAATCGCCCCCCGGAGTTACGGGGATGGGGGGCTGGTCAAACCATTGACCAAACCAACATCTATGGCAGCAGCGTTCGATGGTTCACCGAATTACCGATCGCAGACCAGTCGTCAACAATTTGGTTCCAACGAGCCGCGGCACGCGCTGTTCAAACCTCGATGGGGCTACGCCCCGGACCAGTACATCTTGACTGGCCGTTTCGAGAACCGCTCGAACCCCAAGGTGGGACCGACGCACTTCCACCCATGGAACCACTATCTCTCGAACCACCCAAGCTAAGTCTGGATTTCCATGTTGCAAAGCGTTTAGCGACCGGTTTCGAGAACAAACCCCGAGGAATCGTTGTTGCAGGGCCAATGCACACTGGAACCAGATGGCGGAATGCGGTCCAAGATTTTTGCAGAAAGACCGGGTACCCACTTCTCGCGGAGCCACTTTCCCAATTGCGAGTCCTGGCAGACGACGTTGCGGTGATCAACCATCATGACCATCTGCTTCGATCTACATGGGCCGACGACACCGTGCCACAAATAGTGGTTCGGTTGGGAGGCGCTCCAACTTGCAAACCCCTGCGTTTGTGGCTGGAGCGGCATCGGCCCCCAATGACCATGTTTGATCCGTCGAACAGTTGGACCGACCCCAGTTTCACGGTTACCGAGATGATTTCTGCTGGGCCCGAAGGACTTCAATCAATCTCCGAGCTCATTAGTCCTAAAACGTCTGACCCCAATTGGCGGCAACAATGGCTCGAGGCTGATGCAAATGCGGCGGCGGTTATCGATCTGATTCTTGATAACGAAACACTGTTACAGCCCGCTGTCGCTCGAGAATTAGGGCGGCGGTTGCCAAAAGATCACCTGCTTTACGTATCTAATTCAATGCCGGTTCGCGATGTAGACAGCTTTTTGGAATGTCGATCTCATCCTCTTGTGGCACACGGGAATCGTGGCGCAAGCGGAATCGATGGAATGATCTCCAGTGCTGCTGGGGCCGCAGCTTCGGGCCGCCCAACAACACTGCTGATCGGTGACTTAGCTTTTCAGCACGACCTCGGTGGTCTGGTCGCCGCGATCAACGATGACCTGACGCTGACCATCATCGTGGTCGAGAACCAAGGTGGGGGCATCTTCGACTACCTACCAATCTCTCAAGTCGTTGACGCCAGCCTGTTCCAGCAACTCTTTACGACACCACAAACTCTGAACATCACCGAAGTCGTCAAAGCTTTAGGGATCGAACACAAACAAATAACTGATCTGCAAACTTTGGCCGCTCACTTGGAGCAGCACGACGGACTGCGAGTGATCACCATCCCCATCGATGCTGACCTTGATCTGGAGCAGCACCGGCGAATTACTGAAGCCATTCAGCAATCAGTTACTTCGATATGAACCTCACTTGTGATGGGGTTCGCTTAGAAGTCAGCATCTTCGGTAGCGGGGATCCGCTTTTGATCCTGCATGGCTTCACAGGATCAGCTGCAGCAATGGAGCCGTTAGCGGAACGACTAACTGGCCACAGAATCATGCCGGACTTAATCGGGCATGGCCAAAGCGAATCACCATCATCTTTAGACCCGTATTCACTGACCAACATCTCGCGACAACTCACTGCGCTACTGACACAACTTGATACCTCTCCCGCTCACGTTGTTGGCTACTCGCTCGGTGGTCGCGTAGGACTCACACTCGCAATAAACCACCCTGAGATGGTTAGTTCCCTTGCTCTTATCGGCACAAGTCCCGGAATTGCTGATGCTGACGAACGGCTCCAGCGCCTGAAAAGTGATCGCGTCCTAGCTGATTCAATTTCTCAAAAAGGAATCAGGAGCTTCGTTGATAGTTGGGTGGGTTCGCCGATGTGGACCAGCCTTCAGAGCCAATTAACTCCCCAGCAGTGGGCCGAGTCTCTTCGGCAACGTCGTTCTAGTCACCCTTTAGGCCTAGCGAACAGTCTTCGAGCGAGTGGCACGGGAGCAATGCCGCCCCTGCACGAAAAGCTCAAAGATCTCGAGGTGCCGACACTCCTCGTTTCGGGAGAACATGACCAGAAATTCCGGGAAATCGCGGAAGAAATGGTGATGAAATTACCGCGCGGAGTTCATCGCGTTATTAGCGAATCAGGTCATGCAACCCATCTTGAACAAACCGACGCGACCGCTACGGAAATCTTGGAGCATTTCGGATGCACATAACGCTGAAAAAACGGGTGCTCCACCTTCGTAGCCCTCTCGTGACAGCGCATGGCAGCACAACTGAACGGCATGTCATTGAAATATCTGTTCAAGAGGGAAATTTCTGCGGTTACGGAGAGGCCTCTCCCCTGCCAGGATTCGGTCTTGAATCTTTCCAGGAAGCTGAGACTGCCCTCAATAACTGGGCTCAGAATCCTGAACAGTTGCCTACGTCCCCCTCAGCATTAAGTGGGGCAGCAACTGCTTTGGAGTATTTGACGTTCGCGAAACGCGGAGATTCTTTGCCTCCCGCATCGATCGCGGTGCAAGCACTAGTGGGGGCATCTGAAACTTCCGACGTTGAAGCCCATGTTATTCAAGCCATCGATGCCGGTTATCCCGCAGTGAAACTCAAGGTCGCCGCAGCCGCCACCGGCGTCGACATCGAGAGAATCCGCGTCGCCGCGAACCTGACCAACGAAAAGGTCCTTCTTCGGCTCGACGCCAATGGTGGTTGGTCGCCCAACGAAGCATCCCAGGTGCTGAGTGCAGTTGCCGACGAGGAAATCGACCTCGTCGAAGAACCTACCCAGGACCCGTCTAACTGGCGCGCAATAAGCACACAAACCGGCATCGAGATCGGGGCTGATGAACACCTCAGTGGCTCACTTCAAATAGACCATATTTTGGAACTCGAAGCAGCTCACACGTTCGTTTTGAAACCCTCCGTTTTGGGAGGCCCCAGCTTCACTCGCGAACTCGCTTCTCGAGCTGCCGAACACAACATTCGGGTTTTAATTTCATCATTTCTTGATGGACCGATTGCACTCAGAGCGGCGCGAGATCTGGCACTTGACCTCGCTCCGCACGAGATTCATGGACTGGGCACAGCGGCGCTCTTCGTAGATGAACTACCTGAGGATGTACGACCAGTCAACGGGCGTATCTTTCGCCAGTAGCAAAGATTGAACGACATTTCGATTTCACAAAAGGTGCCGTTGTAACTTCCCTAATGCGGTTCGAGGGAGCCGATCCCTCAGCTCGAGATGACGAGGGGCACAGTATCCAGGGAGCGAAATTTTCACATGTTCGCGGATCGCTTCCATAGTTGGAGGTTCCGCCGAAGGTACGACTACCGCTGTGACAACTTGGCCCCACTCCGCGTCGGGGCGTCCAACGATGGCGCACTCCGCCACCCCCGGCGCATTTTCAAGTACTCGTTCAACCGCGACAGGCCAAACATTCTCGCCACCTGTGATAATCATGTCGCCTTTTCGTCCGTAAACAGTGAGCAAACCATCACTGTCCACGCTGCCTGCGTCACCTGTGGGGAACCAGCCATCGTTAGTTCTCGGATCGGTGCCATCTCTGTAACACCTGAGGAGCATGGGGCATCGAAGTTGTATTTCGCCTTGTTGTATTCGAAGCTCAACTTCGTCAAGCGGACGACCGTCATAGACGACCCCACTGCCAGTTTCTGTCATTCCATAGGTCGCAACCACGTTCGGGGGACGGCTCGACGGCACAGCCGAACCACCAACCAAGACCTTTCTGAAGAGAGCCGTATCAATGCGACCCATTGCTGTGGGTACGAGCGAGACGAGGGTCGCCCCGTTGCGGGCGGCTTCGATTACTCGATCAGCGTCAAATCCGTTGTGCACTTCAAGAGCTATCTCCGAATGGAGAGCTCGAACTATGACCGAAAACCCTCCTACATGGCTCGGCGGCAGACAAGCCAACCACTTGTCGACATTGGCGTCAGCGCCAAGATAGGAATTTGTCGCGTGGGCGTTAGCGGCCAAGGCATCGTGGGTGAGTACGACACCCTTAGGCGAACCTGTACTTCCACTGGTTGCGACAACCAACGCGTCTCCTGCATCAACAGGTCTCCCTGTTACAGAAGTAACGCCCGAAGAATCAACGATCGCCGATACGCCCATATGTTCAATCAAGTCCGATTGCGATCGTTTGGGGAGCCGTTGATCCACCGGAAACACAGCATCGCCTTCGTCCCATACGCGTTGAACAACATCAACGAAAGAGGGCCCTCCGGGCAGACAAAGAGCGACGAGGCGATTCACCTTAGCGACGCTATCGCCGACTTAGAAGACTCGAACGAGAAGGCTGACCGTGCATACCGAAATTACTATGTTCACCGCGGTTTCGAATCGTTCCGAGTTCAGTCGACGCCCAATCCGTATCCCAAAGGGCAAGGCCATTGTGACTAGTGATGCCGCTAACGCTGCACCCCATAGCCGTTGGCTGGACCACTGACCGGTGAACGACAACGTCACTAACTGAGTTAAACCTGTGAACAAAAAAATGGAAGTGTTGGAAACTACGAACCGTTCGCGAGACACACCAAGGCCCTGGAACCACGCAGCAACAAGAGGGCCCGAAATTCCCGTTGCTCCTTGAGCCACACCACAAGTCAACGCAACGGGCGCTCTCCCCCATCGCTGCACCCTCGGGGACCACCTTGGCGCAGCAGAAGAAAATCTCCATGCGAGGAAGGCTGCCAAGATCAGTGCTAGCACCAAAAGAAGTGCCCGCTCGTTGATGCGAGGAAGCGCCCACGCTCCGAGGACAGCACCCACTGCGCCAAGCCCAGCGAACAGAGGCAAATGTTCCGCAAACCGGAGTTCGTGTCGATGTTCTCGAACCAACATCGCGTTACTTACCGCAGTTGGTGCCGCCATTATCACCACCGCGTCTTCAACCCCAACAAAAAAAGCGATCACCGGCACCGCTGTGAGCGGTAGACCAAGACCAGTTACCCCTTTTACTAACGATCCAAGTATTACTGCGAGCGCTACTACCAAAAATTCCAGGCCGCTCACAATTTCGCTATCTCTAATGCAACCTGTGCCGCGATGTCGGCGTTGTGTTCCGCCAACGCGAGGTTCGCCTCGACACTGTCACCACCAGTTACTTTCTCTACCTCAGCGAGCACCACGGGGGTTATCTGAGGTCCCGAAAGTCCCCGGCTCTTGACCAGATCGAGGCCTTTTTCAATGGCGTTTGCGATTCGTTGCTCGTCTAGCTCCGCGTTACTCGGGATCGGCACAGCGAGGAGTACGCCTCCTTGTCCTAGTTCACGTCGTGCGACGTGAATGCGAGCAGCTGATGCCGCGTCGTCGACGCGATATGGAACTTCTAGCCCAGAGTTTTGTGTGTAGAAGGCCGGAAAGTCATTGGTCCGCCATCCAACCACTGGAACTGAAGAGGTTTCTAGGTACTCCAAAGTGCGCGGTAAATCTAAAAATGCTTTAGCGCCAGCGCTAACGGTTGTTACTCCGTATCGAGCGATGGCATCTAAGTCAGAGGAAATGTCCCCGGTAATTTCGCTGCCCCGATGGACTCCACCAATGCCGCCTGTCGCGAACACCTGGATGCCGACTTGGTCAACGATGGCGAGACTCGCCGAAACCGTGGTCGCGCCAACCGGTAGCCGCTGAGCACTTGCGGCGGCTAGACCTCGCGCAGCCACCTTGACCGTAGCGCCCAAGACACGTTCCTCCATTTCTTCGGGAACTCCGGCCCAGATCACACCATCGATAACGGCTGTGAGTGCTGGAACGGCACCCGCGTTACGAACTGCAGCGTTGCATCTAGTCAACGCTTCCAAATTTGCCGGGGACGGTAACCCCAAGGTCGAGAAGATTGTTGATTCCAGCCCGACCACCGCTGTTTTCGCAGATAGCGCTGCCCGTACTTCGTCGCCTACAACGATCACTCGTACCTCCTTGGTTGCTCCAGCATGTCAGTCATGCGGCATAAGGTCGCGCCTGCTTCTACTGTGTGACCGTGTTTACTGTCGTTGATCACCCCGTTCTATCAGCGTGGACTGATCGCCTTAGATCAACTGCGACCGGAGTCGAAGAGTTCCGGCGGCTTCTTGGGCAGGTTGGCCAGCTAATGGTTGGTCCCGCTACGACCGAATTACCAACAACTCCGATAACTATCGAAACCCCTTTGGCTGAGACAGCTGGACGAGAATTAGAGGGAGGCACACCAGTGGTGGTCTCGGTACTTCGCGCGGGGAACGGTTTACTTGACGGAGTGTTGCGGATTCTGTCGGATGCAGATGTGGGGTTCATTGGTCTTGTCCGAGACCACGAAACCCTTGAGGCCAACGAATACCTCGTGAAACTCCCCGCCCTGGCGGGGCGTCATGTTCTAGTGCTGGACCCTATGTTGGCCACAGGACACAGCGCTGTGGCAGCACTCAACCGGGTAGCAGCACAAAATCCGGAAAGCATCACCTTGATGTGTGTCGTCGCGTCGCCCGAAGGTGCCGAACATGTCGCCACACACCATCCATTGGTTCGTATCGTGGCAGCAGCGCTTGATGAAGGGCTCAACGAACTCGGTTACATAGTTCCCGGGCTGGGAGACGCCGGCGATCGCCTGTACGGAACGTTGTCATGAAAAGCCCAACACCTCCGATCGAATGGGCTGACGACCACATCCGAATTATTGATCAGACGCTCTTGCCGGGAAAAGTAAAAATTATTGAAGTGCGAACAGCTGCCGCCGCGGTTGATGCCATTAATCGTCTCGCTATTCGTGGTGCGCCAGCACTAGGGGCGTTCGGAGCGTTGGCATTAATTGTGGGCTTAGACGAACAGGCACCTTCGACTTTTGGAGATGCAACCGGGCGACTTGAAGAGTTACGAACATTTATTGGTGATGCCCGCCCCACCGCCGTCAACCTTCGTTGGGCAGTAGATCGGGTCATAGATAACGCTGTGTCCTCAACTGAGACCCTTGACGATTTACGGTCTGCTCTGCTTGTCGAAGCACACAAAGTGGCTGAGGAGGACGCTGCGGCTTGCACAGAAATCGGCCGATTGGGTCATGAACTATTGCGGACAGCGATCACTATCGGGACTCACTGCAACGCGGGGCGTCTAGCGACGGCGGGGACAGGTACTGCGCTGGCGCCCATGTATGCGAAGGCTGAAGCGGGTGAGCCACTTCGAGTTCTGGCATCTGAAACCCGACCTCTTCTCCAAGGAGCGCGACTTACGGCATGGGAACTCGATGACGCAGGCATTGACGTGACTGTTTTACCGGATGCAGCGATGGCCTCAACGGTGCTCTCAGGTGAAGTGGATGCATACATCGTCGGAGCTGACCGCATTGCAGCGAACGGTGACACCGCAAACAAAATCGGGACAGTTGCCCATGCTTTAGCGGCCCGAGAAGCTGGGATCCCCTTCTACGTGGCTGCGCCTACGTCGACAATTGACCCCTCTCTGCCCAACGGTACCCACATCGAAATAGAAGAACGCGACGGAAACGAAGTCCATGAAATCCAAGGACAACGAGTGACCCCTGAAGGCGTGAACGCAGCCAATCCCGCGTTCGATGTCACACCTGAGAATCTGATTACAGCGATCATCACTGAAGTTGGCGTCTTGCGAGCGCCCTTTCGGACATCTATTGCTGACGCCCTTTTACGAGCTGGAGCCTCCTAATGGAAAATCGATGGGACACAAAAGACGCTTCAGAATTTCCTGGGGCACTCGGCGAATGCGTCTATGGGTCAAGACTTCTCGGGTCTGAAACTGCTCTCGTTCTTCACGGAGGAGGGAACACATCGGTCAAAGCTCAAGAAGTTGACGTTCATGGTGAAGAACTTGACGTCTTGTACGTGAAAGGCAGCGGCTGGGATCTTGCAACAATCGAACCGCAAGGTTTTGCTCCTTTGCGCCTCGATTCAGTAAAGCGTTTAGCCACTCTGCCGTCATTGACTGATACCGAAATGGTGAATCAGTTGAGGCTTAACCTGCTTGACGCTTCCGCACCGAATCCATCGGTCGAAGCAATCTTGCATGCCTCGTTACCGTTCGTGGCTGTACAACACACTCACGCTGACGCCGCCTTAGCTCTCACCAACACAGCTAACGGCGAGGACCGAGTTCGCGAATTATGGGGCGACAAAGTTGTGGTGGTGCCTTACGTAATGCCTGGGTTCGATCTCGCAAAGGCCTGCGCTCGTGAATTCGATCAACAATCCAATTCCCAAACAATGGCCATGGTGCTCATGAACCACGGTGTGTTCACTTTCGGTGACACGACCGAAGTGGCTTACGCAAAGATGATTGAGGTAATCACCGAGGCGGAGGAGTACCTGAAATCTGTCGCGGAGGTCGACATCGCAGCTTCTGCCGCGTTGGCTAACAGTGTGGGGACAAAAGGAGCAACCATCGACCAGGCAATCCTTCGCAACGAGCTTTCCGCCGCGGCTGGTTCCCCCATGCTCTTAGCTCGCACTGCCAACGTCCGCTCCGCCTCCTTCGCAGCGAGGACAGATGTCAAAGACGTCGCGTGTCGTGGGCCCGCGACACCTGATCACATCATCCGAACCAAGCAGTTCCCATTAGTGGGCAGAGACGTCGCAAGCTTTGTAGAGGACTACCACAAATATTTTGAGCGCAATCGAGCGCGTTTCCCCGGCATTCAGGAACTAGATCCAGCTCCTCGCGTTGTCCTCGACCCAGAGTTGGGACTCCTCACTGCGGGCAAACGGCCATCTGATTGCACAATCGCGTCAGACATTTACCTGCATACGATCGACGTCATCGAAGCCGCAGAAGGATTAGGGGGATTCGTTGCACTTCCCGAATCAGATCTTTTTGAAGTCGAATATTGGGAACTTGAGCAAGCAAAGTTGGGGAAGTCAGGTTCAAAGCCCCCAATGTCCGGCGAAGTTGCTTTAGTTACCGGCTCCTCGTCGGGCATTGGTCGCGCTTGTGCGCAAGCTCTTCTCAAGGAAGGCGCCACTGTCATTGGCATAGACATCAGTACCCCTCCGGCTGGCGGAGACAACGATCCGTCATTTTATGAATTGGCCGCAGATGTCACAGACGCCGACGCACTGCGCTCTGCTGTCGATGCTGGAGTTCAGCGGTTTGGCGGCATCGACATGGTGGTCGCTGCCGCCGGCGTTTTCGGTGCGTCAGACCACATCGCTGATCTGGTTCAGGGCGACTGGGACGATACGTTGGCCGTGAACTTGAACGGGGTGACGAATTTGCTTCAGGCCACTCACCCATTTCTTCGCTTGGCGCCTAGCGGTGGTCGTGTGCTTTTAGTCGGATCAAAGAATGTGTCGGCGCCGGGGAAAGGCGCAGCCGCGTACAGCACCTCCAAAGCAGCGATGACTCAACTTGGGCGGGTCGCTGCACTGGAGTGGGCCGCCGATGGGATCGTTGTAAACACCATTCATCCTGATGGCGTGTTTGACACGGGTCTGTGGTCCAACGACCTCATTGAAGAAAGAGCAGCAAACTACGGATTGACAGCCGATGAGTACAGGGCGCGCAACCTTCTCGGCCGAGAAATCACTAGTCGCGATATTGGGGAGCTCGTGGCAACGATGTGCGGCCACTCGTTTAGCCGAATAACTGGCGCTCAGATTCCCATAGATGGTGGCAGTGACCGAGTGATCTGACCGACGATTTACTAATCGGTGATCCCTGCCATTAGCAGACCAACTTTCTCGCGAGTGGCGACGTTCGCGTCAAGGACATCAACGAGTTTGCCGTCGTAGAGAACTGCCACGCGGTCAGCAAGACTAAGGATTTCGTCGAGTTCGGCCGATACAAGCAGCACCGCGGCCCCTTTGTCGCGTTGTTCCACGATTCGACGGTGGATGAATTCGATAGCTCCAATATCAATGCCGCGAGTTGGTTGGGCAGCGACCAAGAGCTTGATGTGCGAACTGAATTCGCGACCGACGATCAACTTTTGTTTGTTTCCCCCGCTCAAGCTTGAGGCAGCCACGGTGACGCTAGGGGTTCGAACATCGAATTCTTCGACTACAGATTGGGCATGTTCGTATATGACTTCTCGGCGCATAATGCCTCGGCTCGAAAAGGGTGGGCGGTGATAGCGGTTGAGCACAGAATTTTCGGCAAGTGAATAGGCGGCGATTATGCCGTGCTTTTCGCGATCTTCAGGGATATGCCCAACGTCGTTTTCTGCGATCTGCCGGGTCGAATTATTCGTTAATGGTTTGCCCGCTATTGCCATGGCACCGGCCGCTACATGCCGCAGACCGGTGATTGCTTCCACCAATTCTCGTTGACCGTTTCCTTCGACCCCAGCCACACCCACTATTTCACCGGCTCGCACTTGGAGACTTACCCCATCAACGGCAAGTTGGCCTCGGTTGTCATTGACTTTCAAGTCATCAACTTGCAGCACGACATCCCCTGGCTGCGCGGTCGATTTTTCGACGCGAAGCACGACGCTACGTCCGACCATCATTTCGGCGAGACCGCTTTCGGTGGCCTGTTCGGGTGTCGTGGTTCCCACCACACGACCTTCGCGCAAGACCACGATGTCGTCCGCAATTGCGAGAACCTCTCGCAGCTTGTGAGTAATGAAGACGATACCTACACCAGTTTCGGTCAAACCGCGAAGAACAGTTAACAGATGGTCTGCTTCTTGTGGGGTCAAAACTCCGGTTGGTTCGTCCAAAATCAGAACATCTGCGTTTCGATACAGCGCTTTTAGTATCTCAACCCTTTGTTGCATGCCAACGGGAAGGTCTTCAACTAACGCGTCTGGATCGACTTCCAGCCCGTATCTTTCGGAAAGTTCAACGACGCGAAGACGTGCTTCGTCAAGATCTACTAGACCTCGTTTCGTTGGCTCTGCCCCCAAGACAATGTTCTCGACAACACGCATGGGAGGCACCAATTGAAAGTGCTGATGCACCATCCCAATGCCCCGAGAAATGGCATCATCAGGTCCGTGGAGGTCGACGACTTCGTCTTTGATGATGATCTGACCGCCGTCGGGTCGATACATACCGAATAAGACGTTTACGAGCGTGCTCTTGCCGGCCCCATTTTCACCCAACAGAGCTAAAATCCGGCCCGGTTTCAGTTCTACGGATATGTCGTCGTTGGCAAGAACCCCCGGGAATCTCTTTGTCACGTTTCGCGCCGCGAGGAGAAGGTCAGTCACGTTCAGCCCTTCTCGTAGGTTTGTCCAAGGGCAGCTGGGTCTCGCATGGATCCCATCAGACCGCTGAGCGCAACAACGATGATCGTTACGACGAATGGCAACATCCCAACAAATTGAGGTGGTATGTCAAAGACGCTGTTGAGTTGGAAGTGATTTTGCAGCGCTGTAGTAAAGCCAAAAAATAATGCCGCTGCGTATGCCCCAAAGGGATTACGCCGCCCAAAAATCATGACCGCCAGGGCCAAGAATCCTCGCCCTCCAGACATTGCGCGACTAAAGGTGCCGACGGCTTCTAGCGCTAAATATGAGCCCCCGAGGCCTGCGAATCCACCAGCGAGCGTGACGTTGAGGTACCGCAACCGCAACACGTCAATTCCGACGGTGTCTGCTGCGCCGGGGTGTTCGCCAATCGCACGGGTTCGCATTCCCCACACCGAACGGAATAGCGCAATGTGAACTATCACTAGTAAGGCCATCGTGAGGTAGGTGATTGGTGGTCGGCTAAAGAACACCGTTCCGACCAACGGAAGGTCGGCGAGTGCGCCAAGGTCAATGTTTGTGTATTTGCTGACGCCCAACGATCGGCTGCGGTCGTAGAAGAACGAGGTCAGACCTAGGGCTCCGATGTTCAGCACCGTTCCGGCGATGATTTGATCGACTTTGAGGCCCACCGCCATCGCAGCCAACATCCAACCCATAGTGAGTCCAGTTGCTATACCCGCCATCGCGCCCATGAACAGTGAGCCCGTGATGGAGGTAACCGTGAACGCGAAGAACGCCGACATCAAAAACTGGCCTTCAATACCGATGTTGACAACGCCGGAACGTTCGCCGATCATCCCGCACATCGCACCTAATGCCAGCAGAGTCGCGGCTCGAACCGTTCCAGCTAGGACAGCCGTAGTTTGTGGGCCGTTGGCTGAGTAGAAAGTCCAGATCAGAACAATGAGCAGCGTGGCTGCGATCCATAGCAGTCGGCGTTGGTGGGTCTTCATGAGTTACCCCATCCCGCGCCCAGTCGGAGTTGTTCTGAGTCCCCTTGACGCATACGAAGGAGCCAACGCACAATCATCGGGGCGGCGACGAAAAAGAGGATGAGGGCCTGAATAACGTCAATAAGCTCAGGGGCTACGCCCGCTTTGAATTGCATTCTCGACGCACCGGCTTCCATCAATCCCACCAACAAAGCGGCAGGTATGACACCCAGTGGGTTGGCTCGAGCTAACAGCGCGATCGTGATGCCTTCAAATCCGAGGCCGACGTTCACCCCAGCCTCGAATCGGCCATCGACACCGAGACTTTCTACGGCACCGCCTAGCGCTGCGAGCATCCCCGCTACTGCCATGGTGGAGGCCATGATCCAGCCCACTTTGATCCCTGCGTAGTGTGCAGCGTTTCTGTTTTGGCCGACGCTACGAACTTCAAATCCGTAGGTGGTTCTTTCAAGGATCATCCAGCATCCCGCAGCGGTAAGTACCGCCAAGAGAAACCCCACCGGTATGGCACCAAACGTGGGGATAGTGGCCGAATCTTCAACCAATGGAGTTCGGGCCACAATGTTGTTGCCCGAATTGTCTTTCCACGGATTAGCGGAGAGCCAATCGGTGAGGTTTCCTCCAACGAAGTTGAGCATGATCGTGACAATCACCTCGTGAGCACCAGTAGTTGCCTTTAGTGCCCCTGCGATGCCACCCCATATGGCGCCGGCGAGTGCTCCAGCTATGAGCGCAGCGGGTAAATGAATGAACATTGGCAATCCGTCGACGCCGAAACCAACAGCAGCGGCGAACACTGCGCCTACTAGTAATTGACCTTGACCTCCGATGTTGAATAAGCCGGCTTTAAAGGCAAACGCAACAGCCAATCCACCGAAAATTAGAGGCGTGGCTTTTTGTAAGGTGCGTAGCAGTGCGTCTCCATCACCAAGTCCGCCTTGGAGGAGTGAGGAATACGCTGTGATAGGGGATGCGTTCTGAGAGACGATCAGGATGGCCCCGATCAAAAGACCAAGAATTACTGCTGCCAAAGGAACGGCAACGCTGCGGAGTATGGAACGGCTCATGACGCGACTCGGGGGCACCATCCACAGTGGACAGTGCCCCCATTCAAGTCGAAATTTCTATCAAGGCATCGGATTTATGGAACCGTCTTCCAGTCCTGCCATGACTTCCTCAAGGGTCGCCCGCATTTCACTGGTAACAACGCCGTCGAAATCATGGAACGGGGCTAAGCCAACTTCACCGAAGTAGTTTCCGCCTTCCATTGTCCCGGCATAGGCCTGGGCGATCAGTTCCGATACTCCCACATCGATGAGCTTCATTGCGCTGGTCACCAGGCAAGGATGTGCTTCGGGCACGGTGAACCATTGGTCTTGGTCAACGCCTACACACAGGGCTCCAGCTTCACCAGCTACCTCAATAAGTGCACCATTACCAGTGGCGCCACCTGCACCGAAGATGACGTCGGCACCTTGGTCAAGGGCTTGACGGCTCGTGGTAGCTCCCCATTCAGGGTCACCGAACGCTACGTCAAGACCACCTGGGTGATAGGTCGAAATAGTTTCCACTCCGGGGTTGGTGTAACGGGCACCGTTTTCCCAACCCTCTTTAAAGAACACAACTGGAGGGACTAAATCGGTGCCAAGAACTGCTCCCACGATGTTGGTTTCTGTCAACATTCCTGCGAGCGCTCCCGCCATAAAGCCGGCATTGGCTTCGGGGAACATCAACCCTGCGAGGTTGGGAAGGGCTTCGTTCTGCCACTGGTCAACGCCAATGAACATCACATCAGGGTTGGCTTTCGCTGCTTCGATGGTCGCTTCGCCCAAGCCGAAACCGACAGTAACGATGATTTTCGCCCCGTCGTCAAGGAAGAGTTGGATGTTGTTTCCGTAGTCCTTGGATTCTTCAGTCTCGATATATGTGGCAGTGGCGGAAGCAGGGATATCCGCGGCACCTTTCTCAGCGCCTTCCCATGCCGATTGGTTAAAACTTTTGTCATCGACTTTGCCGGTATCAGTGACCAGCCCAATTTTGTATCCGCCAGATACTCCACCTCCACCATCGCTACCGCACGCAGTAGCAGTAAAAAGTCCGAATACCGCCAATAAGGCGAAAAGATGTCGCCACTTCAAAGCCATGTTTGCATCCTTAGGTCTTGAGGCATCGTCTCGTCCCGAAACAATTGCCGACCCTGACCCTAGTTGCGCACGGGTGCCTTCTGAGGACCAACGTGAAGTTTCGTGGTCATATCGCGTGTTGGCGAATCCAGGTGTGCATTGCTATACCTGAAGCAACTCCAGCGTTGATTGATCGAGTGGAGCCAAATTGAGTGATCGACAGCACTAATTTGGCGCTCTCTCGCACCTCAGAAGACAACCCGGGGCCTTCTTGCCCAAAGACCAACACGCACTTTCGTGGGAGTGGAGTTGTTTCGATTGGTTGTGCTCCGGGGAGGTTATCGACGCCTACGACCGAGATATCTCGGTTAGCCATGGATCTAACGAAATCTTCCACCGTCGGATGGTGCTCTAAGTGTTGATATCGGTCGGTAACCATCGCTCCGCGACGGTTCCACTTTCGCTGACCAACAATATGAACGGCTGATGCCAAAAAGGCATTGGCGTTGCGAACGACGGTCCCGATGTTGAGGTCGTGTTGCCAGTTCTCAATCGCCACATGGAATGGGTGCCGTTTCGAATCAAGATCGGCGACGATAGCTTCACGTCGCCAATATCGGTAGGTGTCCAAAACGTTGCGCCGGTCACCGTCGCGTAAGAGTTCAGGGTCGTAGTGGTCACCTTCGGGCCATGGAAGAGGGTGCGGCCCAAGCCCAACTTCTGCGTCGAGGTAATCGGCCATTTCTCTCGGTTCCCTTGGGTTCTATTCCTCAACCAGTTCGATCAAGGTCCCGAAACTGCCTTTGGGGTGGATAAAAGCCACCGTCGTACCGCGTGACCCAGGACGGGGCGCCTGGTCGATCGGGGTCGCCCCTGCGGCAATCATTGCGTCCATGGCAGCTCGACAATCATCAACTCGATACCCGATGTGGTGCAGGCCTTCACCTCTTTTTTCGAGGTGTTTCGCGATGGGAGAATCTGGACGGGTTGCGGCCGTGAGTTGGATATAGCTGTCTGCAACTTTTAGGAGTGCTTCTTCCACACCATCACTGTCGACCGTCTCGCGATGGTGCACTGCGGCCCCGAACGCTTGCTGGTAGTAGGCGATGGCCGCGTCAAGATCATGAACAGCTATTGCCACGTGATCAATTTCGGTAAGGATCATGGTCAACTCCCAGCCACCTTCTCAAGTGACTCAGTATGACGTTGGAACAATGTGATTTTGTTCTCACCAACAGCTTCGCGCTTTTCGGGATTGCTTATTCCGAGGCCGGACTCGGGGGCTAAACACAGCACTCCGAGCTTGCCTTCGTGCCGGTTGTGATGCACCTGGTACGCCGCTTCGCCAACGTCGACTAGCGGGAACGTCTTCGAAAGAGTGGGTTGGATTCGTCCCTGATCAATAAGCCGGTTCATTTCCCACGCTTCCGCGTAGTTGGCGAAGTGGCTGGAAACAATTTGTTTGAGCCGCATCCAGAGGTGGCGGTTGTCGTATTCGATCATGTAACCGGTAGTTGCGGCACACGTGACGATTTTGCCACCACGTTTAGTGACGAACACCGAAGCACCCATTGTTGACCGGCCGGGGTGTTCGAACACGATGTTTGGGTCGTCTCCGATGAAGCCACGCACCTGCTTACCTAGACGACGCCATTCTCTTTCATCTTGAGTGTGCTCATCTGTCCAAAATTGATAGTTCTCTTCGCTGCGGTCAATCACATGCTCAACGCCGAGTTCATGCAGTAAGTCAACCTTTTCTGGTGAGCTGACCACCCCTATGGGCGTGCCACCACCGTTTTGAACGAGTTGACAGGCGTAGCCACCAAGCCCACCTGACGCACCCCAAATCAGAACGTTGTCGCCCTGTTTCATTCTGGCCGCGTTGTCGCCGACAAGCATGCGGTAGGACGTTGACCCACAAAGAGCATTGACGGCTGATTCTTCCCATGTCAGATGAGCTGGTTTGGGCATCAGCTGGTTCGCTTTCACGATTGAAAGATCAGCGAGCCCACCGAAATTACTCTCGAATCCCCATATTCTTTGGTTTGAGGCCAGCATCGAATCTTCATGAGCGGCTGGGTCCTGATCGTCGACGTAGTTGCAGTGGACTGCGACCCGGTCGCCTGGGTTCCAGTTACGTACGGCGGATCCAACTTTCAGCACGACTCCCGAAGCGTCAGACCCTATGACGTGATAATCGAGTGCATGGCGGGCTCCCCAACTACTTTCGCGACCAAGGCGGTCAAGAAATCCGAACGTTGGTAGTGGTTCGAAGATTGAGGTCCACACCGTGTTGAAGTTGATCGAACTTGCCATCACTGCGAGATAGACCTCGTCGGGCGCAAGTTCAGGAGTAGCCACATCAGCCACGCGTATCGACTCTCGCGGATCTTTTTCAAAGGATTCACGGTCCTCGAACATGTTTTGTTCGTCGCGCTGCACAAACGCAGCCCTATAGCTCTCCGGAATTGGAAGAGCAGCGATATCTTCGCCGGACGCGTCTGCCTGTATGGCCTCAAGGATGTGCTGCATAGAAGACAAGTTACTCTCCGGTAACGTAGGTTTGGTTAATCGTAGCGAGAGTTGGTCAATTCGCCCAAGCACTGACCGGCCACGAAATCTACACTCACAGACGTAGAAGACGAAAAACGCAGACGAAAAGGAACACATGCCCGGCTCGGTAATTGTTTCAGGAGCACGCACACCCATTGGTCGTTTCAACGGAGGCTTGTCGAGTTTGACGGGTGCCCAGTTGGGTGCGCACGCCATCTCAGCAGCATTGGAGCGAGCCGGTTTGACCGGCGGTCAAGTCGATCATGTCGTCATGGGGCAGGTTCTTCAAGCAGGTCAAGGCCAAATCACGGCGCGCCAAGCTGCGGTGGCCGCCGGCATACCCATGGATGTTCCCGCTCTCACGATTAACAAAGTTTGTTTGTCTGGCCTCAACGCCGTATACCTAGCCGATCAGATGATTACCGCCGGTGACGCCGACGTGGTTGTCGCTGGCGGGATGGAGTCAATGACCAACGCTCCTTACCTCATGGCTGAAGGCCGCGGCGGTTTCAAAATGGGCCACGGCGAAGTCCGTGACGCAATGATCCACGACGGGTTGTGGTGCGCGTTTGATGATGGCCACATGGGTGACGGCACCGAACGAGACGCAGCGGCGGCTTCGATTCATCGGTCAGCAATGGATGAGTTCTCCGCTCAGTCACACGACAGAGCTGCGGCAGCGCAAAAAGCGGGCCGTCTAGAAGTTGAAATATCTCCTGTCCCGATACCTCAGCGGGGTGGAGACCCACTTTTAGTTGACATCGACGAAGGGGTACGTCCCGGGACATCCGCCGCGAACCTCGGGAATCTTCGGCCCGCGTTCGCAACCGATGGTGCAGTGACAGCGGGCAATGCGTCGCAAATCTCCGACGGCGGTTGTGCATTAATACTGATGTCAGCGGAAAAGGCCCGAGAACTTGAGCTTGATGTGTTAGCGCAGATAGTGAGCTACGGCATGGTGTCAGGCCCTGGCACTTCGCTTCTAACACAGCCTTCTCGAGCTATTCGTCACGCACTTTCTAAAACTGAATTCACTATCGAAGATCTATCGCTGTTTGAGCTCAATGAAGCATTCGCGGCAGTGGGCCTAGCAGCCACAGAGGACCTTGGGGTGAGCGATGAAATCGTCAACGTCAACGGCGGTGCCGTTGCCCTTGGCCATCCGATTGGTATGTCAGGAAGCCGGTTAGCTCTCACCTTGATGAATGAACTCCACAGGCGCGGCGGTGGGTTGGGCGCTGCTGCGTTGTGCGGCGGCGGAGGTCAAGGCGACGCTTTGGTGATTGAAGTCGCTTAAATCGCGAATAAGTTAAGCGATTTGTCATCAAACTGAAATGTTTGTAACATAACTGCAAAGAGTCCCAACTCTTTGGATGTCGGAGTTGGCAGCTAATCGACTCATGCATGGTGTGCCCGCGACACACCAGGTCGAGTGGCTCTCAGCTCCGACATCCGCCCTCCCACCGGCGTTGCCAATCAAGTCTGAAGCTCGCGCCGTCCTTCTAAAGCTCGACCCAAGGTCAGCTCGTCGGCGTACTCAAGGTCACCACCTACCGGCAGACCGCTTGCGATACGTGTCACTTTGAGGCCCAGAGGCTGCATTTGCCTAGCCAAATACATTGCGGTTGCTTCACCCTCAATGTTGGGGTTGGTACACAAAATCAATTCATCAATATTTTCTTCTGGAATGCGGATGAGTAGCTCACGTATCCGAAGCTGTTCGGGTCCAATACCTTCCATCGGATTTAACGCTCCCTGCAAGACGTGATAGGCACCGCGAAATCCCGCTTTTTCAAGAGCGATAACGTCTTTAGGCTCTTCTACGACACACAACGCACCGGTCTGTCTCTGAGGATCGGCACACGTAATGCAAAGTTCATTTTCTGAGATATTGCAGCACCGGTTGCAAAAACCGATCCGTTCTTTAACTTCAACTATTGCCGTCGCTAATCGCTGAGCCTCTGTCTTAGGCAACTTCAGTAGATGGAACGCTATTCGTTGCGCGGATTTGGGACCGATTCCAGGCAATCTGCCGAGTTCATCAATGACGTCTTGGACTGGGCCGTCATACAACTTTCCCTAACCTCCTTGATCTGATTGCGTTAGTGCGTCTAGCCGAGCAATGACCGCAGCCTGCGCATTGCCACATTCTTTCAGCGCATCGCGAAACGCGGCGGTTACTAAATCTTCAAGCATGGTGACTTCATCGCTGCTGACAACGTCGACATCAATAGCGACGCCTACCACTGTTCCGTCAGCCAGCATCGAGACTTTGACCGCTCCGCCACCCGCTGAGCCTTCAACCGAAGTCAAGGAAATTTCTTGACGTTGTTCCAAGATCTGATTTTGTAGTTCCTGTGCCTGGGAGAGGGTCGGCCCGGCAGCCCAATTCTCAGTCATCGGTTAATCACTCTCACATGGTGCCATCATCATCGGATGCAACCGCGCCAGGAAAAGCTTCCAGGACCCGCTCAACGCTTGATGGGCCGCTGTCGTTTGTTGTTGTGAAGTCTGCCGGGTCAACTACTTCCTCAGGTGGTTCCATAGGTTTTTCTACGTCGGCGACTTGGGAGCCGGACGAAACAACGAGCTCAACTTGGACGTTGGCGCCAGTCAGATTGCTGAGAGATTCCTCCACATCGTTTTTGAGTTGTTCGCATCGCTCCCGGTGAGTTTCATTCGGTAACTCGAACTTCACGATGCTCTCTTGGACCGCGACCAATTTTGCGGCTTGGAACCGAGCACGAGCACGTGCACTCAGGCCAGGAAGAGCCCGCTGCTGCCACAATTCCGATATTTCAGTTGCCGACAGCTGCATGGATTTAAGAGCTGGTTCTTGTTGAGCCTTCGCAGTTTCATCATTGGGAGGCTCGCCCGAAGTGTCCTTCTCAGTATT
>Ga0206683_10000608_pt1 | contig 25680 bp, 22 predicted proteins | sample M280m12015metaG_FD_155483 | JGI IMG/M metagenome (GOLD analysis project Ga0206683, IMG submission 155483) | Ammonia-oxidizing marine archaeal communities from Monterey Bay, California, United States - M2 80m 12015 | ecosystem: Environmental > Aquatic > Marine > Intertidal zone | place: USA...
ATTCGATCCAGATCTATACAATGGAACAGGTGGTAATAACATAGCTATCCAATTAGTGATGGATGGTATGAAATTACAAAATTGTTCTCCCGGATTTGTTGACGGAAGAGATGCCATATTGGAAGCAGATGAATTAGCAAACGATGGTGTAAATCGTTGTTTAATTTGGGAAGCTTTTGCTAACAGAGGTTGTGGATTTAGTGCCGACCAAGGAAATTCATTCAATCGTTCAGACCAAGTTGAAGCATTTGATCTTCCTGAAATTTGTGGTGGTTTAGGGACTAATGATAATTTATTAGAAAATAATTTTATCATCTATCCAAACCCATCAAATGGAAAAATTAATATACAACCGTTATTAGATTTTGGTGCAGGAACAGTTTCTATATATGACATGAATGGTAGAGAAGTGTATATCGAAAAAACTTCTTTACAAAATACAGTTTCTTTGAATGTAGAAGGTTTAACAACAGGACTTTATATTATACAAATAAGCGGAGCAGATTACAATCACACTGCTAAATTGGTGATAAAAAAATAACACGTTTTAAATAAGTATTTAAAAAAAAGCTGTCTTTCATGACAGCTTTTTTTATAGGTAAGAGTTTAACAATTGGGTTATTTTATTTGTGGAAATACCAACGATATCTTGTAATTGATCAATAGATCCTTGATCTGGAAATTCATCAGAAATGCCAATATTTTTTAACGTTTTTTTGTAATTATTTTTGATATAAAACTCATTGACTGCGCTCCCAAAACCACCCATTGCAATCCCGTCCTCTACAGTGATTATGGTATTATATTTTTTAAATATACGATGCAATAATACTTCATCAATGGGTTTGATAAAACGCATATCATAACAAGAGACTTCTTTGGGGTCTTGACATTTAGTTATTCCGTCAATAACATTGTTTAAGACGCTGCCAATAGTTAAAACAGCAATGTTATTTCCTTTTTTCAGTTGCAATCCTTTTCCAATTTCAATTTTTGAAAATGGTTTTCTCCAAGAAATAATTTTTCCTCTTCCTCTAGGGTATCTAATCGCTATTGGCTTTTTTAAACCTAATTGAGCAGTATACATAATATTTCGAAGTTCTACCTCGTTTCTAGGAGCAAAAATGATTAAATTTGGTATACATCGTAAATAACTCATATCAAAAATACCGTGATGTGTTGCACCATCTTCACCAACCAAACCAGCTCGATCCAAGCAAAAAATGACCGGTAGGTTTTGTAAGCAAACATCGTGAATTAGTTGATCGTAAGCTCTTTGTAAAAAAGTTGAATAAATATTACAAAATACAATATTTCCTTGTGTGGTCATTCCAGCTGAAAAAGTGACTGCATGTTGTTCAGCTATTCCAACATCAAACGCTCTTTTAGGAAATATTTCCATCATGTATTTCAATGAACTTCCAGTGGGCATTGCGGGAGTTATTCCAATTATTTTTTTATTTATTATTGCCAATTCAACCAATGTTTTACCAAAAACATCCTGAAACTTTGGCGGTATATCTTTCTCATTCTTATATTGAATCTCTCCTGTAGCAGCATTAAATTTTCCAGGCGCATGGTAGAGTACTTGATTTTCTTCTGCTTGTTTCAGGCCTTTTCCTTTTTTTGTAATTATATGTAACAATTTTGGGCCATTAATTTTTTTTAATCGATTAAATTCGTCAACTAAATCATTTAAATTGTGTCCATCAATAGGCCCGGAGTAGTTAAAGTTTAAAGCTTCGAAAATATTATCGGTATTAGGGGTTTGATCTAGAGTTACTTTTAGTAAATATTTTTTTAATGCACCTACACTTGGATCGATTCCTATTCCGTTATCATTTAAAATTACTAATAAGTTAGTATTTGTTACTCCGGCATGATTTAAAGCCTCAAACGCCATTCCACTCGCAATAGATGCATCACCAATAATTGCGATATGTTGTCTTTTAAAATTTTTGGCGAGTTGAGAAGAAACGGCCATCCCTAATACTGCAGATATAGAAGTACTACTATGACCTGTTCCAAAGGCATCATATATACTTTCAGACATTTTTGGAAAACCGCTAATTCCATTGAATTGTCTATTGGTATGAAATTTATTCTTTCTGCCTGTTAGTATTTTATGACCGTAAGCTTGATGTCCAACATCCCACACGATAATATCCTCTGGAGTGTTAAAAACATAATGTAAAGCTATCGTCAGTTCAATAACTCCCAGACTGGCCCCCAAATGTCCTTCCTTGGCAGCCACAAGATCAATTATTTTTTTTCTAATTTCTGCTGCTAGTTCCGGTAATTGTTCTAGTGAAACTTTACGAAGATCTTCAGGGTATAGAATGTTATTTAAAATTGACTTCTGCATTTTGTAAAGATACAGATTTGATGTTGTATTTTTGAATTTACAAAAAAAGGAATCCCTTGATAGAACCTCATAGTGATAGTTATTTTATGAAACAAGCCTTAGTTGAGGCGAACGAAGCATTAAGTAAAGGTGAAGTTCCTATTGGTGCTGTAATTGTTTGTGAAAATCAGATTATCGCCAGAGGGCATAATTTAACTCAAACATTAAATGATGTGACTGCACATGCAGAAATGCTAGCTATAACAGCTGCTGCAAATTTTTTGGGAGGTAAGTATCTTTTAAATTGTACTTTATATGTGACTTTAGAGCCTTGTCAAATGTGTGGAGGAGCCTTATTTTGGAGCCAAATTTCAAAGATAGTTTATGGCGCAAAAGATAAGGATAGAGGTTGTATTAATTTAAAGACAAAGCTGCATCCTAAAACAAAAATAATAGGAGGTATTCTAGAAAAAGAGTCATCTAACATTATTAAAAGATTCTTTATTGAGAAACGAAATTTGAACTAAAAAAAAACTCATTTGCTTTAGCAAATGAGTTTTTATAAAATCGTGGCTTCTATTTCTTAGTCGTGAATTACGCGAACTTGACCTGCAACCATTCCTTTTCGACCTTCTTCTTCTACGTATTCTACCTTGTCTCCTTCGTTTAATGCTTCGCCATTAAGACCGGTTACGTGAACAAAGATGTCTTTACCTGTGTCATCATTTGTTATAAATCCGAAACCTTTTGATTCGTTAAAAAACTTTACTGTACCTTCCATTTTTATTTAAAAAAAAATTAATAATGAGCAAATATAGTAGATTTATTAAATAATTGTGCTAAAAACTTGTGATTAAAATTTTCTTAGCATTTCAATTATTCTTAGAATTATTAAACGCTCTCATTTTTTTTATACTTTCTTCTGTTAACATATAATCTTTTATATCTTTATTTTTCCACCGATTATAAATGAATAAAGGCATTACAATAAACATCAGTAACATCAATGATACTCCAATTAAGTAATCACCACTCACATTATTTTCAGGCTTAACATAAAATCCAAGGCAAAGCCCAATAAAAGAAATAATTAACAGAAATTTTATCAAATATTTCATTTTTATTTTTCGTTCAATCTTAAATTCAAATCTTTTAATTGCTGATCATCTATATATGAAGGAGCATTAATCATAACATCTCTTCCTGAATTATTCTTTGGAAACGCAATAAAATCTCTTATGGTTTCTTGACCTCCAAGTATCGAAACCAATCTATCCAATCCAAATGCTATACCGCCGTGAGGTGGAGCTCCATATTGGAAGGCATCCATTAAAAAGCCAAATTGAGCTTTTGCCTCTTCGGGAGTAAAACCAAGATATTCAAACATCATAGCTTGTGTTTCTTTATCATGAATCCGTATAGAACCTCCTCCAATTTCATTTCCATTTAAAACTAAATCATACGCATTAGCTTTAACCGATCCTGGAGCTGTCTTCAACAGCTCAATTTGTTCAGGTTTTGGTGAAGTAAAAGGATGGTGCATCGCATGAAATCTTTCAGTCTCTTCGTCCCATTCTAACAAAGGAAAATCTACTACCCATAAAGGGGCAAATTCATCATTTTTTCTTAAACCTAAACGCTCCCCCATTTCCATTCTTAAAGCACTTAATTGTGCTCGTACTTTATTGGTTTCGCCGGAGAGAATACAAATTAAATCACCTGCTTTAGCGCCTGTAGCTTCTGCCCAATTCGAAAGATCTTCTTGAGTATAAAACTTATCCACAGAAGATTTGTAAGTTCCATCCTCATTACATTTACAATAAACCATACCTGAGGCACCTATCTGAGGACGTTTTACCCAGTTGATTAGTTTGTCTATATCTTTTCGAGAATAATTATTCCCGCCAGGGATAGCAATTCCAACAACTAATTCGGAATTGTTAAAAACTGCAAAATCTTTATGCTTTGCAAATTCATTCAACTCTCCGAATTCCATTCCAAAACGAATATCAGGTTTGTCATTCCCGTACAATTTCATTGCACTATCATAAGTCATTCTTGGAAAGTTACTAATCTCGATCCCTTTAATTTTTTTTATTAAATGGCGTGTCAACCCCTCGAAAGTTAATAAAATATCTTCTTGCTCAACAAATGCCATTTCACAGTCTATTTGTGTAAATTCAGGTTGTCTGTCAGCTCTTAAATCTTCGTCTCTAAAACATTTTACAATTTGAAAATATTTATCCATACCTCCAACCATTAACAATTGTTTAAAGGTCTGAGGTGATTGTGGTAAGGCGTAAAATTGACCTTCATTCATTCTTGAAGGAACTATAAAATCTCTTGCCCCCTCGGGTGTTGATTTTATTAAATAAGGAGTTTCTATTTCAACAAATTCTTTATTTGACAGATAATTTCTAACAGCCATAGTTACCTGATGACGAAATACTAGGTTTTCACGAACAGGACTTCTTCTTATATCTAAATATCGATATTTCATTCTTATATCGTCACCTCCATCAGTTTCATCCTCAATTGTAAAAGGGGGTGTTAAGGATTCGTTTAAAATAGAAAAATCTGAAACTAAAATTTCGATATTACCAGTTGGAATAGTTGGATTTTTGGAAGCTCTTTCAATAACAGTTCCATGAACTTGGATCACAAATTCTCTTCCCAATAATTTAGCTTTTTCTATAAGTTTTTTAGAGGTACGCTCTTCGTCAAAAATAAGTTGTGTAATTCCATATCGATCTCTCAAATCAATCCAAATCATAAATCCTTTATCTCTGGATTTTTGAACCCAACCAGCTAAGGTTATCGATTCATTTATGTGACTTTCTCTTAATTCACCGCAAGTATGACTTCTAAACATTTTATTTTTTTATTACGTAACGTTACTTAAGAGTAACATTACATGAACTGCAAATTTAGTAAGATAAAAGAGCATATTATACTCTTTTTAAAAAATTATTACATTGATATTTAAAAAGAATTAATTCTCCATATAAATTATAATTCACAGTGGGAAGTGAATCAATTTAGATTTAATGGGACTATAATTAATGGAGGAGTTTCATTTAGCTTCTAATTAACTAAAATAATTAAATCAAAACCCCTTATTATGATAAGGGGTTTTTTTATTAGTAAATAGAGTTTGTTAATCCTTTTAGAGATTGAATTTTTAATTTTATTTTATGGGTAATAAAAAATAAAACGGGGACAATAATTAAGGTTAAAAATGTAGCTATTACAAGACCATAAATTACAGTCCAAGCTAAAGGTCCCCAAAATATTACATTGTCTCCTCCAAAATAAATATTAGGATTAAAGTCGGTAAACAAGGTAAAAAAGTTTATATTCAAACCTATCGCTAGAGGTATTAATCCTAGTATAGTAGTTATTGCAGTCAATAGTACAGGACGTAATCTTGCTCTTCCCCCTTCTATAATTGACTCTTTAATACTATCAGCTTTTAATAAATCCTTATCATTCATTCCCATTGAGATCATTTTTCGATCAATTAATAACTGCGTGTAGTCAAGTAATACAACACCATTATTAACAACAATTCCTGCGAGTGAAATAATTCCCATCATTGTCATCATGATCACAAAAGCACTTCCGGTGATTACAATACCACCAAATACACCGATTAGACTTAAAAATATTGCAAGCATTATTATAGAAGGTTTTGATACTGAGTTAAATTGGAAAATTAAAATCAAAAATATTAACCCAAGCCCCGTGAAAAATGCTCCTAATAAAAATGCCATTTGTTTATTTTGCTCCTCAATTTGTCCGGTATAATCTATTTTAATTTTATTTGGTAATTCAGTAAAATTTTTCATTTCACTTTGAATATTAGACACAATAAATCCTGCATCCGTATATCCTGGGGCTAACGCAGAATAAACTGTAACAACACGTTTTGTGCCTTTGTGTTTTATGGCACTAAATCCAGAACTGTTTTTTTGTTTTGCGATTACTGAGACCGGTATTTCTTTAATTTTTCCTGTTGCTTGATCTCTAAATATTATCTTTTGATCAAAGAGAGCATTGGTATTGTACCTGTCCTCCTTATTAAAACGGACATAGATGTCATAATCCTCGCCATCTTCTTTATAAATACCTGCTTTAGATCCAAAAATTGAATTTCGTAAAAGCTGACCAACTTGTCCAGTGCTAACACCTAATTCCCCTGCTTTTTGTCGATCAATTTCTACCTGCATAGTAGGTTTAGATTTATTTACATCAATTTTTAGTTCATCAATTCCTGCAATATTTTTCGAGTTAATAAAATTCCTCATTCGTTCTGCAACCAAAATTAATTCAGCATAATCAGGCCCTTCAATCTCTATATTTATAGGGGGTCCTGCCGGGGGACCATTTTCATCTTTTTCAACGGATATTAAAACACCTGGATATATTCCAACCAAAGCTTTTTGTACTTTTTCCCTCAATAGTTTGCTATCTGCTCCTCGTCGATACTTATACTCAGTCATTGAGGCAGTAATTTTAGCTTTATGAGGCATTTCTGCTGTTGAGCCACCATCCGTTTGTGGATTACCAGCTCCTTCTCCGACTTGGGAAACGACGCTTTCAACTAGAAAATTATAATCACCATCCATGTTTTCAGAATCATTTAAGATATGGTATACCTGATTTTCAATTTCTTTAGTAATTTGATTGGTCTTTTCGATATCGGTACCCTGAGGATATTCAATGTAAACTATTATTTGATTCGGAGTGTTGTCTGGAAAAAATTCTACTTTAGTCCTTTGTGAACCGATGGAGTAGCCAAAGCCTCCAAAAGCAACAAAAAGTAAAATTATTATTCCTACAGTAAGGACGTAAGGCATTGCTCCACTCAAAGCTCTTCGGAGTGTTTTTTCATAGAAACGTTCCCACTTCGGAATTGTTCGGTTTTGAAAACGATTTGCTAATTTTCTTAGCCCAAATCTGTAAGTCCACAACATGATAGCTGTAAAAATCATTACGCTACCTATACCTCTGTAGGCTCCTCCAATTAAAAAAATAATAAGGCCAATCCCTGAAACAATACTTGATAAAATAATAATTCTTTTAAGGGGCATTTCTGTGTCATCAGTTTTCATAAATTGAGAAACTATCACAGAATTAAAAAAGATGGCGACAAATAATGACGAACCTAATACTACCGATAGTGTAATAGGTAAATAAATCATAAACTCTCCCATTACTCCCGGCCATAAACCTAAAGGAATAAAAGCGGCAACGGTTGTTGCTGTAGATATAATAATAGGAAAAGCAATCTCACTAATACCTTTTTTTGCAGCATCAATTCGAGACATTCCTTCTTCGTCCATTAAACGGTATACATTTTCGACAACTACAATCCCGTTATCTACCAACATACCTAGCCCCATGATTAAACCAAAAAGAATCATTGTGTTCATAGTAAAGCCTAAATAGCTTAGAATCATTAGCGACATAAACATGGACATGGGAATTGCAAAGCCAACAAATAATGCATTCTTAAAACCTAAAAAGAACATCAATACACTCACCACTAAAATAATTCCAAATAGTATATTGTTAACTAAATCATCAACCTGTCCAATTGTTTTTGAAGATTGATCGTTAGAAATAGTAAGTTTTAAATTACTTGGGAATACCTCTTCTTTTGCTTTTTCTAGAATCACTTTAATTTTATCTGCTGCTGCCACCATATTTTTTCCAGCTCGTTTTTTTACATCAAGCATTACAACTCGCTGACCAAACTCTCTTGCATAGGTAGTCCTTTCTTTTTCTTTAAATTTTATAGTAGCTATGTTTTTAAGATAAATGGGGTTATTGTTATCAGATTTAACAACAAAGTTTTCTAGGTCTGCTGGAGAATTAATCTCTCCTAACACTCGAATTGTTCTTCTTTGCCCACTTGTAATAAAATTTCCAGCAGACATGGTGACATTTCCGTTGTTTATAGCTCCAATAATGTCTTGAAAACTAACTTTTGCAGCCATCATTTTATAAATATCTACAGCAACTTCTACCTCTTTTTCTTGTGCACCACGAATGTCTACTTGCTTAATCTCAGGTAAATTCTCTATTTCATCTTCAAGATATTCACCGTATTCTTTTAGTTTCTCTACAGGATAATCTCCAGAAATATTTATATTTAAGATGGGCATCTCCTCAGACATACTTAAATCAAACACATTAGGATCTACTTTAGCTCCGTTAAAGGTGGGCCAGTCTTCCCCAGATATTTCTGTTTCTATTTCATCTTTTACTTTTTGTTTCGCTAATTCAACTTCTATGTCTTCGTCAAATTCAACAATAATCATAGAGACATCTTCTTGTGATGTTGAGGTAATCTCCACAACATTACTGACGGTTTTTAAAACGTCTTCCAACGGTGTTGTAATTAGTTTTTCGACATCTTCTGCGGTATTTCCTGGATAAATTGAATTTATATAAATTTTGGTTTCTTTAATTTCAGGAAAATTTTCTCTAGGCATGCTAAAATAAGCGGAAATACCTGACAACAAAATAATGACCATCATAACATAAATGGTAGTTTTGTTATTAATAGCCCAAGAGGATAAACGAAATTCTTTATTAATATTTTTTTCCTTTTTACTCATTAGTTTCTGTATTTAGAATTTTCACGTCTTGTCCATCTTTTACGTTTCGAGCTCCTTCATTTACAATTACATCATTACTAACTAACCCTTCTAGAATTTCTACAAAATCTCCTTGCGTTTTACCTGTTTTTATGATGATTTTTTTAGCAATTGCTTCATTTTCAGGATTAATGTCTTGTGCTAAAAAAATGTATTGTTCTCCTAACGAGTTTTCTGATATTATACTTTGTGGTATCAATACAGCTTCCTTACTAGAATAATCGTTGATTTTAATTTTTGCTGTGAGATTTGGCTTTATATGTCTATCCTGGTTAGGAATATTGATGTTTATTTTGAAGGTTCTATTACCAGGATTAATAAAATTACTTACTTGATCCACTTTTGTAATTAATTTTTCATTTAAAACTGGGAAGAAAACTTCTACCATTTTTCCTGAAGTAACATTACTCAGGTATCCTTCAGGAACTTCTGCTTCAATATACATTTTTTCAAGGTTTACTAGTCGGAAAACTGGTGATATACCTGCGCCAACAACGGTCCCTTCCTCGGTAATAATATCATCAATAACACCCGAAAAAGGGGCTCTAATTGAGGTTTTCTCTAACTGAGATTGCATTTGGTTTACAGCATTTTGCTGTCCCTCATAGGTTGCCTTTGCTTGTAAAAATTCAATTTCACTTCCTATTTTTTGTTCCCATAAACGCTTTTGTCTTTCAAAGGTTGTTTTAGCCAAACTTAGTTGAACTTTCATTTGAGCAATTTGTTGCGACATCCCCCCATCATCAATAGAGGCCAGAAGTTGACCCTTCGATACATTTTGACCTTCAAATACTAGAATTTTTAATAATGAGCCAGAAAATTCAGGGTACAGAATTAAATTTTGTTTTGTTGCAACACTACCTTGAAGTTCAAGATAATGATCAAAGCGTTTTTGTTTAACTTTAAATGCAGTCACCAATGGATATTTTTTGATAGTATCTAAACTTTTAATTTTAGCATCTATCATTTTAATGTTGTTATTTAAATCATTTTGTTTGGCAGCTAGGTCATCTCTTTTTTTTCTGATTTTTGTTAAATCATTACTTTCAATGATAGATTCTACTGATTTTGAATCTCCTCCACAAGAAGTGATGAGTAGTGTAAATGTGATTAATAGAATTATATTTTTCATTACGGTTTTTTTATAATGTTTAGTTGATTTCTTTTAATTGTGGTGTGTTTAATACCGTTTCTAAATCTGCTTTAGTTGTTATCACTCTCAGCATAGATTCAAAATAAGATTGCTGAGCGTTGTATAGCTGGATTTGAGCATTACGTAAATCAAAACTCGTAGCAAGACCCTCTAAAAACTTGATTTGGTTTTTCTTCTCTACACGTTCCGATAAATTTAAATTCTTTTTATTATTGTTATATACCTCAATAGCAAATCGATAATTATTTTTTGCAGTATTAATCTCTAATAAAATATTTTGATAAGTTTCTTTTAGGTTTGTTTCAGCTTGCTCTAGTGCAATTCTTGCTTGTTGAGTTCTAGCACTTCGCATACCGCTGCTTACGATAGGAATATTCATATTAATTCCAAGTAAAGATGATTGATACCACTTTTGATTATTACTTAAAAAAGTAAACGAATCACTGTTAGCTTGAGTTCCATAGTTAACAAATGCAGCTAAATTTGGTATCGAGTAGGATTTTTCTAATTTTAATTCTAACAACCGTTGATCTTTATAATTGGTTGCAATTTTAAAATCAATATTGTCTTCTATATTTATATTTTTTTCTAAAAAATCTAGGCGAATATTTTGTTGGGTTAATGAATCTAAATTATCTAACATAATAACATCACTTTCAACATCGATTCCCAAAGCTAAATTGAACATTTGTTGAGCGATTACAAACATCCTTTTGGAATTTTTTAGTTGTGTTTCTAAATCAAGCAGAGTGATCTCTAATTGTTCAACACTTTCTTCCTCTACAAATCCATTCTTGTAATATGCTGTAGTTTCGTTTAAGTTGTTTTGTAAATTTTTTATATTTAAGTCTATGATATCAATTAATTCTTCAGAGAGTAAAACACTCCCATACGCATTAATCACCCCTAATCTAACTTCTAGTTGTGTTTTTTCATCTGCATTTTGAGAATAATTTAAAAATGTTTTAGCAGCCTGTAAACCTACTAAGTAGCTGCCGTCAAAAATTAATTGACTAAGTGATACGCCAATATTTGCATTCTCTTTTGTGCCAAAAATTACTGGAATAAACGTTCCAGAATCACCTCCAGTAATTTCTCCTGGTATTAGGGTAGTAGGTTGTTTTAAATTGTTTTGATAAGAGATGTTCCCGTTTAATTGGGGAAGCCCCGATGCTGTTGTTTCCCATTTCTTTTTAATTGCTTTAGCAATATCTTTACGAGCATTAATCGCCGTATAATTACTGTCCAAGGCAAAATTAATGGCTTGCTCCAAAGTAAATTTATAGGTCTTATTTTCCTGTGCTTTGCTCGTCGTGGTAATTAGGAAAAAACTAATTAATATGAATACTTTATTCATTTATATTATTTTTAATAATTGTATTTAAAGTGTATAGTCCTTCTTTAGTAATAATTCCTCTTAGGTGGTACTCGAGAAAATTATCCATGATTTTGGTTTTTGTAAAAACGTTTGTTGGAAATAAATTTTCATCCTTTATTCCAGTAATACCTAAAAAATAAATTCTTGAAACGAACTCTTCGTTTAGATTTGTGCGGTATAAACCCATCTCAATTCCTCTTTCAAAATTATTAACAACACAAGCTTGCATTAACTCAAATTGTTTTTTTTTCAGGGATTCATTGATTTCAGGATAGTATTTACAAAGTTGATAGTGGGGAGAAGTTTTTTCGTTTTTTAGATGAAGCATCACAGATTTTTTTATTTCATACAACTCTTCAATTGGATTTTTTTGCATTTCGCAAATGCAATTAATTTCGTTTGAAATAGTTTCAAATACACAAAATGTTGCAGCTTCAACCAATTTTGTTTTATTATTGAAATGTGAATAAATTGTTTTTTTAGAAATGTGCATTTCAGATGCTATATCGTCCATAGTCACACTTTTAAATCCAAAATTTATAAATAAATCGATTGCTTTTTTTAAGATTTTTTCTTTCAAACTGTTGAAATTTTAGATTGCAAAAATACTAAGGAAACTTTTAAAACAAAATAAGTTTCCTTAGTATTAACATAAATTTAATAATATTGGAAATTGATTTTATAGTTTTTAACATTAAATTGAAATTTTGAATAGTATTTTTGTCTAAAATTTGATAATGAAAGGAATTGAAGATTACACTAAATCATTAACAGAATATCTTGATGAAATAGTAGTTGTAAAAGAACCAAAGCAACTTTACAATCCGATACGTTACATTGTTTCTCTTGGCGGAAAGCGGCTAAGACCGATTCTTACGCTAATGTCTTGTGATTTTTTTAATAAAGAATATAAAAATGCCTTACCTGCGGCCTTAGCGCTAGAGTTGTTTCACAATTTCTCCTTAATTCATGATGATATTATGGATGAAGCTCCGTTAAGAAGAGGCAAAGAAACAGTTCACAAAAAATGGGATTTAAATACAGGTATTTTATCTGGGGATGCAATGCTAATATTAGCCTATCAGTTATTTGAAAATTACGAACCCTTGATGTTTAGTGAATTAGCTAAACTTTTTAGTAAAACTGCATTACAAGTTTGTGAGGGGCAGCAATACGATGTAGATTTTGAAACTAGAATTGATGTGTCTATAGCTGAATACCTAAAAATGATTGAGTACAAAACAGCCGTATTATTGGGAGCTGCAATGCAAATGGGAGCTATTGTTGCTGAAGCTTCAGATGCATGTAAACAAAATAGTTATGAGTTTGGGAAAAATATAGGAATCGCTTTTCAACTTCAAGATGATTACCTGGATTGCTTTGGAGATCCCGAAAATTTTGGAAAACAAGTAGGAGGCGATATTATTTCAAATAAAAAAACATATCTTTATTTAACAGCACTTTCAAATTGCAATGAAAAAGATAAAAAAAAGTTAGTGAAGTTATTTTCTGAAACTCCTGAGGACCCATCTCAAAAAATTATCGATGTAAAAAAATTATATTTAGAATCAGGTGCTGCAAAACAATCCTTAGACGAGATTGCTAATTTTACTCAAAAAGCAAATATTATTATTGAAAAATTAAACATCAGTAAAAGCAATAAAAATTTATTAAGGTCTTTTAGTGATCAATTAATGAAGAGGAAAGTTTAATCACCATCAGTTAGAATATAAGATAACTGAACTATACAATTCTCTAATTCATTTGAAATTCTGATTAAAAGTAAACTCTAACAAATGGATTGTAAGCACTACCATAAATACTCTTATAATCATCGTAAAGTACATCTAAACGAACACCAATTGTTACAGGACCTGAACTGAATCCAGCCCCAAGATACAAACCAGGATACCAGTAACTTTCGTCACAATTTGCAGTATTGCAACCAGTCACTATGATCGTATCTTCAAAATTTCTATTTATGAATAACTGCTCAAATTCTGCAGATATTTGTAATTGAGGTATAACATTAAATAAACCGATAATACTAGTGCCAAAAACATACGACTCATAAACATATTTTTGACTATTGTAGGAAATACTTAAACCAACTCCTGTGGCAAATCTCTCATTGAATCTGTATACGCCGCTTGGCGAAAGCGAGCCGCTAAAAAAATTATTATTAAAACTTAAGCCAATACCTCCTCCAATTTGAACTTGTTTCCAAAAATTTGATTGCATTTTTTTAATTTCTTCCTGCCCATAGCCATTAAAACAAGAAAAACAAATTAACAAGAGTATCAATGTAAAATATTTTTTCATAATTAGATTATTTAGTATTGTAACTATCTAAATATATAAAAATTAAGAATAAATTAATTGTAATTATTGTATTTTTGCAGCGTTTTCAATCAATATAGATTACTAAAATCCAACTATGGATAAATATTCATTTCTTAACGCGGTCCACCCAACAATTATCGCAGAACTTTACGATAAGTATTTAAACACTCCAGATGAGGTAGAGCCTAGTTGGAGGTCTTTTTTTCAAGGTTTTGATTTTGGTGTTGAAAATGGTTCAAGCGAATCGTTGGGTTTAGCCCAAGACGAGGAACTTATTTGCGCTAATGTTTATAAAGAATTTCAAGTAATTAAATTAATTGATGCTTACCGTACTAGAGGGCACTTGTTCACAAAAACAAATCCAGTTAGAAATAGAAGAACGTACTCTCCAACATTAGATCTTGAAAATTTTGGTTTGTCAACGTCTGATTTAAAAACAGTCTTTAAGGCTGGAGAAATTGTTGGAATTGGAGAAGCGTCTTTAGAAGATATTATTAAAAATTTACATTCTATTTACTGCAATTCAATTGGAGTTGAATATATGTATATTCGTCAACCTGAAGAACGAAAGTGGATTCAAGAAAAATTACATGTAAATTCAAATCAACCTAATTACTCGCTAGATCAAAAGAAATTTATTTTAAAAAAATTAAACGATGCAGTTTCTTTTGAAAGTTTTCTTCACACTAAATACGTAGGTCAAAAAAGGTTTTCTCTTGAGGGAGGTGAAAGTTTAATTCCTGCATTAGATATTCTTATTAAAACCGCAGCAAATAAGGGGGTTAAGGAATTTGTCATGGGGATGGCTCATAGAGGACGATTAAATACCTTAACCAATATATTTGGAAAGAGTGCTAAAGATATCTTTAGTGAATTTGATGGTAAAGATTATGAACAAGATATTTTTGATGGGGATGTTAAATATCATCTAGGTTGGACTTCTAAAAGAAAATTAAATCATGGTAATGAAATTAATTTAAATATTGCTCCTAATCCATCTCATTTAGAAACAGTTGGAGCAGTTGTTGAAGGGATCGTAAGAGCTAAACAAGACAAACATTATAAAGACAATATAGAAAAAGTTTTACCTATCATAGTTCATGGAGATGCAGCAATTGCAGGTCAAGGCTTAGTTTATGAATTGGTACAGATGGCCTCTCTTGATGGATATAAAACTGGCGGAACCATTCACATTGTAGTGAACAATCAAATAGGATTTACAACCAACTATTTAGACGCTCGATCGTCCACCTATTGTACAGATGTGGGTAAAGTTACTTTATCTCCTGTATTACACGTAAATGCAGATGATGCAGAAGCAGTAGTCCATGCTACAACATTCGCTTTAGAGTACAGAATGAAGTTTGGAAAAGACGTATTTATTGACTTATTAGGCTATAGAAAATATGGGCACAATGAGGGAGATGAGCCCCGATTTACCCAACCTAAGTTGTACAAAGCAATTTCTAAACATCTAAATTCAAGAGATATTTATGCTGATAAACTAAAAAAAGAAGGGGTAATTGAAGCTGGACATATTAAAATACTTGAAGCGGAGTATAAAAATAAATTGAATGAAGATCTAGAAGATTCTCGTAAGGAGAACAAAGCAGTTATTACTGCAATAATGAAAGATGAGTGGAAAGGATTTCATCATGCACAAGAAAAGAAAATGATGCAACCAGTTGATACAACTTTTCCATTAGATCAGCTTACAGAGATTGCAGAAACAATTTCTAAATTACCTTCTGACAAAAAGTTTTTAAGAAAAATTGAAAGACTTATTACAGCTCGCCATAAAATGTATTTTGATACCAATGCCCTAGATTGGGCGATGGCCGAAACCCTTGCTTATGGGACACTTTTAAAAGAAGGTTACCACGTTAGAATTAGTGGACAAGACGTAGAAAGAGGAACTTTTTCTCATCGACATGCGGTTGTCAAGGTTGAGGATAGTGAAGAAGAAATTGTTTTACTAAATACGTTAAAAGGCAAACAAGGAGATTTTCATATTTACAATTCGTTGCTTTCTGAATACGGTGTTGTAGGTTTTGATTATGGTTACGCCATGGCAAGTCCTAATACTTTAACAATTTGGGAAGCTCAATTTGGAGATTTTAGCAATGGTGCACAAATCATGATCGATCAATATATATCGGCTGCTGAGGATAAATGGGATTTACAAAATGGATTGGTAATGTTGTTACCCCATGGCTACGAAGGACAAGGAGCTGAACATTCATCAGCAAGAATGGAAAGATACCTCCAGCTTTGTGCAAAAGACAATATGTTTGTTGCGGATTGTACAACTCCAGCAAACTTATTTCACCTTCTAAGAAGACAAATGAAAGTGAACTATCGTAAACCTCTAATAATTTTTACGCCAAAAAGTTTATTAAGGCATCCAAAGGTTGTTTCCACAAAAGAAGAATTTGTAAATGGTAGTTTTCAAATGATAATAGATGATGCAACTGCAGAGATTAAAAAAATTAAAACAGTGGTGTTTGTTACCGGTAAGTTTTATTACGATTTATTAGAAAAGAAAGAACAATTAAAAAGAGAAGATGTAGCTTTGATTAGAGTCGAACAGTTGTTTCCTTTACCCGTTAACGAATTGCAATCCATTATTAAAAAATATAAAAATGCAGATGATCTAGTTTGGGCTCAAGAAGAACCAAAAAATATGGGAGCCTATACACACATATTATTACATTTTGACGAAGCAAAATATTTTAGAATATGTAGTCGAAAAATATACGCCACCCCTGCATCGGGAAGTCCAACTAGATTTAAATTAAGGCATGATGCCGTAATTAATAGTGTTTTTGACAATAAAAAAATATCCAATACTTAATAAGAGAAAAATATTATGAGTTTAGAGATGAAAGTTCCTTCACCAGGAGAATCAATTACAGAAGTAGAAATCGCAGAATGGTTAGTATCTGATGGTGATTGGGTAGAAAAAGATCAGGCAATTGCTGAGGTTGACAGTGATAAAGCAACTTTAGAATTACCAGCTGAAGCCAGTGGAATAATAACACTTAAAGCTGAAGAGGGTGATGCCGTTGCTGTTGGTGCTGTTGTTTGTTTAATTGATACGGATGCTCAGAAGCCAGAAGGAATTAATGAAGCGTCTGAAAAAAAAGTTCTTCCCACCGAAAATAAGTCACAACCTGAAAAGCAAGAAACTAAAAAAGAAACCTATGCTACCGGAACAGCATCTCCTGCTGCTAAAAAAATATTAGCTGAAAAGAACATGGTTCCTTCAATGATAAAAGGAACAGGAAAAGATGGTAGGATCACTAAAGATGACGCTGTGAAAGCCACTCCATCAATGGGGACAAAAGGAGATAGATTAACAGAGACCAGTCGTAAAAAATTATCGATGCTACGACGTAAAGTAGCTGAAAGATTAGTAACTGTTAAAAACGAGACCGCAATGTTAACTACCTTTAATGAGGTAGATATGTCACCAATATTCGCACTCAGAAAAAAATATAAAGAAGAATTTAAAAATAAACATGGTGTTGGATTAGGTTTTATGTCATTTTTCACGTTGGCTGTAGTCAGGGCTTTAGAACTTTATCCCGATGTCAACTCAATGATTGATGGAGACTTTCAAATAAAGCATGATTTCAAAGATATTTCAATAGCAGTCTCTGGTCCAAAGGGATTAATGGTGCCTGTAATTAGAAATGCAGAAAATCTATCATTTAGGGGGGTTGAATCTGAAGTTAAACGTTTAGCGATCCTAGCTAGGGAAGGAAGTATTACTGTTGATGATATGACAGGAGGGACTTTTACAATTACTAACGGAGGTGTTTTTGGATCTATGTTATCTACTCCAATTATCAATCCGCCACAAAGCGGTATTTTAGGAATGCATAATATTGTTGAGAGACCGGTTGCAATTAATGGTAAAGTTGAAATTCGTCCAATAATGTATGTAGCTTTATCATACGATCATAGAATCATTGATGGAAGAGAGTCTGTAGGATTTTTGGTAGCTGTAAAAGAAGCTTTAGAAAACCCAACAGAATTATTGATGAATAATGAAATTAAAAAAGCTTTAGAATTATAGTTTTTTTGGTTGAGTTAGACTGGAGTTTTTTCAAAATTAGTTAAGTTTTTTGGTATAATTAATGGTAACTAATTTTTAATATATAGCCTTATTAAATATTAAATAACGTAAAAACAATTTCTCCCATAGTCAATTACTGCTCTAGTTTGTTTTAAAAAATCAGCGCCAATAATCCCATGAACTGATAACTCATCAACCTCTTTGAGCGCTTCATTTACATGTGAAAGATCCATAAGAATAAAATCTAATTTTTTTAACTTCCATTTTTCAATTAGTAATAAATTGTTTTTTGCAAGGGCAGTTTCCATATTTAGAGCGCCAGCTCCTGCTGCTTTAATTTTACTGTCTTCCTTCTTTAAATTAAAGTACGAATCATAAGTAAAATCAATACAACTGTTAGAAGCTCCGGTATCTAAAATAAAAACACCAGAAACATTATTTATTTTTGCTTTTAAAGTATAATGTCCAGATGTTATTCTTTTTAGAATAATACGGTAATACCCTTTTTGTTCTAGAAAATTTCGAAGTTGAATCAATTTTTTTAGTAAATATAATGAACAAATGATTTATCATTAAAATCAATCTTGTAATTTTGCAAATAATGTTAACAGATACACATACGCATTTATATAGCAATCATTTTAATGAAGACCTTTCATTAGTGATGCAAAGAGCTTTTGATTCAGGTGTTAAAAGATTATTTATACCTGCTATTGATTCAGCAACTACAGAGGCTATGTACTCACTTGAAAAACAATATCCAGATAATGTTTTTTTGATGATGGGTTTACATCCAACTTCCGTTAAGTCGAACTTTGAACAAGAATTAGAACACATAAAAAGAGAATTTTCAAAAAGACATTTTTTTGCAGTTGGCGAGATTGGAATAGACTTATATTGGGATAAAAGTAACTTAGAGAACCAAAAAAAAGCATTTAAAATACAAATTCAACTCGCTAAAAAGTATAAGTTACCAATTGTAATTCATTGCAGAGATGCATTTGATGAAATATTCAAAATTTTAGAATCAGAAAATGATGACGATTTATTTGGAATTTTTCATTGCTTTACCGGAACCGAAGAACAAGCAAATAAAGCAATATCATTTAATATGAAACTTGGAATCGGAGGTGTAGTGACTTTTAAAAACGGTAAAATTGATACTTTTTTAAATAAAATTGATATAAAAAATATTGTACTAGAAACAGACTCGCCTTATCTTTCACCTGTTCCTTATCGTGGAGAAAGAAATGAGAGCAGTTATCTGCCTCTTATATGTAAAAAATTAGCTGAAATATACCAATTAAGCGAGGAAGAAATCTCATTAATCACCACACAAAACTCGAAGGATGTTTTTGGGATATAAAAAATTATGAATGAAAAAGATACCTAACATACTTCTTATTTATACCGGAGGAACTATTGGTATGATCAAAGATTCAGTGACGGGAGCTCTAGAAAACTTTAATTTTAATGACTTGTTAGAGAGCATTCCTGAATTAAATCTATTGGACTGTAATATTTCATCTAAAAGTTTTTCAAACCCAATTGATAGCTCCAATATGAAACCTTCTAATTGGATTGAAATCGGGACTATTATTGAAGATAATTATAAAAATTATGATGGCTTCGTCATTTTACACGGAAGCGATACCATGTCTTACACCGCTTCAGCACTTAGTTTTATGTTAGAAAACTTATCTAAGCCAGTTATATTTACCGGATCACAGCTTCCTATAGGTGATTTAAGAACTGATGCAAAAGAGAATTTAATTACTTCTATTCAAATAGCATCTTTGGTCGAAAATAATCAGCCTGTGGTTCAAGAAGTAGGATTGTATTTTGAATATAAGCTATATAGAGCAAATCGAACTACTAAAATCAACGCAGAACATTTTGAAGCCTTTGACTCTCCTAATTATCCACCTCTTATAATTAGTGGAGTTAATTTATCTATTAATTACCAATCATTGTTAACAGCTAAAAAAAACAAGAAGTTAGTTGTGCATAAATTTTTTGAACCTAATATACTGTTAGTAAAGCTATTTCCAGGAATCAATAAAGAAACGATAAATCATCTTTTTTCCACACCAAATTTAAAGGGCATGATTTTTGAAACTTATGGAAGTGGTAACATAACAAATGAAAAATGGTTTTTAAAAGCCTTAAAAATAATAATAGATAAAAAAATACCTGTTGTAAATGTCACACAATGTGCAGGAGGCAGTGTGGATATGAATATTTACAGCACTAATATAATTTATCGAAATATTGGTATCATATCAGGAAAAGATATATCAACTGAAGCGGCTGTAACTAAATTAATGTTCATGTTAGGGCAGAACATTCCAGCTAATAACTTCAAGACTAAATTTGAAACTTCATTAAGAGGAGAAATGAAGTAAAATTTTACTGCTAAAAATTTTAGCATACTATTTTTTTTTTGTTATTTGGCAACCCATTTGGCGGGGTGTTCTTTTTAGTAAGAAAAAAAATAGAGAGGTGGCCGAGTGGTCGAAGGCGCACGCCTGGAAAGTGTGTATACGCCAAAAGCGTATCGAGGGTTCGAATCCCTTCCTCTCTGCAACAAAATGTTTTAATTATCCAAGTAAATTAAAGCATTTCATAATAACGTAATACACTTGGAGATTAACTATTTTTTTATATCTTTAAAATCTTTAAAAATTAAAACAAAACTTAAGTCAATAACAATGAAAAAATTATTTTCTATTTTGGCAATTACCGCTCTGGTTTTTGCAGGAACAACAAGCTCAAAAGCAGCAAACGTTCAAACGATGCCTATTAATGTTCAACTTTTAATGGCGACAACAACAATCTCGATATCTCAAGATGATAGTGGAACGGAAACACAAGAAAAAGGATTTCATCAAGAATTAAAAGAACGTTTTGTAGAGGGTGGCCCCGGATTTATGGGAATTGTTCTTTTGTGTTTAATCTTAGGATTAGCATTTGCAATTGAAAGAATTATTTACTTAAACTTAGCCACCACAAATACAAAAAAATTAGCGGATAGCGTTGAAGAAGCTCTAAAAAGCGGTGGTGTCGATAGTGCCAAAGAAGTATGCAGAAATACTAAAGGACCTGTTGCTTCCATTTATTATCAAGGATTAGACCGCGCAGACGAAGGAGTAGATGCTGCTGAAAAAGCAGTAGTTGCCTATGGTGGAGTTCAAATGGGTCAACTAGAAAAAAATGTTTCATGGATTTCTTTGTTTATTGCCATAGCACCTATGCTTGGTTTTATGGGAACAGTAATTGGAATGATTGATGCATTTGATAAAATTCAAGCTGCAGGGGATATGAATCCTTCTCTGGTAGCAGGAGGTATAAAAATTGCATTATTGACAACTGTATTTGGTTTAATCGTTGCGATTATACTTCAGATATTCTATAATTATATTATCGCAAAGATTGATAGTATAGTTAATAGTATGGAAGATGCTTCCATAACATTAATCGACATGCTAGTAGAACACAAAAACAAATAATAATTTAATATCCTAACGCAATGGGTTTACATAAAATAATTAAAATTGTTGGATTAATTCTTAGTTTTATTGGAGTTGCAATACTTGGTATGATTATAATGAAAGGTGATGATGTAATCAAAGAAACAGGTTCGGGTATCGATGGATTTTTATATACTGCCTATGTTATTTTTGCATTGGTTTTAATATCTGTTATTGTTTTTGGACTGAAAGGATTGATGTCTGGAAATATAAAAAATACTTTAATAACTTTAGGATCTTTTCTTGTAATAGTAGCTTTATCTTACGGTTTAGCAGACGGTAATCAACTAACACTTGCTAACGGTGAATTACTCTCTGAATCTAACTCAAAATGGATTGGAGCTGGACTATACACTTTTTACATTCTAGCATTTGTTGCTATAGGCTCTATGATTGTTAGCGGATTTAAAAAAGCAAAGTAAAATGGCAAGAAGATCAGCACCAGAAGTAAATGCAGGCTCTATGGCAGACATAGCATTCCTTTTACTTATCTTTTTTCTTGTAACCACTACATTAGAAAAGGATAACGGAATTGCGAGACAATTGCCTCCTATAGATAAATCTGAGATTGAACCTCCGAAGATTAAAGAAAAAAATCTATTTATAGTATTGGTTAATAAAAATGACCAGCTTTTAGTAAACGATTCTCCCATGGAATTAGAAGATCTGAGAGAAAATGCCATTGAGTTTTTAGATAACGGAGGAGCTTTGTCAAATTCTTTAGAATATTGTGATTATTGTAAGGGTAAAAGAGATATAACTTCATCTGATAATCCTGAAAAAGCAGTTATTTCGGTTCAAAATGATAGATTAACTTCTTATAAGATGTATATTTCTGTCCAAAATGAACTTGTTGCTGCGTATAACTTTTTGAGAAATAGAGAGTCACAAAGATTATATGGTTGGGATTTCACTGACGTTAAAAAAGAGATTGATGCTGGGACTTACTTAGGAAATCAAGGTGATGCTCAGGATAAATTGAAAGAAATACAAAAATTATTTCCACTTAAGTTATCTGAAGCACAACCTAAGAAAAATTAATAAAAAGGAGAATATGTCTAAATTCACAAAGAAAAAAAGTAACGAATTACCTCCCGTATCTACAGCATCTCTTCCGGATATTGTATTTATGTTATTATTCTTTTTTATGGTAGTTACAGTAATGAGAGATACTGAACTAAAAGTTGAACAAAACTTACCAAAAGCAAATCAAATAGAGAAACTCAAAAAAGATAGGTCAGTTTTTATTTTTGCTGGTAAGCCAAGTATTCAATACAAAAAGAATTTTGGAGATGAAGGAAGAATACAAATAGGAGATAAATTTACAGATGTTTCTAATATAGGTTTAGCTTTAACTGAGGCTCGAGGTAAGTTAAATCCAGAACTACAGAGTAAAGTTGTTGTTGCTCTTAAGGTAGACGATGACACCAATACAGGATTAGTTTCTGATATTAAAGAAAAATTAAGAGAACTTAACATGGTTAAGATTATTTATATTACAACTTCTGGAGATCCATTAGAACAATAATAAACCAATACGCTATTTTAAATGCCTTAAATTTATGAATTTAAGGCATTTTTTTTATTATAACTTATATCAACTATATTTAATGTTCTAAAAACAGAAAATTATTACTCAAAACAATATGAATCGGTACGCTGTATATATTCTTTTTTTATTTTTTACTTCTCTTTCTCTGGCACAAAAATTAGTTGTTCAAACAGAAGAGGATTTGCTCTATAGAGAAGATCAATTTTATATTGGAGTTTCTTATAATGTTTTTGCGTTTACTCCAACCGGGATCAACCCGGAGGGGATTTCTGCCGGATTTCAATTTGGATTTTTGAGAGATTTCCCTGTTAATAAAAGGAGGAATTTAGCGATTGCTGTCGGAGCAGGATTTTCGTATGATCAATTTGGTCAAAATCTTTTTATAAATGAAAATGAAGATGGCACAACAACTTTTGAAATATTAGACTCCAATCAAGACTTTTTAAGAAACCGTTTTGGTTTATCTGTTATTGAAGCTCCAATCGAGTTTAGGTGGAGAAGCTCTACTCCGACTACTTATAAATTTTGGAGAGTTTATGCCGGCTTTAGATTAGGGTATACAATTTTGAGTCAATCATCTCTTAAAACGTTTAATGAAACTATAAAAATTCGTAATATAACGGAATTAGAAAAATTACGAATGGGAGCCAGTCTGAGTTTAGGATACAATAAATTTAATTTGTTTGCGTACTACAGTATTAACCCTTTTTTCAATGAAGACGCAACAACTAATGACGGTCAAAAGGTAAATTTTCACGGTATTAAATTGGGTTTAATTTTTTATGTACTATAACTTCTTCACATTACTATTAAATAATTTCATATTGTCTTCGTATATGATATTAGAGTTTATAATAAAAGTGTAATTTATTATGAAACATGACAAATGTCATATTCTGTTGTGATTATGTGTAATATATTTGTATTATAAATAGAATGTTCACTCGTATATTAAAAGTTTATAATATGTTACAGTTTGTAACAAATGTTACATTTTAGTATGTGTTTAAAAGTTACTTTTGTGTGAGCAAACTACAACAGTAAAGAAATGTTATTATCCCCCATTTCTGAGCTGATAATTTGGAATTAATAACAAACAAAGGTGTTTTTTTGGGAGAATTAAATGCCTTACCAGACAAATGTTTAGGACTCCGTTTTATAATTAAGTTTCGTAGTCCATTTTGTATGTTTGCATTAGGTTTTATTTATTTAGTGGTTAATGATACCTAATACCGAAAGGTTGATAAGCACCTTCTTTAATTAGAGGGTGTTTTTTGTTTATAGCAGTTAACGATTTTACTAAAACTTTAAAAAATTAAAGGTAGTTACAGCCAGTAATTCAACATTATAAATTGTGGAAATACCCCAACAATAAACCCAATAATTAGTTCTGAAATTGAGTGTGATTTTGTTTCCAATCTTGAGGAAGCTACCCATCCGTTTATTAAAAAAAATAAACTAATCTCAAATAAATAATTTTCTGTAAAACGAATGCTCAATGCAATTAAAAACATGGTGACCCCTGCAATTCCCATTTGATGAAGACTTACTTTAAAGTTAACAATAACAAGAATTAAAGCCACTAGTGAGGAAACTGCAACCGCAATAAAAAAGTAATACAATTCAGGATGATGATATTTAGTGAACACCCTAGTAATAATTATAAAAATTAAAATTATTTGAATCATTAATGGATATTTACGTTCTTTAACCTCCTTAAGATTAATACTTTTCACTAGTCCTGAATTTTTTAATAAAAAAAATGAAATTAAAGGAATTAAAATAGTGATAATTATAATTGCGTATGTTTTAATTATAATAATTTCAGGTTCAATAAATTTTGGGGTTAATTTGAAGTATAACCCAACTCCTATTAGAGGCATTAATAAAGGATGAAAGATAAGAGAGGCACTTTGTAAAAAATAGTTCATTATATTTTTTTTCTCAAACGAGCAACGGGAACTTCTAATTGCTCTCTGTATTTAGCAATTGTTCTTCGTGCGATTGGATAGCCTCTGTTTTTTAGTATTTCAGCAAGTTTGTCGTCTGTGTACGGTTTTTTTTTGTCTTCTTCTAGAATAATATTTTCAAGAATATTTTTTATTTCTCTAGTAGAAACATCTTCTCCTTTATCATTTTTCATGGATTCACTAAAAAACTCTTTTATTAGTTTAGTTCCATAGGGAGTATCTACATATTTACTGTTTGCAACACGAGAAACGGTTGAAACATCCATATTTATTTCATCTGCAATATTTTTTAAAATCATTGGTTTGAGCTTTTGCTCGTCACCAGTTAAAAAATATTCTTTTTGATGGTACATAATTGCATTCATCGTAATGAATAATGTTTGTTGTCTTTGCTTTATAGCGTCAATAAACCATTTAGCTGCATCTAGTTTTTGTTTAATAAATAAAACAGCATCTTTTTGGGATTTAGTTTTTTGTTTGGTTATTTTAAACCCTTTTAGCATTTCACTATAATCTCTTGACACATGCAAATCTGGTGCATTTCGTCCGTTTAAAGTTAATTGTAAATCTCCGTCCTGAATTCTAATTGTAAAATCTGGAACCACATGTTCAACAATCTTTGAATTACTTGCGTAAGATCCTCCTAGGAGGATCTTACGCAAGT
>Ga0206683_10000610_pt1 | contig 25596 bp, 21 predicted proteins | sample M280m12015metaG_FD_155483 | JGI IMG/M metagenome (GOLD analysis project Ga0206683, IMG submission 155483) | Ammonia-oxidizing marine archaeal communities from Monterey Bay, California, United States - M2 80m 12015 | ecosystem: Environmental > Aquatic > Marine > Intertidal zone | place: USA...
AAGAAGGTGATACGATTATTACTGGATATGTAACGGATATAATAACCGATCTAACTTTAAATTGGTTAGATCGCAAAAGAGATAAAGAAAAACCATTTATGATGATGTATCTTCATAAAGCTCCACACAGACCATGGTGGCCAAGTCCAGAAAAGTTTGCTGAATTTTATGAAAAAGAATTCCCAGAACCTGAAACCTTATTTGATGATTATTCTGGAAGAGGAACTGCTGCAAAAACAGCTGAAATGAATATTTTGACTCATATGCAATATATGCATGATAGCAAGATAAGACCTGAAACATTAAGGGAAATGGATAATGTTCAACCTGAAATAAAATATGTTAGGGGAGAGGCAGTAGTAAGACCAGGACCAGATGGATTTATGAGTCCATTTAGCAGGGCTAATCTGGATCAAAAAGCTAAGTATAATATTACTCTTGATAAGATTAATAATGATTTTAAGAATAATTGGCCAAAAATGAACAATAAAGAAAAAATGAAATGGAAATTCCAAAGATATATGCAAGATTATTTAGCAACTATTTCATCAGTTGATGATAATGTTGGAAGAGTTTTGGATTATTTGGAGGAGACTGGCTTGGATGAAAACACAATAGTAGTATATACATCAGATCAAGGTTTTTATCTTGGAGAACATGGATGGTTTGATAAAAGATTTATTTATGACGAATCTTTTAAAACACCATTAATGATACGATGGCCAAATGTAATTAAGCCAGGAACAACTAATGATGAGATGGTTCAAAATTTAGATTTTGCCCAAACATTTCTAGAAGTAGCTATGATTGAAGCTCCTGATGATATGCAAGGTGAAAGTATCATTCCACTGTTAAAAGGAGATATTGAGAAATGGAATAGGGATGCAGTTTATTATCATTACTATGAATACCCCTCTGTTCATATGGTAAAAAGGCATTATGGTATTGTAAATAAACAATTTAAGTTGGTCCATTTTTATTATGATGTAGATGAATGGGAATTATACGATAGGATTAATGATCCTAATGAAATGACAAACGTATATAACAATCCAAATTATAAAGAGGTTGTAAAGAAATTAACTGAAGAATTATATGAACTTAGAAAGAAGTATAAAGATTCAAAAGAATTTGATCAAAGATATCTTTACTAATTATTTAATATAATTCTTGTAGGAGTGTCTTCGCCTTGAATAATAGAAAGTATTCCTTTAGAAATTAATTCGATACTCTCTTTAATAGTGAATATGTCTAGGGTCTCGTATTCATCAGTTACTTTATGGTAATGTGAATCTTTTTCCATAGGGGTAGTAGAGAAAGTATGAGCAGGTATTCCTAGTCTTGCTAAAGCTGCATTGTCGGATCTGAAAAATAAATTTTGTGTAGGATATGGGTCAGCAAACAACTTATATTTTGTATCAGACAAGTTTTTTTGTATAATCTCTCCAAAATCAGATCGATCAAAGCCAGTTAACCATGCGGTGTTTTTTCCATATTCAGATTGAACTCCTATCATTTCAATATTTATTCCTGCCATAATATTATTTCGGTTTATGCTTTTTCCGAAATATCTTGAACCTCTTAGTCCCATTTCTTCTGCAGTGAATGCAACAAAAATGATACTTCTTTCATTTATATCAGATTTTTTAAAGTATTCTGCTAATGTTAGTACGGCAGTTACTCCTGAAGCATTATCATTTGCTCCATTATATATATTATCTCCATCCATTTCATGATCAATTCCTAGATGATCATAATGAGCAGAAATAATAACAAACTCATCAGATAATGACTTCCCTTTTAATACTCCAACAACATTATTAAATGACATTCCATAAAAATCAAAATTCTGTCTATAAGAATTTAGAGTATCATATTTTGATAAGCCAATTCTCTCAAATTCGGACTCTATATATTGAGCAGCCTTTTTAATTCCATTAGTACCAGCTCTTCTTCCCTCCATTTTATCATCTGAAAGTGTAGAAAGATGTTTACTAATTATTCTTTCATTTATTATTGCATCATTACTACATGATGATAGAATTATAAAGACTATAAAAAGGAACTTATTATTCATAATTAAATTTACTTTATTAAATTGCGAGAAAGTTAGCAAATTGAAAAAATTATCCCTACAAATTTTATTTTTATTTTCATTTAATTTTCTTTTTTCACAGCAGTGGAAAGAAATGATTAATGATCCTTCAATAAATGTATATGAAGTAGTTGCTGAAGCAGAATCTTATTTTCAAAATATTGACAAAAATGCTAAAGGATCAGGATGGAAAGCTTACAATAGGTGGTTATATGAAAATGAGCCTAAGTTCTATCCTTCAGGTGATAGAAGTAATGTAGATCCCTATTTTGTATCAAAAGAATATTTAAAGAATAATATTCTACAAGAAAAGTCACTCTTTGATAATGGCTGGGAAGAGTTAGGACCATATTATATAGAACAAGTAACAGGACATTATGCGGTCGGCTTGGGAAGAGTTGAATCATTTTATGCAGACCCTAATGATTCTAATAGAATATATTTAGGATCAAGAAGTGGTGGGTTTTGGAAGACAATAGATGGTGGGAATACCTGGGTTAATACAACAGATTTTTTATTTGCAGCAGGGGTTAATACAATTGCAGTTTCACCTGAAAATCCAAATCATGTCCTTATAAATGTTAGAAATTCTAATAATGGTGTAACACATGGAATTCACCAGTCTACTGATGGTGGAGATACATGGAATATAACAAATTTTAATCCAGATAATCTTGGCTGGGGAGGTTTAGGAACATATAATAGTATTTACAAGATTGCATATCATCCTACTATACCAGACTTAGTATTTATTGGCTCATCAGAAGGTTTATTTCGTTCTACAGATAATTTAAATTCTTGGACAAATTCAGCTACAGGAAATTCATGGGAATATTACGATTTTAATGAAATTCATTTCCATCCAACTGATGAAAATATTGTTTATACAGCAGCTTATGATGATGATTCAAAAATATATGTATCAAATGATGGTGGTCTGACTTTTAGTTCTTCTAATATTATTTCTGGGAATTATAGTAATATTAAATTGTCAGTATCAGCTGCCTGTTCTAATTGTGTTTATGTAGGTAGTAGTAATGGTGTATGGAAGTCAACAGATAATGGCCAAAATTTTACTCTTATATCCAATCCTGGAATTTCTAATTATGGTGCATTTGCTGTTAGTGATATTGATACCAATTATATGCTATTTGGAGATATTGATACTCATAGAAGTACTGATGGTGGTGTCACTTTCAATCAAGCTACATATTGGGCTACAGGAAATGCTAATTACAATAATACAGGGACATATGTACACGCAGATATTAGAGGCTCTCGTTCTGAAAATGGAGTATTTTGGGTTAATACTGATGGTTTTTTATGTAAAAGTTTAGATAACGGTGTTACATGGGAGATTTATGAAGGTCAATCTATTCGTGAGAATTATTGTCTTGGTGTAAGCCAATCCAATCATGAAAGAACAATATCAGGCTCTCAAGATAATGGTACAAGCATAAAAACTGAAAACTCTTGGGTTGAATTTTATGGTGCTGATGGTATGGAGGGAATTATACATCCTTTGAATGATGACTGGATGATTGGAAGTTTTCAGTTTGGTGGAAAAAGAAGAACTAAAGATGGCGGAATTACTCAGGATGGAATTAACCCAAGCGGCCTTGATGGATATTGGATAGCTCCACTATTATATGATCCTAATAACCAAATGAAAATTTTTGCTATGGATGATATAGTATATAGTAGTGATGATTTTGGTTCAACATGGACAGAACTAGGAACACCAAATTTTTCTGGCAATATATCAAAGGCAGCAATTGCTGAAAATAACTCAAATATCCTAGTTGTTTCTAATTATCAGGCAATTGAAAAATCTATTAATGGTGGATATACCTACACTAATATTAAAGGTTCTCTTCCAAATCAATTCATTACGGATATTGCTTTTGATCCTAATGATGATAATGTGATTGTTGTTACTTATGGAAATTACAACTATGACAATAATAAAGTATTTATTACAACAGATCAAGGGGGATCATGGCAGAATATAACTCATAATTTAGGTAATATACCTGTAAGATCTGTAGTAATTGACCATACAGATGCTTCAACAATATATCTTGGCACTGAAATCGGGGTTTACAAAAAGGCTATGTCAGAAAATTCTTGGTCCTTATATAATCAAGATTTACCTAATATGGCAGTGCTTGAATTAGAAATAATGTATGGATCAAATACGCTTCGTGCAGCCACTTGGGGAAGAGGATTATGGGAATTCACTTTAGATGGTAGACAAAGTTTCCCATCAATATTAACTACAAGAATTTCTAATCAACCTACAGCTACTCAGCCAAAAGTTGGTATAGATCAATACGTAACATCAACTATTTCTTACGATGGAGTAATAGCAAATGCTTACATTCAATGGTCATCTGACATATCGAGTGTAGTAAATACTATTCCAATGACAAATACTTCTGGAAATATATGGGTTACTGATTCCTCAATACCAAATCAAGATGAAGGAACAAAAGTTTATTTTAAAGTATTTGCAGAAGGTGAAAATAATGATATTACGGAAACTTACAGATATATGTATGAAGTTAAAGCTAATATTCTTTGTACACCATCCATGGATTGTTCCTATAATGATGGATTCCAGTTAGTTCAATTAGGTGATATCTATAATCCTTCAGGATGTGAAGGTTATGGAGATTTCATGGATTTGTCAACTGATTTGGAGCAAGGTTCAAATAATCAGATGACCCTTACAACAGGATATGGTAATCAGTATGTAAAAGTTTGGATAGATTTTAATGATGATTTAGATTTTAGCTCAGATGAGGTTGTTATAGATAATTATGAAATTGCAGATGGTGAAGATAATGCCAATGCACCTTATACTGAAACAATTGATTTCGTAATTCCTGAAAATGCTAATTTAGGTGAACATATATTAAGAGTAAAATCTAATTGGAGCACTGATGTTCCTGTTGATGCATGTACTGAAACACAATATGGTGAAACAGAAGATTATATGGTAAATATTGTTGAATCGTCCTTAGGATTGATTGAAAATAATTTTGAGTATAAACCTCTAGTATATCCAAATCCTACTGTTGGAGATTTCTCAATTGATTTAGGGACTATTTATAATAATGTAAAAATAACATTAACCGATATAAATGGAAGAATAATCCAATTCAGGAATACTCTAAATGGAAGATTCTTTGACTTAGAAATAGATAGTTCATCAGGCATGTATCTTTTAACAGTTGAATCTGGAAAAAACAGAGCTGTAATTAAAATTATTAAGAATTAGATACTATAATTACCTCTAATTTTAAGTGCAGCAGCAATTATATCTACTCTAGAAATTATTCCTAAAATTCTATTTGACTCCATTACTGGAAATCTTTTTCTTTTTAATCTTAAGAATTTTTCAGCGGCATCAAAAATTGTTTCATTAGGTAAAATATAATCTACATTTTTTGTCATGTACTTTGAAACAGTAGTCCTTGACATTGGCATATTGAAATATTTACTATCAATAATTTGCTTCATTATATCTGTTTCTGATATAATACCAATTAATTTTCCAGACTTACTTATTACAGGAGCCCCGGATATCTTTTTTTCTAGTAAAACTCTTTTTACTTCAAATATAGAGTCTGATTTATGGAATGAAATTATTTCTTTAGACATATAATCTTTAACTAGAATATTTTCTAAAGATTTTCTAACTATTTTTTTAGATGGACTCTTAAAGTTAATCACTGGCATAAATATAAAATACAAAAAAAAATTGAATTTACTTCTTAAATTATTGATTATCAGCATTTAACAACAAGAAATAATACGATTTTATATTCGTAATATTCAATTTTTTAACTATTCAATAAAAAATATATTTTTTTCAAAAAAAAACCTATATTTATCATCCTTAATTAATAAAAACAAATCAGTTATGAAAAAAATTTTATTTCTTTTAATTGCAGTTTTTACACTTTCGTGTAATCAAACTGATCAAAAAAAGTCTGAGGAAGCATCTTCTCATGAAAACATGATGGTTCTTCTAGTAAATTACGAATTACAGGACATGAGTCTTGAAGATCATGCAAAGCTTGGATCTGATGTTTCTCCGAATTTTAAACCAGAGAATGTTGATGGTCTTATTGGAAAGACTTTTATTGGAAATGTAGATGCTGGGGTTTTTGGTGGAGTTTACTATTTTAAAAGTAAAGAATCTGTTGATACATATTTAGATTCTGAGTTATGGAAAGGGGTTGTTGCTCATCCAAACTTAGTTAATTTCACAACAGAAGTTTATGGAGTAGCTCCAATTTCTGAAGTTTCAAATGGTCTTGCATGTTGCCGTAAAACATCCGATAATCCATCAGATGCTGAAGGCATGATGGTTCTTGTAGTGAATTACGAATTACAAGACATGAGTCTTGAAGACCATGCAAAGCTTGGATCTGATGTTTCTCCGAATTTTAAACCAGAGAATGTTGATGGTCTTATTGGAAAGACTTTTATTGGAAATGTAGATGCTGGGGTTTTTGGTGGAGTTTACTATTTTAAAAGTAAGGAATCTGTTGATACATATCTAGATTCTGAGTTATGGAAAGGGGTTGTTGCTCATCCAAACTTAGTTAATTTCACAACAGAAGTTTACGGAGTAGCTCCAATTACGGTATCTAATGGAATTCCTGTTCTATAAATTACATCTAAAATTTTGATAAAAAGCCTGCAATTGCAGGCTTTTTTATAAAATAAAAAGAAATGAAACTAGTTAAAAGAATTTCAATTTACATTATGTGCTTTTTTTATGTAAGAATTGGAATTGATCATTTTGTTAATCCAGAGTATTATTTAAATATAGTTCCTCCATATCTGAAATTTCAATATGAATTAGTGCTTATTAGTGGGTTTTTTGAAATTTTATTTGGAATAGGATTATTAACTAAATATCGAAAATATTCTGCTATAGGGTTGATTCTTCTGTTAATTGCAGTTTTTCCAGCTAATATATTTTTAATAGAGAATGAGCAAGCACAGATTGCATTAAATATTGATAAAAATATAGCTATTATTAGGGCCCCATTTCAGCTACTTTTTATTGCAATTGCATATTGGCATAGTAGGTAGAATAATACAAAAAATCTCTACTGATTTTACTTCCCTGAAAAAAAAACAGCAATTTAGTTGCTTAATTAGCCATAAAAAATTATATTTGCGCTCATTTTAAAAGCAATAAAAAAACTATACTATGGCAAAGGAAAATTTTGATCGTTCGAAACCGCACCTAAATATAGGTACAATTGGACACGTAGATCACGGAAAAACTACACTTACTGCTGCTATTACTACTGTATTAGCAAAAGCTGGTTTATCAGAGAAAAGAGACTTTGATACAATTGATAATGCCCCTGAAGAGAAAGAAAGAGGTATTACAATTAACACAGCTCACGTTGAGTATTCGACAGAAAGCCGTCATTATGCACACGTTGATTGTCCTGGTCACGCTGACTATGTAAAGAATATGGTTACTGGTGCTGCCCAAATGGATGGAGCTATTCTTGTTGTTGCTGCAACAGATGGCCCAATGCCACAAACACGTGAGCACATCCTTTTAGGTCGTCAGGTTGGTATTCCTAGAATTGTTGTATTTATGAATAAAGTTGATATGGTTGATGACGAAGAGTTATTAGAACTAGTTGAAATGGAAATTCGTGAATTATTAACATTCTATGAATATGATGGAGATAATACTCCTGTTATAGCTGGGTCTGCATTAGGAGCTTTAAATGGTGAGCAAAAATGGGTTGATTCACTTATGGAATTAATGAAAAATGTTGATACATGGATTGAATTACCTAAGCGTGATGTTGAGAAGCCTTTCTTAATGCCTATTGAGGATGTTTTCTCAATTACAGGTAGAGGTACTGTAGCAACCGGTAGAATTGAAACAGGTGTTGCAAATACTAGTGATTCAGTTGATATCATTGGTATGGGAGCAGAGAAATTAACTTCTACTGTTACTGGTGTTGAAATGTTTAGAAAGATATTAGATAGAGGTGAAGCTGGTGATAATGTTGGTATTTTGTTAAGAGGTATTGAAAAAACTGATATTAGAAGAGGAATGGTGATTTGTAAGCAAGGATCTGTTACTCCACATAAGAAATTTAAGGCGGAAGTTTATATTTTAAAGAAAGAAGAAGGAGGAAGACATACTCCATTTCATAACAACTACAGGCCTCAGTTTTATGTCAGAACAACTGATGTTACAGGAACAATTGAATTACCATCTGGTGTTGAGATGGTTATGCCCGGAGATAATTTAACAATTAATGTTGAATTAATTGAGTCAATTGCAATGAGTGTTGGATTACGTTTTGCTATTCGTGAAGGTGGTAGAACAGTTGGTGCTGGACAGGTAACTGAGATCGTAGAATAATAAAATCCATAAATATTTAATGTTAAGGTATTTTGTTTTACTAACGAAATACCTTGACTTATGTTTACGGGTTTAGCTCAGTTGGTAGAGCACTGGTCTCCAAAACCAGGTGTCGGGAGTTCGAGTCTCTCAACCCGTGCAAGAAGAAATAATATGTTAGGAATTTTAAAATATTTTAAAGAATCATACGGAGAACTAAAAAATCATGTTAGTTGGCCAAGCTTTAATGAAGGTTTAGAACTAACAGTATTAGTTGGAGTGTTTTCAATAATTTTTTCTTTGATCATATGGGCATTGGATAGTGTTTTTAGCAGAATTATTAAAGAATATTTTAATTTGATAAATTAATATCAATGGCAGAGAACAATTCAGAAAATAAGTGGTATGTTGTTAGAGCTGTTAGTGGCCAAGAAAACAAGATTAAAGCCTATATTGAAAATGAAATTTCTAGATTAGGCATGGATAGTTTTGTAGAAGAAATTCTTGTTCCACAAGAAAAAGTTGTTCAAATAAGAAAAGGAAAGAAGGTTACAAAAGATAAAACATACTTTCCTGGTTATATCATGATTAAAGCTAATCTGTCTGGAGAAATTCCACATATAATCAAATCTATAACGAATGTTATAGGTTTTTTAGGAGAGACAAAAGGTGGAGAGCCTATTCCTATGAGACAGGCTGAGGTAAATAGAATGCTAGGAAAAGTAGATGAATTGTCTCTTCAAGATGAATCAGATATTATTATTCCATTTATTCATGGTGAAAATGTTAAAGTTATTGATGGGCCATTTAATGGCTTTGATGCAACAATTGAAAAAATAAATGAAGAAAAAAGAAAACTTGAAGTAATGGTTAGAATTTTTGGGAGAAAAACTCCTTTGGAATTGAGCTATATGCAAGTTGAAAAGTTATAAAAATAAATGTTACAGAGGCTTATGGTTTTATTGCTTCCAAACTTAAAATCATAAAAACTTAATTAATATTATGGCAAAAGAAATAGGTAAAGTTATCAAGTTACAAGTTAGAGGTGGTGCTGCTAATCCTTCTCCTCCTGTAGGTCCTGCCTTAGGAGCAGCTGGTGTCAACATCATGGAATTTTGTAAGCAATTTAATTCAAGAACTCAGGATAAGCCTGGAAAGGTATTACCTGTAGTTATTACTATTTATAAGGATAAATCTTTTGAGTTTGTAATAAAAACTCCACCTGCAGCAGTTCAATTAAAAGAAGCTGCAAAGGTAAAAAAGGGATCTGGAGAGCCTAATATTAATAAAGTTTCAAAAGTATCTTGGGATCAGATAAAGAAAATTGCTGAGGATAAAATGGTAGATTTAAATGCATTTACCGTTAAATCAGGGATGAAAATGATTGCTGGTACTGCAAGATCAATGGGAATAAATGTTAAAGGAGGGCAACCACCTAAATAATTTGAATTTAGAATGAGCAAATTAACAAAAAACAGAAAATCTGTAATTGAAAAAATTGATAATAGTAAATTATATTCATTAGAAGAGGCATGTACTCTTTTAAAGGATGTAACTACTACAAAATTTGATAGTTCAGTAGATTTAGCTATTAGATTAGGGGTTGATCCCAAAAAAGCTAATGAAATGATTAGAGGAGTTGTTTCCTTGCCTCATGGCACAGGTAAAGATGTGAAAGTTTTAGCTTTGGTTACGCCAGACAAGGAAGATGAAGCAAAAAAAGCAGGCGCGGATTACGTAGGTTTAAATGAGTATCTAGAGAAAATAAAAAAGGGATGGACGGATGTAGATGTTATAGTTACAATGCCTAGTGTTATGGGTAAGTTAGGCCCATTGGGTCGTGTATTAGGTCCAAGAGGCTTAATGCCAAACCCAAAAACTGGAACTGTAACTATGGATATTGGTAAGGCTGTTTCTGATGTTAAATCAGGTAAAATAGATTTTAAGGTAGATAAAGCAGGAATTATTCATGCTGCTGTTGGAAAAGTTTCTTTTGCTGCTGATAAAATAGCTGGAAATGCCAATGAATTAATTCAAACAATAGTTAAGCTTAAACCAAATTCATCCAAGGGAACTTATTTGAAGAGTATTTATATGTCTTCAACTATGAGTCCAAGTTTAGCAATAGACCCAAAAATTTAGAATTGAATTATGACAAGAGAAGAAAAATCTAAAGCAATTACTGAGATAACAGAGGTGTTATCTCAAAATGAGATTATTTATTTGACGGATATTTCTGGACTTAATTCTATAGAAACATCTAATTTAAGAAGATTGTGCTTTAAATCAGGAGTTAAACTTGAAGTAATGAAGAATACACTTCTTGAACAAGCAATGACAGCTTCGGATAAAGATTTTGGTGATCTTTTAGAAACTCTTAAAGGAAATACTTCAGTAATGTTATCTGATGTTGGAAATGCTCCAGCAAAGGTTATTAAAGATTTTAGAAAGAAATCTGAAAGACCTATTTTAAAGGGTGCAATTATTGAAAGTGATATATACTTAGGTGATGAACAATTAGAACTTTTATCCTCAATAAAATCAAAAGAAGAGATTATTGGAGAAATAGTTCTATTATTACAGTCACCGGTAAGAAATGTTATTTCAGCATTAAAATCTAGTAGTAACAAATTATCAGGAATTATTCAGACTTTATCTAATAGAGAAGAAAAATCAACTGATAAGGAGGCTTCTGTTGAGGCACCTACTGTTGAGGCACCTACTGTTGAGGCACCTACTGAGGATGCTTCTACTGAGGCACCTACTGAGGAGGCTTCTGTTGAGGCACCTACTGAGGAGGCTTCTACTGAGGATGACTCTGAAGAAACAAATAAAGAAGAAAATTAAATATTAACAAAAATTACATAAAAATAGAAAAATGGCAGATTTAAAAACTTTCGCAGAAAAGCTAGTCAACTTATCAGTAAAAGAGGTAAGTGAATTAGCTGATATTTTAAAAGATGAATACGGAATAGAACCAGCTGCAACGGCTGTGGCAGCTCCTACTGGTGGAGCAGCTGCAGGTGATGCTGCTGCTGAAGATGAAAAATCAGAATTTGATGTGATTCTTAAAGCAGCTGGAGGCTCAAAGCTTGCTGTAGTTAAACTAGTTAAAGAACTAACTGGTTTAGGCTTAAAAGATGCTAAGGAATTAGTAGATGGAGCACCTAAGACTATAAAGGAAGCTGTTGGCAAGGATGAAGCTGAAGGAATGAAAAAATCATTAGAAGAAGCTGGTGCTGAGGTTGAACTTAAATAAGTTCAACATATAAAAGCTCATAGGCATAGATGTTAAGACAAGTTCTTAACATCTATGCCTATTTGTGCTTAAAGATAAACGTAACATATTTTAAAATTTAAACTTATATAATAGATGTCATCAAAAAGAGCAGAAAGAGTTAATTTTTCATCAATAAAAAACTCAATTAATTATCCTGACTTCTTAGATATTCAGATTAAATCATTTAAAGACTTTTTTCAATTAGAAACTAAGTCTGAGGAAAGAGAAAATGAAGGTTTATATAATACCTTTATGGATAACTTTCCAATTTCTGATACTAGGAATCAATTTGTATTAGAATTTATAGATTATTTTGTTGATCCTCCTAGATATAATCTTCAAGAATGTATTGAAAGAGGCTTAACTTATAGCGTCCCATTAAAGGCAAGGTTAAAATTATATTGTACTGATCCGGAACATGAAGATTTTGAAACAATAGTTCAAGATGTATACTTGGGTACTATTCCTTATATGACACCAAGTGGGACATTTTGTATAAACGGTGCTGAAAGGGTTGTTGTTTCACAATTACATAGATCCCCTGGTGTATTTTTTGGACAATCATTTCATGCAAATGGAACTAAATTATACTCTGCTCGTGTAATACCATTTAAAGGATCATGGATTGAATTTGCTACAGATATAAACAGTGTCATGTATGCATATATTGACAGAAAGAAAAAATTACCGGTAACTACCTTATTTAGGGCAATAGGATATGAAAGAGATAAAGATATTCTTGAAATATTTGATTTGGCTGAAGAAATCAAGGTTTCTAAAAATAATTTAAAAAAGTATTACGGTAGAAAATTAGCTGCCCGTGTTTTAAATACTTGGCATGAGGACTTTGTAGATGAAGATACAGGAGAGGTTGTTTCAATTGAAAGAAATGAGGTTTTACTTGATAGAGACACTGAAATTGACAAAGAAAATGTTGAACAAATTATAGAAGCTGAAATTAAGACAGTTTTAATTCACAAAGAGAGTAATCAAAAAGGTGAATATGCAATTATTCATAATACTCTCCAAAAAGATCCTACAAATTCAGAAAAAGAAGCAGTTGAACACATTTACAGACAACTAAGAAATGCTGAGCCTCCAGATGAAGAAACAGCTAGAGGAATTATTGATAAGTTATTTTTTAGTGATCAAAGATATAAATTAGGCGAGGTTGGTCGATATAGAATGAATAAAAAATTAGGACTTGATCTTGGTATGGATAATCAAGTTTTAACTACTGAGGATATCATAACAATAATAAAGTATTTGATTGAATTAATAAATTCTAAGGCTGAGATAGATGATATAGATCATTTATCTAATAGAAGAGTAAGAACTGTAGGAGAACAATTATCTACTCAGTTTGGTGTTGGATTAGCAAGAATGGCAAGAACTATAAGGGAAAGAATGAATGTGAGAGATAATGAGGTCTTTACTCCAATAGATTTGATAAATGCAAAAACTCTTTCTTCTGTTATAAACACATTCTTTGGAACGAATCAATTGTCTCAGTTTATGGATCAAACTAATCCATTAGCAGAGATTACTCATAAGAGAAGATTATCTGCATTAGGACCAGGAGGTCTTTCAAGGGAACGAGCTGGTTTTGAAGTTAGGGACGTTCATTACACTCATTATGGAAGACTATGTCCAATTGAAACACCCGAAGGACCTAATATTGGATTAATCTCTTCACTTAGTGTATTTGCTAAGATCAATGGTATGGGATTCATTGAAACTCCTTACAGAAAGGTTAATAATAGAAAAGTTGACATAAAATCAGAACCTATTTATTTAAGTGCTGAAGAAGAAGAAGAGAAGTTGATTGCACAATCAAATGTTCAGATTGATAAAAAAGGTAATATTGTTGATGACATGATAATTGCCAGAATGGAAGGTGATTTCCCTGTAATCGAATCTAATAAAGTTGATTATACCGATGTAGCTCCAAATCAAATTGCTTCAATATCCGCTTCTTTAATACCATTTTTAGAACATGATGATGCTAATAGAGCATTAATGGGATCAAATATGATGAGGCAAGCAGTTCCATTACTTTTGCCAGAATCACCAATAGTAGGTACCGGTCTTGAAAGACAAGTAGCATCCGACTCAAGGATTCTTATTAATGCAGAAGATGATGGGAAAGTTGACTATGTTGATGCTGATAAAATTATTATAACCTATAAAAGAAGTCAGGAGCAAATATTGACAAGTTTTGATTCAGGAACTATAACATATAATTTAACAAAATTTAAGAAAACAAATCAAGGAACCTGTATTAATCTTAAACCGATTGTTTCTAAAGGCGATAAGGTGGTAAAAGGTCAAGTTTTATGTGAAGGTTATGCTACAAATGATGGCGAATTAGCTTTGGGTAGAAATATTAAAGTTGCATTTATGCCATGGAAAGGGTATAATTTTGAAGATGCAATTGTTATTTCAGAAAAAGTTGTAAGAGATGATGTTTTTACATCAATTCATATTGATGAATATTCAATTGAAGTAAGAGATACAAAATTAGGAAATGAAGAATTAACTCACGATATACCAAATGTATCTGAAGAAGCTACCAAAGATTTGGATGAAAATGGTATGATTAGGATAGGAGCTGAAATTAAGCCTGGAGATATATTAATTGGAAAAATTACTCCAAAAGGTGAAAGTGATCCTACTCCAGAGGAAAAACTCCTTAGAGCAATATTTGGAGATAAAGCAGGAGATGTTAAAGATGCTTCTTTAAAAGCACCGCCTTCATTAAATGGTATAGTAATTGACAAGAAGCTTTTTGCAAGGGCAATAAAAGATAAAAGAAAAAGACTTCAAGATAAAGATGATATAAAAGAATTAGAGAGGATTTATGATGAAAAACTTGAAGACTTAAGAAAAGTTTTAGTTAAAAAATTATTTAATGTACTATCTGGAAAAACATCGCAAGGGATTTTCAATGATTTAGGAGAAGAAATCTTTCCAAAAGGAAAGAAATTTACATTAAAGATGTTAAGTACTGCTGATGATTACGCTCATTTAGTTGCAGGAAAATGGTCTGCAGATGCTAAAATAAATAGTATTGTCTCTCACATTATTCATAATTATAAGATTAAGGAAAATGATCTTCAAGGATCATTGAGAAGAGAAAAATTTACAATTTCTGTTGGGGATGAATTACCACCGGGAATTATAAAATTGGCTAAAGTATATATAGCCAAGAAGAGAAAATTAAAGGTTGGAGATAAAATGGCAGGGAGACATGGAAATAAAGGTATTGTAGCTAAAATTGTAAGAGAAGAAGATATGCCATTCTTAGAAGATGGAACCCCTGTAGATATTGTTTTAAATCCACTTGGAGTTCCTTCAAGAATGAATATAGGTCAGATTTATGAGACAGTTCTAGGATGGGCAGGGAAGAATCTTGATAAGAAGTATTCAACTCCAATTTTTGATGGTGCTTCATTAGATGAAATTAATGAAATCACCAGTAATGCTGGTGTACCTAAATTTGGTCACACTTATTTATATGATGGTGGAAGTGGGAAAAAATTTGATCAAGCAGCTACTGTTGGAGTTATATATATGTTAAAACTAGGGCATATGGTTGATGATAAGATGCATTCAAGATCAATTGGTCCATATTCTCTTATTACTCAACAACCACTAGGAGGTAAAGCGCAATTTGGTGGACAGAGATTTGGAGAGATGGAAGTATGGGCATTAGAAGCATATGGCGCATCAAGTACCTTAAGAGAAATATTAACAGTTAAGTCTGATGATGTTGTAGGAAGAGCTAAAACTTATGAATCTATAGTCAAGGGTGATTCTATGCCAAATCCTGGACTGCCAGAATCATTTAATGTATTAATGCATGAGCTTAAGGGACTAGCATTAGATATAAGATTAGAAGAATAATTTATTAACAATAATTATTATCCATTTATTATGGCAAGAAAACAAGTAAAAAAAGCTTTGAAATTTAATAAGATTTCTATAGGACTTGGATCACCTGAGTCAATTCTAGCTGCTTCAAGAGGAGAGGTTTTGAAACCAGAAACTATAAATTACAGGACACATAAGCCTGAAAGAGATGGTCTATTTTGTGAAAGAATTTTCGGACCTGTTAAGGATTTTGAATGTGCATGTGGAAAATATAAAAGAATAAGATATAAAGGAATAATTTGTGATAGATGTGGTGTTGAGGTTACTGAGAAAAAGGTAAGAAGAGATCGAGTTGGTCATATAAACCTTGTTGTTCCTGTAGCCCATATCTGGTATTTTAGATCACTTCCTAATAAGATAGGTTATTTACTTGGATTGCCTTCGAAGAAATTAGACATGATTATATATTACGAGAGATATGTGGTTATTCAACCTGGTATTGCTGTAAATATTGAAGGAGAGCCTGTTAGTAAGATGGATTTTTTAACAGAGGAAGAGTATTTAAATATTTTAGAGACATTACCTTCAGAAAACATGTATTTAGATGATGAGGATCCAGAAAAATTTATTGCAAAAATGGGAGCAGAGTGTCTTATTGATCTACTTTCCAGAATTGATTTGCTTGAGCTTTCTTACGAATTAAGAGATAAGGCAAATAATGAAACTTCTAAACAAAGAAAAACTGAAGCATTAAAGAGACTTCAAGTAGTTGAATCATTTAAAGAAGGGAATTTAAATAGAGAGAATTTACCTGAGTGGATGATTGTAAAGGCTATTCCAGTAATTCCTCCAGAACTTAGGCCATTAGTTCCGCTTGATGGAGGTAGATTTGCCACCTCAGATTTAAATGATCTTTATAGAAGAGTAATTATAAGAAATAATAGATTAAAAAGATTAATTGAAATCAAAGCCCCTGAAGTTATTTTGAGAAATGAAAAGAGAATGCTTCAAGAATCAGTTGATTCTTTATTTGATAATACAAGGAAATCATCTGCTGTAAAAACTGAGTCAAATAGACCATTAAAATCACTTTCAGATTCATTGAAAGGAAAGCAAGGTAGATTCAGACAAAATTTATTAGGTAAACGTGTTGATTATTCTGCAAGGTCAGTTATTGTTGTTGGACCTGACTTAAAATTATTCGAATGCGGACTACCTAAGGATATGACTGCAGAGCTATATAAGCCTTTTATTATTAGAAAGTTAATGGAAAGAGGAATAGTAAAAACTGTAAAATCTGCAAGAAAAATTATTGATAGAAGAGATCCAGTTGTTTGGGATATTCTGGAAAATGTTTTAAAGGGTCACCCTGTATTATTAAATAGGGCACCTACATTACACAGATTGGGAATACAAGCATTTCAGCCAAAATTAATTGAAGGTAAAGCTATACAATTACATCCGCTAGTATGTACAGCATTTAATGCTGACTTTGATGGAGATCAGATGGCAGTGCACCTTCCGCTTGGGCCAGAAGCAATTCTTGAATCTCAACTCTTAATGTTAGCATCTCATAATATTTTGAACCCTGCTAATGGTTCTCCAATTACTGTTCCATCACAAGATATGGTTTTAGGTTTATACTATATGACAAAACTAAAAATATCAGATAAAGAAATTAATGTAGCTGGCGAAGGTTTAACTTTTTATTCACCAGATGAGGTAATTATTGCATATAATGAAAGAAAAGTAGATTTAAATGCCTCTATAAAAGTAAAGACATTTGATTATAATGATGACAAAACAGAACTTGTTAATAAAATTATTGAAACAACCGTTGGTAGGGTTTTATTTAACGAAAAAGTACCAGAAAAAGCGGGATATATAAATGAAGTATTAACAAAAAAATCATTAAGAGATATTATTGGAAGAATTTTAAAAGAAACTAGTGTTCCTGAAACAGCAGCCTTTTTAGATGATATCAAGACACTTGGATATAAATTTGCATTTGAAGGAGGTTTATCATTTAGTTTGGGAGATATAATTATTCCTAATGAGAAACATGATATGATCAATAAGGCAAATAAACAGGTTGATGGAGTTAGAGCTAATTACAATATGGGTTTAATTACAAACAATGAGAGATATAATCAGGTTATTGATATATGGACTTCAACCAATGCAGAATTAACTGAGCTTTCAATGAAGAGAATTAGAGAAGATCAGCAAGGATTTAATTCTGTATATATGATGTTAGATTCAGGAGCTAGGGGGTCTAAAGAACAAATTAGACAGCTTTCAGGAATGAGAGGTCTTATGGCAAAACCAAAAAAATCAACTGCTGGTGGAGGTGAAATTATTGAAAATCCAATATTATCAAATTTTAAAGAAGGTTTATCAATTTTAGAATATTTCATATCTACACATGGCGCGAGAAAAGGTCTTGCAGATACTGCATTAAAAACAGCAGATGCTGGATATCTAACTCGTAGGCTTGTTGATGTTTCTCAAGATGTTATAATTACAGAAGATGATTGTGGCACCTTAAGAGGTATTAATATATCTCCTTTAAAAAAGAATGAGGAAGTAGTAGAAAAATTAGAAGAAAGAATTGTAGGTAGAACAGCATTACATGATATTGATAACCCTATAAATTCTGACTTAATTGTAGCTTCAGGTGATCTTATAAATGATGAAATTGCTAATGTAATAGAAAATTCTACAATTGATAATATTGAAGTTAGGTCTGCTTTGACTTGTGAATCTAAAAAAGGAATATGTGCAAAATGTTATGGAAGAAATTTAGCAACAGGAAAAATGGTGCAAACTGGAGAGGCTGTTGGTGTAGTTGCTGCACAGTCAATTGGTGAACCAGGAACTCAGCTGACCCTAAGAACATTCCATGTTGGTGGTATTGCTGGAAATATATCTGAGGAAAACAGCCTTATTTCTAAATATAACGGGAAAGTTGAAATAGAAGATTTAAAGACAGTTAAGGGAACTGATAGTGAAGGCAATAATATTAATATTGTAGTTTCAAGATCATCAGAATTAAAGATGATTGATGTTGCTACGGGACTGGTTTTAACTAATAATAACATTCCTTATGGTTCTACCATATTTATTAAGAATGGACAAAAAATTAAAAAGGACACATTAATATGTCAATGGGATCCTTATAATGGAGTAATTATTGCTGATTTTTCTGGTAAGATTTATTATGAGAATATTGAACAAGGTATAACATATGAAGTTGAGATTGATGAACAAACTGGTTTTCAAGAAAAAGTAATAATTGAATCTAGAAATAAAAAAATAATACCAACAATTCATGTAAAAAACAAAAAAGATGAAATAATTAGATCTTATAATTTACCTGTTGGAGCTCATTTGATGATAGATGACAATGAATCAATAGCCCTTGGAAAAATATTAGTTAAGATACCTAGAAAATCTGCTAAAACAGGTGATATTACGGGAGGTCTTCCTAGAGTAACAGAATTGTTTGAAGCTAGAAACCCATCTAATCCTGCTGTAGTTAGTGCAGTTGATGGTGTTGTTTCATTTGGAAAAATTAAGCGTGGTAATAGAGAAATTATTATTGAATCTAAAACTGGTGAAATAAGAAAATATCTGATTAAGCTTTCTAATCAAATCCTTGTACAAGAAAATGATTATGTAAAAGCTGGAACACCTATGTCTGAAGGATCTATAACTCCAAATGATATATTGAATATTAAGGGACCTTCTGCTGTTCAGCAATATTTAGTAAATGAGGTTCAGGAAGTATACAGACTCCAAGGTGTAAAAATTAATGATAAACACTTTGAGGTAGTTGTAAGGCAAATGATGAGAAAAGTAAAAATTCAGGATTCAGGTGATACTATTTTCTTAGAAGATCAGTTAATTCATAAATCTGACTTTATTGATGAAAATGACACTATATATGGTAAAAAATTAGTCGAGGATTCGGGTGATTCAGAGAATTATAAAGTAGGTCAAATAATATCTAGTAGAGAATTTAGAGATGAGAATTCAATACTAAAAAGAAAAGATAAAAAAGAGCTTCTTGCAAGAAACGCTAAACCAGCAACTGCAACACCTATTTTACAAGGTATTACAAAAGCGTCACTTCAAACAAAATCATTTATTTCAGCTGCATCATTTCAGGAAACAACAAAAGTACTTAATGAATCTGCTGTAAATGCAAGAGTTGATAATCTTGATGGACTTAAGGAAAATGTAATTGTAGGTCATAAAATTCCTGCAGGTACAGGCCTTAGGAAATATGATGATATATTAGTAGGTTCAAATGAAGCATATAATGAATTAATTGATTCAAAACTTGAATCTGAGGAAGAAGAAATTAATACTAACTAATAAAGAAAATTATGAGTTCAGAGAAAAAAAAATCAAAACAAAAAATCAATATTGAAATTGATGAAAAGGTTTCTGAAGGAATTTATTCTAATCTTGCAATTATAAATCACTCAGTTTCAGAATTTGTAATTGATTTTATTTCTATAATGCCAGGTACTCCCAAAAATAAAGTAAAGTCTAGAATTATCATTACACCTCAACATGCAAAAAAATTGTCAAAAGCCTTAAATGATAATATTGATAGATTTGAAGAGAATTTTGGATCTATAAAGGATTATGAGAACCCTAATATCCAATTAAATTTTGGTCCTGCAGGAAAAGCGTAACGTATTGTTTATTAAACTTTCTTTGGTATTTTTGTCATATTATGATTGATGATTATGTTATTCTTGTCGATAAAAATGACAAAAAGATAGGTTTAATGTCAAAAATGGAAGCTCACAAAAAAGGAGTTTTGCATCGAGCTTTTTCAGTTTTTATTTTTAATAATAAGAATGAATTAATGCTTCAAAAAAGAAATAAAAACAAATATCATTCACCTGGATTATGGACAAATACTTGTTGTAGCCATCAAAGAGATGAGGAATCTAATATTAGTGCCGGTAAAAGAAGACTTTTAGAAGAAATGGGTTTCTGCGCTGAACTAAATGAGATAGGCTCATTCATATATAATATTGGATTTGATAATGGATTAATCGAACATGAATTAGATTATATATTAGTTGGAAAACACAAGGGTAATGTTAATATAAATCCTGATGAAGTAGACGACTGGAAATGGTTGAGTTTAGATAATATTAAAGATGATATAAAAATAAACCCTGATAATTATACTGAATGGTTTAAAATAATTATAAAAGATTATTACGATCAGTTAAAAAATTTATAAATGAAGTTAACAGTTAGTAGAAAAGCGCATTTTAATGCAGCTCATAGGCTTTTTAATAATAAATGGTCAAAGGAGAAGAATGATCAAGTCTTTGGAAAGTGTAATAATCCAAATTTCCATGGACATAATTATGAGTTAATTGTAAGTGTGACAGGTGAAATTGATTCTGATACTGGATATGTTATTGATATGATATTATTAAAAGATATTATTAAAGAAGAAGTAGAAGATAATTTAGATCATAAAAATTTAAATTTAGATGTAAATGAATTTAAATCAATAAATCCTACGGCTGAGAACATTTGTATTTTTATATATAATAAAATTAAAGCTAAATTAGATTCAAACTTAAGTTTGGAAATTACACTTTATGAGACCCCAAGAAATTTTGTAAAATATTCTGGAAGTTGAAAGATAATATAGAGATATATAACCTAGTAAAAGAAGAGATAGACACATTAGGATTTAAAGTTATAGATTTTGATTTTAATAGACCTTGGGGAGGATTTCTAGTGATTGATGAGAAGCAGACATCATTATTTATATCTACTTTTTTTAATGATATTAATCTTTCTAATGACATGAGACTAAGTCCAAAAATTTTAATTGTTAATCCTAAATCTAGATTATCGTGGCAATACCATTTTAGAAGAAAAGAAATTTGGAAAATACATAAAGGTTCTGTGGGAGTGATAAGATCAAAAAATGATATTGAAAATCCAATGGATATCCATAAGATGGGTGATGTAATTACTTTTGATAATCAGGAAAGGCATAGGCTCATTGGATTAGATAATATTGGAGTTGTAGCTGAAATATGGCAACACATTGATATAGACAACCCCTCTGATGAAAATGATATTGTAAGGCTTAAGGATGACTACAATAGAAAATAGTTTTTTTAGTTGCTATTCTATAATTTTCTTTAATTCTATTCCATACTTGGATTCTAAAATTTCCTTTTTATAAGAGTTATAAATTTTAGTTAAATAATCAAAACCAGTAAATACTCCCCCTTGGATAGCAGCTACCTCTTTAATTTCTTTATTATATTTTAATGCTAGATAGGGAGAAATTATTTCTTTACTATTATTTGTTATATAATTAATTACAAACAGAATCTTTCTTTTTTCCAGTTTTTCTCTTAAAATTGATATTGAGTCAATTTCTTTTTGATTACCTTTTATTGACTCTTGTATTTGTAGTTCTAATAGTTCTAAATCTTCTTCTTCAAATTTTATTATAAATGAATTAAATTCCTTAAGCTTTAATTGTTGTTTAGAGCCTGAAAATTGAGCATCAAACTGAAATCTTTTGCTAGTTGTACTTAATTTCATTGTTCCAGTTTCAGCAAAAAATTCAACTTCATCAGTATCAGAGTTTCCTAATCTTAAAGTTAGAATTTGAGGTTCTTCTATATAACATTTCAATGTGAATAATGAGGAATTATCAATTTTAGTTGAATCTAAAATAATTGAATTGGATTCTAATAAGTAGATTTTTTCACTAGTAAGTCCATCAATTTTTCCGCTCAACTCAAAATTTTTCTGCTCAATTGAACAAGAAAGAATTAATAGCACTATTAGTATTGAATGCTTTTTCATTATCTAAAAGTCAAGCCAATAGGTTAGTTTTAGATTTAGGGATCTGTTTTTAACTCTTGGAATAAATATACTATGATCCCTGTCTTCAGTATAATAATTATCATTATATACCAGGAATAGATCAGACAGTGGAGCAAATCGCCATTGTAATCTTGTGTTTAAACTTAAATTTTCTCTTTGATTACTATATTGTACAAGTGTTGCCCAATATAAATTTTTTGTAAATGTGAATTCAAATCTTGGAGCAATTAAAATTATATCAGCACTTGGATAAGGATCTGGCAGTTTGATTCTATCATAATTAATTTCTATTGAACTAGTAAATTTAGGTTGAATTCTGTAAGAAAATTGAATTTTTGCCGATAGTTCTGACCCATTATAAAAATCTCCAAACTTTCCTTCAACATTATATGTAAATTCATTCGATGAAAAATAATTATTATATGAAAACCCAAAACTTGTATAATGATATTCACTGTTAGAAGGTAAAGGGATGCTGTTTTCAGTTCTAGTTGGATCAAAATCATTATACAAATAAGTATACATATTTCTCATTGACAAATTAAAATTATCTCCATTATTTAGTTGGCCTTCCCATCTTGAAATAATAAAATAATCTGAGAGTTGATAATTTAATTCAGGCCTCCATATTATTACTGGGGTAACTTCAAAACCATGGCTTTGTATTTTTTTATTTTCTGGCCAAAATTTATATCCTATATCTGGATTTATTTTTAAAATTCCTGTTCTTTTTATAAAACCTAAATCAGATCTATAATTATCACCTACATATAAGCCGCTTACTCTAAAAGTTAAGTTTCTTGAATTATAACTAGTTTTTATTCCCATTGAAAAGTCTTTATTATTTTCAGAAGGGGAGAAGGATTTATGAAAATAATATTTTCCTGTCCATTTGCTATTTTTTGATGCAAGATTATAATCGATACCAATTACTCTATTGTATTCTTCATCTTCACCTAAAAACTCATAATCTTTAGTTGCTTGTCTATTGATAAACATAAAGCTAATATTGGATCTATTAAACACTTTGTGTTGAAGTGCAATAATAGCATTATTTGTAGCTGCAATTTCATTATCTAGATCTTCTTCAGTTTGCATGTTTAAAACTCCTATTCTAAAATCACTATTTATTTTTCCACTCAGCTTTAGTCCACCACTGATTTTATTTTGAATACTATTCCCATCTAAATCTTTTGCAATACCAATTCTTCTTGAGAAAAAAGGATTTGCATCACGCTTGTCACCAAAGCCTGAAAACAAATCACTATTCTCAATAAAAAATTGTCTTTTTTCAGGCAAGGAAACCTCATATCTACTTAAATTGGTTACTTGTTGATCAACTTCTACCTGTGAAAAATCAGGATTAAGAGTAAGGTCTAACGTCAATGAATTGTCTATAGTTAGTTTTGCATCTCCACCAAATTCTAAATTATTTCCAGTTATATTTTTTTCATAATCATTATAGGTGATACCATTTATATATGGAATTATAGATTTTTTTGCTTTTGATTTCCCTAAGGGTTTTTCAAAGTACATATCACCCAGAAAACCTAGATTTGAAAATTCTTGATTTTCTGGCACTTGATGCCATAAATTCCATGCTTTATTTTTTGTATTTCTTTGATAGACACCAACTCTCCATTTCGTTTCTCCTTCTCTATATTTAAAAACATTGAATGGAATTTTCCATTCAGTTATATAGTAACTATCATAGATTTTTGATTCACATATCCATTTAACATCCCAGGTCATATCCCAAGAATTTCTTATATCTACTCCACCATTGAACATTAACATATCTCTTTGAACTCCTATGTGGTTACTTCCAATTACAAACGCATTGGTTGCATCATTAAAAGTATCAAAAATCATAGTTATATTGTCTGAGCTAGGTGCTTGAAAATCCCTTTTTAAAGAATTGACTTTCAATTCTTTAGGATCACCCATTACTTTAATGCCAACATATAAAAAATCTTCGTCATGCATTAATTTTATTTCAGCTGGATTTTTTGAGTCTGCAGAATAATCTGGAAAGTATTCGTAGAGCCCGGATGCTGTTCTAGCTAGAGCCCAGTCGGGCTCATCTAGGACACCATCAGCTTTAATTGTATTATCTGTATATTTTACAAATATTTCTTTCTTTTCTGACTGAGATAATGAAAAATTAAAGAAAAAAAGTAGTAGGCAAGTAATTAATAACGTGCGCTGCATAGATCAAAATTTGTACAAAAATAGGCAATTAATTTTATATATATATTTGTATTAATGTTATCAAAATATTTCTATATATTTTTCTTTTTCTGCATAGTTTGTTGTAGTAAATTACCTCCAGGTTTTGTATACATCAATGACATAGATGAAAGTATCAAAATTGACTTAAGATATTTTACTACAAATAATTTTACAGGTCATATTATTGAGGGATATAAATCAAATAGAGCCATAATAAGTTATGATGCAGCAAAATCTCTTGTCCAAGTTCAGAATGAATTAAGGAAGAGAAATTTATCTTTAAAAATTTTTGATGCATATAGACCTCAGAGGTCTGTAAATTATTTTATTAATTGGTCTAAGGATCTTTCAGACACAATAAATAAAATAATTTATTATCCTGAAATTAATAAATCTCAACTTTTTCCTATGGGATATATTGCAGAAAGATCAGGCCATTCAAGAGGAAGTACTGTTGATTTAACTATTGTAAACAACAAAACAAATAAAGAATTAGACATGGGAACTCGATATGATTTTTTTGGCCCAGAGTCTTCTACAAATTTCAGTAATATTACTGACAAGCAAAGGTCTAATAGAGTTTTGCTACTTGAAGTTATGACTGAAAATGGTTTTAAAAATTATCCTAAGGAGTGGTGGCACTATACCCTTGAGCTAGAACCCTTTAATTATTATTTTAACTTCGTAATAGATTAGTTATTATCGTTTAAGGCTAAAGTGACCTTTAAAGGTTTTAATCAGGGTATCATCATCTCCATATAGCATATCTAGAGTGATCGTAAACCAGTAATCGGTTGAAGGCATTAGTTTTCCATTATAGGT
>Ga0206683_10000612_pt1 | contig 25569 bp, 24 predicted proteins | sample M280m12015metaG_FD_155483 | JGI IMG/M metagenome (GOLD analysis project Ga0206683, IMG submission 155483) | Ammonia-oxidizing marine archaeal communities from Monterey Bay, California, United States - M2 80m 12015 | ecosystem: Environmental > Aquatic > Marine > Intertidal zone | place: USA...
ATGTTGTCTATTCCAGCTTCAATAGCTTTCATATTGGTAGCAGACGACATACCTGTGGTTGCGTGAGTTTGCATATGAATAGGTATCGATAGGCTCTGTTTTAAATTAGTGACCAAATCAAATGCATCAAACGGTCTTAATAATCCAGCCATATCCTTTATGGCCAAAGAATCGGCTCCACTATCCTCAATCTTCTTTCCAAGGTCTAGCCATGTAGACATGTCATGAACTGGGCTTGTCGTGTAAGCTATTGTTCCTTGGGCATGTTTTCCTATTCTTTTCACTTCTTTGATAGTAAATTCAATGTTTTCAAAATCATTTAAGGCATCGAAAGTTCTGAAAATCTTAATACCATTCTCTGAAGACTTTTCTAAAAAACTAGAAATAACGTTTTGTGAATAATGCTTATAACCAACCAGATTTTGACCTCTTATAAGCATTTGCTGTGGGGTATTTGGCATCAGGGCTTCAAAAGTCCTTAGTCTTTCCCAAGGATCTTCATTGAGATATCTTATGCATGCGTCATAAGTGGCACCTCCCCAAGTCTCCATTGACCAATAACCAATCTTATCCAGCACTGGAATAATAGGGACCAGATCCCTTAAAGGAACTCTAGTTGCTAATAGAGATTGAATGCCGTCTCTTAAGACAACTTCAGTAATTCCAACTTTATTTGAAGGTGGCATGTGTCATGAGTCTCCCCACTCATTTCAATTATTATTGATCCAATCACTGTAGCCCCCGCTCATAGAAAAAACATTTTTATAACCCATTTTTTGAATGCTTTCTCCTGCAAGCGCAGATCTAAATCCTCCTTGGCAGTATAAAACTATCTCAGCATCTTTATTAGGAATGAGTGTAGCAATATCTCTTTCGATGACCCCCTTACCAATATGAATAGAATTAGGGATGTTGCCTGCAGTCCATTCGTTATCTTCTCTGACGTCTACCAAGTAAAATTCTTCTGAATTATCTAGTTTATTTTTAACCTGGTGAACGTCGTATTCGGGTACGCTTTTTAGTGATTTCTGAACTAGCTCTAAGAAGCCAATATCATGATCTTTCATATCAATCACTATAGAACTAAAGTAAAAAAAAAGAAATATTAAATAGAGTTAGATAAATATTCTCTAATTTTACCAGGGCAGTTAGTTGTTATGGAATCAAGCCCAAGTTCATAATACCTCTTAGCTTCTTCTTTGGAGTTTACGGTCCAAACATGGACTTTCTTATTTTCTTTATTTATTTTGTTAATGAACTGAATGTCTAAGGAATTATGATTTTGTGCCCCTATACCGTCTGCATTTATTTTTTGCATCATTTTTACAATTTCATTCTCTTCTATTAGTTTAGGGCCTTCAAAATTAACTAATAAATTGGCTGTTAATTCAGGCGCCATAAATTTAATTTCTTTAATTACTTCAGGATAGAAAGAAATAATACTCACCTCATTAATTTTCTCTTTATGTCGATAAATATCCTTAATAAGTTGATCAGTTATTTCTGTTCCAGTTTTTACCTCTATATAAATCTCTTTTTTATTGGGAATCAAATCCAATACTTCGCTTAACAAAGGTATGGTTTCTTCTTTCCATTCCTTTCCAAACCAAGAACCAATATCTAGCTTGCTTAATTCTTTATACTCACTATCTTTTATAGTTATAGAATTTCCTGAAGTTCTCAAACAACTTTTATCATGATGGCAAACGATCTGATTATCTTTAGTTAGCCGAACATCAACTTCAACGCCATCAGCATTCTGATCAAATGCAGATATAACAGATGCAAGTGTGTTTTCTGGAGCGTCTTCAGAAGCTCCTCGATGTGCAATTATCTTTGTGTCTAATCCCAGCTTAAAGCGCCGCCAGTTTGGTATTCGATAACTCTGGTTTCAAAGAAGTTTTTCTCTTTTCTTAAGTCCATGATTTCGGACATCCAAGGGAAGGGGTTAGTCGCTCCTTCAAATTCTTCTTCTAAACCTATTTGGACCAGTCTTCTATTGGCTATAAATTGAAGGTATTCTTCCATCATGTTGGCGTTCATTCCCAATATACCTCTTGGCATCGTGTCTTTCGCGTACTGAACTTCCAGCTCCGTTCCTTCAAGAATCATTTGCGCTGCTTCTTGGCGCATTTGCTCATCCCAAAGATGGGGATTCTCTATCTTAATTTGATTGATCATATCGATACCAAAGTTTAGATGCATAGACTCATCTCTTAATATGTATTGGAATTGTTCTGCAGTACCGGTCATCTTATTTCTTCTTCCCATAGAGAGAATTTGAGTGAAGCCACAGTAGAAGAAGATGCCTTCAAGAACACAATAGAAAGCAATCAAGTTTTTGAGTAGCATTTTGTCTGTTTCGTCTGCCCCAGTCACAAACCCAGGGTCAGATATTTCTTTTGTGTATTTAAGTCCCCATGATGCTTTCTTCGCAACACTAGGGATTTCTCTGTACATATTAAATATTTCCCCTTCATCCATTCCTAAAGATTCAATACAGTATTGGTAAGCGTGTGTGTGGATAGCTTCTTCAAAGCTTTGCCTTAATATATATTGCCTGCACTCTGGATTTGTGATCAATCTGTATATAGCCAGTACCAAGTTATTGGCAACAAGAGAGTCTGCTGTTGAAAAGAACCCTAGGTTTCTCATAACAATCATCCTTTCATCCTCTGTTAAGCCGTCATCAGATTTCCAGAGAGCAATGTCTGTTGTCATGTTGACTTCTTGCGGCATCCAGTGGTTAGCACTTCCATCTAGATATTTTTGCCAGGCCCAGTCGTATTTAAATGGCACTAATTGATTTAAATCAGCTCTACAATTTATCATGGCCTTATCGTCTACTTGAACTCTTCCAGACATTATTTCTAGCTCCTCTTCTCCTTCTTTGGTATCTAGATCTTGTATGGCATCTTTTGCTTGTTTTGCTCTATCACCAGATTCAACTGGCATAAAATTTTCTTCGTGTGGTTCTTGTGCATCTTCACTAATAGGTTCTGGAGCCTGTTGTTGTACCTCTTGTTGTGTTTGCTGAGGTTTTGGCGCTGTTTTAGATTCGTCGTATTCGTCCCAATTTAACATTTTATCTCCTTTTTCTTACTGACAAGCATCGCAGTCTGGATCTAACACTGAGCATGCAGAAGGTGCTGTCGTCGCTGGTTGAGGTGTTTCAGGTTGCGCTGATGCTGATACTGCATTTAGCTCACCTGTATCTATCGTTGATTTTTCTGTTGTTGTAGCAGATCTAGATCTTAAGTAATAGGTAGTTTTTAAACCTCTAAGCCATGCCATGCGATACATGATGTCTAGCTTCTTACCATTTGGTGCATCTATATACAAATTTAATGATTGGCTTTGATCTATCCATTTCTGTCTTCTGCTTGCAGCATCAATTAACCATCTTGGTTCTATATCAAATGCAGTGGCATAAAGTTCTTTTGTTTCTTCTGGAATTCTTGAAATGCCTTTTACACTCCCATCGTAATACTTAAGATCATTTATCATTACGGAGTCCCATAAGCCCAACTTTTTAAGGTTCTCTACCATTGGAATGTTAGTTACGGTAAATTCTCCTGACAGGTTAGATTTAACGTATAGATTTTGATAAGTCGGCTCAATGGATTGAGAGACGCCTGTTATGTTGGCTATCGTCGCTGTTGGCGCTATGGCCATAACATTGGAATTCCTCATTCCTTGTTTTTTTACCGTTTTTCTTAAGCTATCCCAATCCATGGTCGAGCTTTCATCAACATCTAGGTAGTTTTCGCCTCTACTTTCTTTTAATAGCTTGATTGAGTCTATGGGCAATATCCCTTGGCTCCAAAGTGATCCTTCGTAGGACTTGTATGCACCTCTCTCTTTGGCAAGGTCACTCGATGCTTTGATAGCAAAGTAACTAACCATTTCCATTGATTGGTCAGCGAATTCTACGGCTTCATCAGAAGCGTAGGGGGTTTCAAGCATATATAGAGCATCATGGAATCCCATAATTCCAAGACCTATAGGTCGGTGTAACATATTTGATGTTTCAGCTGCTTTTACTGCGTAATAATTTATGTCTATTACGTTATCTAGCATCCTTATGGCTGTGTTTATTGTTTTTTCTAGTTTTTTTTCATCCATCTTTCCGTCTTTGATGTGGTGAGTTAGATTGACAGACCCAAGATTACAAACAGCTATTTCGTCCTGGTTTGTGTTTAGTGTTATTTCAGTACATAGGTTTGAAGAGTGAATGACCCCAGTGTGTTGTTGCGGAGATCTAAGATTACAAACATCTTTGAAAGTGATCCATGGGTGTCCAGTTTCAAAAACCATGGAAAGCATCTTTTTCCATAGCTCTTTCGCCTCTACCTTTTTGAAGAATCCTATTTCGCCTGTTTCGGTCTGGGCTTCATATTCTTCATACCTCTTCTCAAAATCTAATCCGTACAAATCATGCAAGTCAGGAGTATCACTAGGAGTGAATAGAGTCCAATGCTTATCTTCCGAAACTCTTTTTAAGAATAAGTCAGGTACCCAGTTTGCCGTATTCATATCGTGGGTTCTTCTTCTGTCATCTCCTGTATTTTTTCTAAGCTCAACGAACTCTTCTATGTCTACATGCCAAGTTTCTAAGTAAGAACATACAGCTCCTTTCCTCTTACCCCCTTGATTTACAGCTACAGCGGTGTCGTTAACAACTTTAAGGAAAGGAACAACGCCTTGTGACTTTCCGTTTGTTCCTTTTATTTGAGACCCTAGTCCTCTTACAGGAGTCCAGTCATTTCCTAGACCTCCTGCCCATTTTGAGAGCATGGCGTTATCTTGGATAGCTCCATAAATTCCATGCAGGTCATCTGGTACTGTAGTGAGGTAGCAAGATGAAAGCTGAGAGTGCTTTGTTCCAGAATTAAATAGGGTAGGGGTTGAGCTCATGTAATCAAAACTAGAAAGAAGGTTATAGAATTCTATTGCTCTGTCTTCTCTTTGGTCTTCTCTAAGAGCAAGGCCCATAGATACCCTCATGAAGAATACTTGCGGCAGCTCATACCTCACTTCGTTGTCATGAATAAAGTATCGATCAAAAAGTGTTTGCAGTCCTAGGTACGTAAAGTCATTGTCTCTTGATGAAATTATTGCTTGTCCCAGTTTTTCCACATCCATTTCAAGAAGTTCAGGGTTTAGTATCTCGTTTTCTACTCCCTTCGCTAAAAAGTTCCTTAGAGCTTCTGGGTAAAGGGTAGCCATTTCCTTCTGGGTTGCTTGTTTTTGCATCCCTAGATAAGTCAATGATTCTGTTCTTATGTTATCTAACAAAATTCTTGCTGTTACGTAAGTATAGTTTGGTTCTTGTTCTACGAGCGTTCTTGAAGTCATGACTAAGGAAGTTCTCGCATCTTCTATAGACACTCCGTCGTATAGGTTTTTATTTGCCTCTTCTAGAATCTGTTGAGGGTCGGTTCCTTCTAAACCTTCGCACGCTTCATTGACCATTTCTTCAAGCCTGCCCATATCGAGAGTATCTTCATCGCCGTTCTCAAGGACTATCTTTACTCCTTCTTTTTCTTTTGCTTCTTTCGGCTCTTCTTTGTTTCTTATCTGTTTTCTTTCTTCTCTATATAAAACGTACGCCCTTGCTACTTTTTGTTCTCCTGAACGCATGAGTTCAAGCTCTACTTGATCCTGTATTTCTTCAATATGAAGAGTTCCTCCAGAAGGCATTCTTCTAGAGAATGTTTCAGTCACTGAATTTGCTAATTGATTTACTTCATTATGTATTCTAGTAGACGCGGCTGCTGCCCCACCTTCCACCGCCAGAAAAGCTTTAGTAATGGCAATAGCTATCTTCTCCGCATCATAAGATACAACAGACCCATTTCTCTTAATGACCCTCATTTGGCCTGGTGCTATGGCTGGTTTCTCTTCTTCAGATTTAAGTTCTTTTCTTGTTGTTTTTTCAGTAGTTTGTGTAGATGGTTCCATTTTTTCCATTCCCCCGTCTTTTCTCTATGTTTTCTTCATACCCCAACATATAGTGTCTTATTCGGTTTCGAAACACAAGATACTGTGTTTTTATATAAAACACAATACTATAAACACAGAAATTTTCTGTTAATTTCATGTGGATAAGTATTTATAAGTAATATTTTGTATACTCGCCCTAAATAACCAGTATTTATGTCTAAAAAGATTATTTCTATTGACCAAGGAACCACCAGCTCTAGGGCTGTTATTTTTAGTGATAAAGGAGAATTGATTGGTTTTGAGCAATTGGAATTTAAACAATTTTTTCCTAATGACGGTTGGGTTGAGCATGATCCAGAAGAGATTTGGTTATCAGTTTTCAAGGTTTTAAATTTATCTATCAAGCGTTTTAATTTGTCTGCATCTGATATTGCTTCAATTGGAATTACGAACCAAAGAGAAACGGTAGTAATTTGGGATAAGAAAACAGGAAAACCAATTTACAACGCTATTGTTTGGCAGGACAGAAGAACAAGTGATTTCTGTGATTCCTTAAAAGACAGTCAAGACTTAATACAGCAGAAAACAGGATTAACTATGGATCCTTATTTCTCTGCTTCTAAAGTGAACTGGATTCTTGATCAAGTAAATGGGGCAAGACAAAGAGCTGAGAACGGAGAATTGCTATTTGGAACTATAGACTCTTTTTTGATATGGAAATTAACTGAAGGAAGAGACCATAAAACTGATGTCTCAAATGCATCAAGAACAATGCTGTACAACATTGAAACTAATGAATGGGACGAGGAGTTATTAAGTTTATTCAAAGTCCCATCTAATTTGCTGCCCACAGTTTGTGACAATACATATGATTTTGGCTACACAGAATTGTTAGGAGGTAAGGTTAGTATCGGAGGAGTTGCTGGCGATCAACAATCGGCTTTAATAGGACAATGTTGTTTTGAAATAGGTGAAGTAAAAAGTACCTATGGCACGGGTTGTTTTATGATGATTAATACTGGTAATGAGATTATTAAGTCAAGCAATAAACTCTTATCTACCATAGCTTATAGACTTGAAGGTAAAACAACTTATGCTTTAGAAGGAAGCATTTTTGTCGCTGGCTCTGCCATACAGTGGCTTAGGGATGGATTAAATTTCTTTGAGAATGCTAGTGAATCGGAAGACTTAGCTCTGCAAGCAAAAGATAATTCCAGGGTCTTGGTTGTTCCAGCTTTAACTGGTTTAGGCGCCCCTTATTGGGATGCTGATGCCAGAGGAGCTATTTTTGGTTTAACTAGAGACACGGGTATTCCTGAAATAACTAAAGCTGTATTAGAGTCTGTTGTTTATCAAACAAAAGATTTGTTAGAAGCCATGAAAAATGACAATGCTTCCTTTAATTCGCTTAAGATCGATGGAGGTATGGTAGCAAATAATTGGTTTTCTCAAGAATTGTCTAATGTCCTTCAAGTCAAAGTATCTAGACCAAAGGTCATAGAGACAACTTCTTTAGGGGCGGCTTATTTAGCAGGACTTCATGCTGGCGTGTTTGATACCTTATCTTCTCTTAAAGAGAATTGGTCTATAGATAAAGAATTTGAACCTCAGAATTCTAGAAATGGATATTTAGAATGGAAAGAAGCTGTTAATAAAGTCCTAACAGATTGATTTATTTCAGAAGTTCTACCAACAAAGCTTTTTGAGCATGCAATCTATTTTCTGCTTGGGTCCAAACTTTACTTCTTTTATCTTCTAATAAATCTTCAGATATTTCCTGACCTCTTACAGCGGGAAGGCAATGCAAGAAAATTGCTTTGTTACTTGCTTTATCCATAACGGAAGGGTTTATTTGATAGCTACCAAATAATTGCTCTCTCTTCTCTTTTTCGTTTTCATCTCCCATCGAGACCCACACGTCTGTAGTTACTAGACTACTTCCTTCTATTGCTTCATTTAATGATTCAGTAAAAGTTACATTGGGAAGTTCTTTTGTCACGGGCTGAAATTCTTTTGGACAGGCTACATGTAGTTCAAAGTCAAAAATATCTGCAGCTTCTGCATAGCTATAGCAGACGTTATTAAAGTCTCCAGACCAGCAGACTTTTTCTCCTTCTATAGAGCCGTTTTCTTCGAAGTAAGTTAGCAGATCAGTTAACACTTGGCAGGGATGAGATAAATTACTTAATCCATTAATAGTTGCAGCTGAAGAGAAAGATGCAAAGGTTTGTTGCGTTTCATGTTTTTGCGTTCTTAATACAACCCCATCTGCCATAGAACCTATAACTCTGGCGGTATCTTCAAGCGGCTCACCTCTGCCTAGTTGCAAATCAGATATTGAAAGAAAACTTGCTTTTCCTCCAAGCTGATTCATGGCAACCTCAAAGGAAACTCTAGTTCGGGTAGAAGATTTCTCAAAAATTAAGGCAATGTATTTACCCGCAAGTAATTCCGTATTTATAGAAGATTCCTTTAAAGATATTGAACTTTCAATAATATTCTCTAAATCTTTTTTAGGTAGGTCTCTTAAGTTTAAAAAGTTCTTATTCATGTATTCGGTAAAAAAAGGTTGAGAACTATATAGATTATCGAAGATTAACGCAATTAATGATATGCTTCGCGCCTTTTTAGGGCAGTTAATATTTTATGACTCATTATTACGTAAAACCATATAGCAATATTGCCAAAATAGGCCTTGATAGACTTGAAGGTACAGAATGCTCTTTAAGTGAGAGCTCGGATTTGCCTGACGGAATCCTTATAAGAAGCACTAAATTAGCTAAAGGTCATATAAAGGATGGGCTGAAGGCTATTTCTAGAGCTGGAGCAGGTGTAAATAACATACCTATAGACTTATGCACTGACAAAGGAATTGTTGTTTTTAACACACCTGGAGCTAATGCTAATGCAGTTAAAGAGTTAGTTTTAGCAGGATTAATGCTTTCTTCTAGGAATGTTTATGCCAGCATTGATTTCGTAAACGGACTCTCTCATCTTGAACAAATGAAAGATCTAGAGCCTTTCCTGGAAGAAAATAAGAAATCTTTCAAAGGAACAGAGTTAGCTGGTTCAACACTTGGGGTGGTTGGGCTGGGTGCAATAGGTTCTAAAGTTGCAAGCATGGGAGTCGCTTTAGATATGAATGTTGTTGGTTATGATCCTGCTCTATCTGTTGAAGCGGCATGGAAACTTCCAAGCGAAGTTGTTCCTGCTAAATCTATGAAGGATTTATTTAGCATCTCTGATTTTATTTCAATACACATTCCTGCCTTAGATAGCACTAAAGGTATAATAAATGAAGAGCTATTCAAGAACGCAAGCAACTTATCTCTTTTAAATTTTGCTAGGCATGAAGTAGTTAACACTCAACATGTCTTAAAATATTTACAACAAGATAATCTTAAGAACTTTATAACCGATTTCCCAACTCCTGAACTAATTAAGAGAGCAAATAAGAATAAAGATGTCATTTTGTTGCCGCATATAGGAGCTAGCACCTCTCAAGCTGAAGAAAATTGTGCGGTAATGGCTGTTAGTCAGCTTGTAGATTTTTTAGAAACAGGAAATATAAAGAATTCAGTTAATTTCCCAAACGTGCAGCTACCAAGGAGCACAATAAATCGAATAGCTGTTACAAATAAAAATGTTCCCGCGATGATAGGTCAAATAGCAACGTCTTTAGGTGAATTAGATTTAAATATTGCCGATATGACGAATGTCAGTAAAGGGGAAATCGCATATAACTTGATTGATATAGAAAATGAAGTTAAAGAGAGTGCTATTAAAGAGCTACAAAAGATCAAAAATATCTTGAACGTTAGGTTAATTAAATAAGCACAATATATATAATTTAAAGAAGACTTTTAACCTATTGTTTTATTGAAAGATATCTCAAAATTCCGACAAATAAAGTAGTAATTTCTTGCTTTCTTGCTCTTCGGTTACACACAGCAGAAATAGACTAATGAATGAACGGTTTAGAAAGTAAAGAAATATTAATAGAAATAAGCTAAATTTGATAAATATTAGTAAGTTATTGATTTAATTATATATTTTATTTTATGTTGAAATTTTGATCAATCTGCTGAAACTCATGCATTCTTAAGTCATTTAGAGAAAGCATCAAGTTATCCAAAGAGTTATCCACAGAAATTGTGGATAAAATTCTTGCTTCATACCTGCTCAAAATAACGTTAAAATTGCTTAATATTTATGATTGAAATTTCTTCTGCAAAAAAACCAAAAATACATAATTCATGGCTTATAGAGATAGAAGAAGAGTTTAAAAAACCTTATATGAAAAGCTTAAGGTCTTTTCTTATTAGAGAGAAGTCCAGAGGAGCAAGAATCTTCCCACCTTCCGACCAAATTTTCAATGCCATCAATGAAACTAGTCTTGATAAAACTAAAGTAGTGTTAATAGGTCAAGACCCTTACCATAAAGTTAACCAAGCACATGGTTTATCTTTCTCCGTGAATCCTGAAATCAAAATTCCTCCCTCTTTAGTGAATATATTTAAAGAATTGAAAGATGATTTAGATTGTGAAATACCAAATCATGGATTTTTAAAGAGTTGGGCCAATCAAGGAGTACTTCTATTAAATTCAGTTTTGTCAGTTGAAGAAGGTAAGCCAGGCTCTCACGCCAATAAGGGATGGGAAGTATTTACAGATAAATTGATAGAGGTTTTAAATAAAAGAAAAGATCTTGTCTATATTTTATGGGGTAATTATGCTCAGAAAAAGGGTAAAAAGATTGATACGAATAATAATTTGGTTCTTAGGGCTACTCATCCTTCTCCGCTTTCATCCCATAAAGGGTTCTTCGGGTGTAAACATTTTTCTAAGACTAATAATTATTTGATTAAAAAAGGCAAAACCCCTATCAATTGGGTTGAATAAATTTACTTTAAACTTATTGCAGAGGAGTCTTTAAATTTAATCTCTCCTTGATCGTAGTTTTTATTCATGGAGATTAAGTATAAATTTGTATTTTCTTCTCTTGCCGTAGATAGCAGAGTACCTGTTCGTTTACCTTCCTGGTTGAATACTTCAGGAGAAATACTTTCGTTTACATCTAGACTTCCTGTTATTAAAAAAGGTAGCTTTTTAGCTCTATAGTGCATTCTTGCAACAATTTCTTGTCCCGTGTAACAACCTTTTTCAAAATCTACTCTGTTTGTTTGGTGGTATCCTAGCTCGTGAGGCGTATATTTATTGGAGTCTTCAGGTTTTATATTAAAATCCTTATTCATTATATTGTCTTTTTCCCATTCATTTACTTCTTTAGATATTTTTTTATTTTCGAAGCAGTCAGCTTCCTTTTTTAAGAGTAATAAATGAAACCTTTTTGCTAGATAGTGAAAGCGTAAAAAATCTTCATGAACTTGAACTTGAAGATTTAAATCTGTTTCAGGGAAAGTAAGTGAAAGAAAGCCTTCATCTATAGCAATAAACCTAAAGTCATCATTTATACGCATTTCTAATTTATAGAATGGTGAATATTTTTGTAATATGTTTTCAGTTGTTTTCATTACTTCTCTATTACCTATAAGAAGGAATCCATTCTCAAATTCAGGTTTTTTTATAATTAAAAAAGAGCTTTCCACTTTACCCTTAACATTGCATAAGGCTCCTAGGCAGTTTTGGCTGTCTGTCACTTTTGCCATGTCAGAAGTAATTTGACCTTGTAGTAGATCAATTGAGCCTTCACCTATGATTTCAAGTGTGCTCAAATAGCCTAATTCTATTAAATCAATTGATTTCACATTTAATATTATAGGACATTAGGCTTGACTGACTTAAAGAAAAAGATTTTATGGCAATGTAGAAGAGGTCTTTGGGAGCTTGATGCTATCCTAATTCCTTTTGTAGAAGAAAATTTCGATGATCTTGATGGTAATAACCAAAAGCTCTTTAAAGAACTGCTTTCGTACGAAGATGTAGAGGTATTTGATCTTTTGGTTAATCAGAAAAAACCTTTAGATACAAGCATGAAACTGCTAGTGGATATTATTATAGCTAGTCATATTAAGACAATAGAGACAGATAGATGATTTTATTAGCTGATATAGGGGCAACTAACGCTCGGTTTTCTGTAACAACTAACTGTTCTCAATATGAGCATTGTGACAGCCTGCAAGTTGTTGGCTCTGGCTCTTTAGAGAGACTCTGTAATGAATATTTAAATAAGCACCAATTAACAAGTAAAGTTAATAAAGCGGTAATAGGTGTGGCAGCGCCAATAATCGACGATACAGTGTCTTTTGTAAATGCAAACATCTCGTTTAGCATTCAAGAACTAAAAAAGCAGCTTTTTAATGAAGGTTTAATAGTTACAAATGACTTAGCTTTACAAGCTCATGCAATTAAAGACTTAGAAAGGAGTGAATTATCTTTCATAGGATTAAACAAGCAGCAAGTTGATGGGCCAAAAATATTAGTTTCTCCTGGAACAGGACTGGGTTTGGCAGGAATAACAGCTCAAGAGATTATTTCAACAGAAGCAGGACATTTAAATATACCTCAAAAAGAAACAAAAGATGATCTGAAGAAAATTATAGAAACTTTCGTTTCAATTAATAAACGTGTTCCAACTTACGAAGATTTCCTATCCGGAAAAGGTATTAGATATTTTTACGAGGTTTTGTCTGCAGGCAAGGGAACAAATCTTTCTGCTGAAGAGATACTAGAAAATAAAAATATGAATGAGACTTGCACTAACACAAAAGAATTGCTGATTTATTTGCTTGGCTCTTATTTAAGGTACGTAGCTTTAGTATGGGGCTCAACTGGAGGGGTTTATCTTTCAGGGTCGATAGCAAACTCTTTAATCACCAAAGAGACGCATCTAACTTTCAGAGAAGTCTTTGAAGACAGTGAAACTATGCAAGACCTATTAAAAGCTATACCCTTAATTCTTGTTACAATTGACGATATTGGCTTTAGAGGAGCTTTAGAGCTATCAAAAAAATTATAGGTGTTTACGAACTTTTATTAATAATTTAAGTCTATCGAGTAAGTGAAAGACATAAAAAAGAAAATCAGCAATAAAGAAATTGACCTTTCCCTTGTAAGGCGAGTAAAGAAAGGTGATTACAGAGCATTTGATCTATTGGTTTTAAAATACCAAAGTAGAGTAATAGCGACTGCTTTTAAGTATGTAAAAGAAAGACAGCTTGCAGAAGATATCGCTCAAGAAGCTTTCATTAAGTCATATAAATCAATAGATTCTTTTAGAGAAGAGAGCTCCTTTTACACTTGGGTCTATAGAATTACAGTGAATACCGCAAAAAATTATTTAGTTTCTTCAAAAAGAAGAGACGAGGTGGTGATTAGCGATTTATCTCTAGATGATTCTTTTTACCCTAAAAAATTAGATGTTGATTCGCCGCAAGAAATTTTAAAAGCGAGCGAATTGAGAGATTTAATCTTTGAAACTTTATCCTCTCTAGGGGAAGAGACGAGAACAGCGCTGTCTTTAAGAGAATTTGATGGTTTAAGTTATGAACAAATTGCTGAAATAGTTCAATGTCCCGTAGGAACAGTTAGGTCTAGGATTTTTAGGGGCAGGGAGATGATAGAGGAGGTCGTAGGAAAACATATGGATAAGAATTCGATTAATCAAAATACAAAAATATCATGACAATTAGCAAAGGAATTAAAGAAAAAATCTCGGCTCTTAGTGATGGCGAGTTATCTGACTTTGAAACTCGTAGAGTTTTAGATGAAATAAATATCAATCCTGAATTAAGAGAGTATTGGAAGAAATTACAAATCTCTAAAACAGCTTTCAAGAATGAAAGTTTAGCTTTTGAAACTTCAGATATTTCTTCTTCTGTAAGAAGTGAATTAGGCAAAAGCATTAATTCTCCATCAATTTTACAAGAATCGTTTTTAGCGAAACAAAAAAACTATATTGGCCTTGCCTTGGCAAGTTGTCTTTTAGTGCTGGTTTATAATGCTGAAACTTTAAATTTTAAACCTAACACTTTTCCAGAATTAGCTTCGCAGAAAATATCTGAAGCAATTGCGAGTCCTCAGGCAATGGATGTGCTAAATAATTCAATTACAGGATTAAATGCAGAACTACGAACATTGCAGTCAGACCCTAAGGGATCATTAAGAGCTAATTATTTTCTGCCCTCAACCGGTAAAACTTTTAATGTAAGTTTATCTCCTATCAATTCTTCCTCAGGCCTCTCTTCTGAAGAAGCTTCGAGAATATCTTATCTTAGAACTAAAGATGGAGTTTTCATTATTTCTGTAAGCGGCAATATTACTGCTGAAAAAAAATTAGAAATACTTCAAAATGCAAACTTTTTTACTAATAATTTAAATAAATAAAGGTATTTAGATGTTCGAATATAAAAGATTTTTATTTGTAGCTATTTTGGTCGTAACTGGACTTGTGCACGCGAAAGACTTACCTAATTTTACAGATCTTGCGGAAGAGTCCTCACCTGCTGTTGTTAACATTACTAGTACGAAAACTGTAGATAATAGGAATTCTTTTGGTGGAGGATTTGGAGATCCTAGATACGACGAATTCTTCGAAAGATTTTTTGGGCAACCTAGACCATCAGTCCCTAGAGAAAATACAAGACCCGTAGTTTCCACGGGTTCAGGTTTTATTATTTCTAATGACGGATATCTATTAACAAATAATCATGTCGTTGAGGGTGCAGACGAGATCACAGTTAGTTTAGGCGATAGAAGAGAATTTAAAGCAGAAGTTATAGGAGCTGACGCAAGATCAGACGTAGCTCTGTTAAAGATAGAAGCCAAGAATCTTCCTACGCTAAAGATTGGAAGTTCTAAAGAGCTTAAGGTTGGTGAATGGGTTGTAGCCATAGGATCGCCTTTTCAGCTTCGTTTCTCAGTAACTTCGGGAATAGTTAGTGCAAAAGGACGAAGCATACCTAATGGGTCTGATTCTACTTACGTGCCTTTTCTTCAAACCGACGTAGCAATTAATCCTGGTAACTCTGGAGGTCCTCTTTTTAATCTAGAAGGAGAGGTGATAGGAATTAATTCTCAGATTTATACAAGATCAGGAGGCTACATGGGAGTTTCTTTTGCTATACCAATAGATTACGCAATGGATGTTGTAGATCAATTAAAAGAAAAAGGTTATGTAGCAAGAGGATGGTTGGGAGTTAGCATCCAAGAAGTCACAAGCGAATTAGCTGAAGCCTTAGATATGGAAGTTCCTAAAGGGGCATTAATATCTCAAATTATAGAAGACAGCCCTGCAGAAAAATCTGGCTTAAAAGAGGAAGATGTAATCTTATTCTTTGATGGAGAAGAAATTTTTTATTCCTCAGATTTACCTTTAACTGTAGGCGCAATCAAGCCTAACTCTAGAGTAAATGCCATGATTCTGAGAGATGGAAAGAATAAAACTATCAGCGTAAAAGTAGGAGAGTTACCTAAAGACCCCTCTATAGCCTTTAACAATACAAATGAAAATATTTTAGGACTGCTTGTTGAAAATCAACCTAATAGTTCAAGCAAAAAATCAATTTCAGGTATCTTAGTAACCGGAGCGGACCCTGAAGGAGTGGCTTATTCTTCTGGTATCAGACAAGGTGATATCATCTATTCTTTAGGAAGAACTAGAATAAGCAATGTAGAAGAGTTTAAGAAGATTCTTAAAAGCATAAACACCGAAAGAAATATTACCATTGGTATAGCAAGAAACGGAATTAAAAGAATTCTTAGCTTAAATTTGTCAAAATAGTTATCCTTCTAGGCTTCTAGAGGCTAAAAACTTGTATTTTTGATGAATATTAGAAATTTTTCTATCATTGCGCACATAGATCACGGCAAGTCTACTCTTGCAGATAGAATTATTGAACTATGTGGTGGTTTAAGTTCTAGAGAAATGACTTCGCAGGTGTTAGACACACTTGAATTAGAGAAAGAGAGAGGTATAACAATAAAATCTCAAACCGTAAGTCTTTCTTATAAAGCTAAAGACGGCCAAGAATACCAATTTAATCTGATCGATACCCCTGGGCACGTAGATTTTGCATACGAAGTTTCAAGGTCTTTATCTGCTTGTGAAGGAGCTATATTGTTGGTGGATGCTTCTCAGGGAGTTGAAGCTCAAACCTTGTCAACATGTTATAACGCCGTTGAAGAAGGGTTAACCATCATCCCCGTTCTGAACAAAATAGACTTAGACCAATCGGACCCTGAAAGAATAAAAAACGAAATAGAAGAAATAATAGGTGTAGATGCCTCAGATGCTCCTTGTATTAGTGCGAAAATGGGAACTGGCATATCTGAGGTCTTGGAGCAGGTTGTTGCTCTTATTCCGCCCCCAGAAGTTGACACTGAATCTGAAGCGCAAGCGTCAATTATAGATTCTTGGTTTGATAACTATCTTGGCGTTGTATCTTTAGTTCGAGTAGTGAAAGGAAAGATAAAGAAAGGGGATAATATTGAAATATTCTCGAGAAAAGAAAAACATAGTGTAGACAAGATAGGAGTTTTTACTCCTAAAATTAAAGATTTAGATGAGCTCTGCTCAGGCCAAGTAGGTTTTATTTGCGCAAGCATAAAAGAAATAAGAGGAGCTCCTGTTGGGGATACTATTATTAAGGCCAATTCAAAAACTCCTCCATTAGAAGGGTTTAGAGAAGTTAATCCACAAGTTTACGCAGCCTTATTTCCTCAAAGTGCTGATGATTTTGAGGCTTTTAGAGAAGCTTTAGAGAAACTATGTCTAAACGATGCCTCTCTCCATTATGAACCTGAACACTCTGAAGCTCTTGGAGCGGGATTTAGGTGTGGATTTCTTGGGACCCTTCACATGGAAATTATCTCGGAAAGGTTAAATAGAGAATATGGGATGGATTTAATCGCCACTGCCCCAACAGTTGCTTATGAAGTAACTGGTGCTGATGGAGTTACCCAAAGAATAGAAAATCCTAGCGCTTTACCTGATTATAGCAAGGTAAAATCTATTCAAGAACCTATCGCTCGAGCAAATATATTAGTTCCAGAAACCTACATAGGTTCAGTAATGAAACTTTGTAATGATAGGAGAGGTAAACAAATCAGTATGCGTTATGTAGCAGGACAAGCTGAATTAATATACGACTTACCTTTAAGTGAGATAGTGGTTGATTTTTTTGATCGACTTAAATCAGTTAGCAGGGGATATGCTTCTTTAGATTATTCATTAGATAGGTACGAACTATCCGACGTCATTAAATTAGATATTCTGTTAAATGGAGATAAGGTTGATGCTTTAGCTTATATGGCACATAGATCTGTCGCCACTTCCAAAGGACAACAATTCACCGAAGCATTAAAGGAAGTTATTCCAAGGCAGCAGTTTGATGTTGCGATACAGGCAGCTATTGGGGGTAAAATAGTTTCTAGACAAACGGTTAAGGCTTACAGAAAAGATGTAACTGCTAAGCTATATGGTGGAGATGTTACCAGGAAGATGAAACTCCAAAAGAAACAAAAGGCAGGCAAGAAAAGAATGAAGAACATAGGCAGAGTAGAAGTACCCCAAGATGCCTTCCTCTCTGTTTTAAGGGTAAAAGACTAAAATGGATACAGCTTTAATATTTCTTTTAATATCTGAGACCGTTGGTTACTTATTGTGGATACAATTTACTAACAAGGAGAAATTATTTTATAGAAATTTAACGAGCTCTTTAATGTTTTTAGTGGCGCTTGTTATTCTTTATAGAATTTTCGTATTGAATCTTGATTTTGGTCTAGTTTTATCTGTTGCAACGCTTTTAGCGGCTATTTCTTGGGCGCTAGGATCAATATTAACTATCGATGAATTAAGAAAAGAAAGTAAATCTTATTTCTTTATTTTATTGGCCATAACTTTTATCAGGTCATTTGCTTATGAGCCTTACCAAATACCTAGTAGATCTATGGTACCCGGACTGCAAGTTGGAGATTTTGTATTAGTGAATAAACATGCCTACGGTTTAAAATTTCCTGGAACAGATTACTTATTAACGGAATTAAAAAAACCAGAGCGCAATGATATTGCTGTATTCATACCTCCACATACCCTTTGTGAAACCTCTCCATTAGAAGCTAGACCAGATTTAGGAATTTTAAGTGCTGCCCAAAGCCAATTATTTTTAAATCAATTCCTTAAACTGCAGAAAAATAGATGCACAAAAAACGGAATAAAATATGTTAAAAGAATTATAGGTATTCCAGGGGATGAGGTTGAAGTAAAAGGTTATGAAATATGGATTAACGGTAATAAATTGAATCATGAACTTATCTCTACTGCCAATGGTGAATCTTTGGTAAAAGAAACTATTGATAATAAATCACATGTCATTAGGCTCTTAGGACTAACTGAGTACGCACAACATAAATGGGTAGTTCCTGAAGGCAGTTATTTAGCTATAGGAGACAATAGAGATAATAGTTTAGATAGCCGTGCATGGGGTTATTTTTCAGAAGATACCTTAGTAGGAAAGGCGGAATACATTTGGCTTCACTGGAGTTCTTTCTCTGAGTTTCCTACTTTTTCAAGGAATCGAAGGATAGACTAATTTAATGAAAGATTTAATGTCATCATTAGGCTATAAGTTTCAAGATTTGACGTTACTCAGAACAGCGCTCACTCACAAAAGTTTTTCTTCTGAACATAATGAAAGATTAGAGTTTCTAGGCGATGCTTTATTAAATTTATATGTAACAGAATATTTATATGATAGGTTTGATTCGCTAGACGAAGGAAAGTTAACGCAATTTAAAGCAACCATAGTAAGCAGGGAAAATTTAACCGAAATAGCTCAAAGTATTGGGTTGCCTAATTTTATCCGAACGGGAAAGGGTGAGAGACTAGAAGGCAATTCTATACCCGGTAACGCCGTTGAAGCTTTAATAGGGGCAGTTTTTTTAGACTCCAACTATTCAAAGACAAATAGATTCCTAAATAAATTACTCGAAGAAAATCTATTAAATTTGGAAGAGGGTGCTGATCTAAAAGATCCGAAGTCGAAACTTCAAGAACATCTTCAAAAAAGAAATCTTCAATTGCCTTTATATTCCCTTAAGCAAAAAGGGTCTAAAGAGAAAAAAATTGATTTTAAAGTTTTTTGCGAAGTTAAAGATCTTAATATATCTGCAACAGGAAATGGCCTAAGTCGCAAGAAAGCTGAATTAAGCGCCGCTCAAAAGTTACTTAATAAAGTTGAAATTTCATAATGTCTCCTCATAAAGAAAAATCAGGTTACATTTCTATAGTTGGTAAAACTAATGTTGGCAAATCAACACTTCTAAATGAAATCCTAGGCCAAAAGATAGCCATAACTTCTAGAAAGCCGCAAACAACAAGACATAGACTTTTGGGCATAAAGACCGTTGAAGACTCACAGATGATTTTTATTGACACACCTGGATTTCATAAGGATCACAAACGAGCTTTGAATAAGTATATGAACAAGGTAGCTTCTAGTGCCATGAAAGGGGTGGATGTTCTTATTTATGTTATAGAAGGCTTTAATTGGACAGAAGAAGACCAAGAGTTAATGAATCAAATTCCAGAAGGTTATGAAACTTCTATTTTAGTAATTAATAAAATAGATAAGATTAATCAAAAGGATGACATGTTGCCATTCATAGAGACTATGTCAGAACTAAATAAGTTTTCTGACATTATTCCAATCTCGGCGTTAAAGAAACAAAATATCCCTTCTCTTATAGATTCTATCTTGTTAAAACTTCCTGAAGGAGATCACATTTACCCCTCGGATCAAGTAGCAGATATATCAGAGAGATTCTTGGCTAGTGAGATCATTAGAGAAAAATGCATTACTAGAGTTGGAGATGAGTTGCCATACAGAATAACTGTTTCTATAGAAAAATTTAAAGAAGAAGACACGATTACTCATATCGATGCTAATTTATATGTTGAAAAGAAAAGTCAGAAAGGGATGTTAATAGGTTCGTCTGGAAGCAAGCTTAAATCTATAGGCACCGCTTCTAGACTAGAGCTCGAAGATATCTTACAAACAAAAGTTATGCTGAATCTTTGGGTTAAAGTTAAGAGCGGGTGGACTGATGACGAGGCCATGTTAAGCACTATGGGGTATGACCTTGGTAAAACGAGTTAATCTAGAGCCTGCTTTTGTTCTTCATACAAGAGCGTATAAAGAGACAAGCCTTCTTGTTGATTTATTCACTAAGAACTTTGGCAGAATTAATGTAGTTGCTAACGGAGCTAGAAAACCTAAAAGTCCTTTAAGGTCGGTCTTAACACCCGCTTCTTTATTCGCTGTATCTTTTAGTGGGAAAACTGAATTAAAGAACCTTAACGCGTGTGAATTATTGAATCATTATTCTCTCTCTATGCCTGTTTCATTTAATTCAATAGTCTACGTAAACGAGCTTTTAATCAAAGCTACTGAAAAAGAAGATTCTCATGAAGAAATATTCAACCAATATCAGTTATTGTATGAAGGCCTTTCAGAAAAAAAAGAAAGAATTGAAATAGAAGTTTTATTAAGGAGCTTTGAATTAGTGTTATTACAAGAACTTGGATACGGAATAGATTTAAGTTTTGAATCAATTAGCGGGAATAAAATTAATCCAAAAGATAAGTATATGTTTGATCCAAGTCTTGGATTCACTAAAGTGCAGACCGATTTAATTAAATCTAATGGAATTTTTTTAGGCAAAGACATCTTAAATTTCTCTACTGGAGATTTGACTGAAGAAGATTCTAGGCTGGCTTCAAAAAAGATAATGAGATTGGCTCTAGACCACCACCTTGGCAATAAGAGTCTAAATATAAGAAAATACCTATCTAAAGAGTAAACAATGATTAAAGGAATCGGAATAGATCTAGTAGATAAATCTCGGATTAAGGATATACATTCAAAACACGGTATTAGATTTGAAAATAAAATTCTTTCTTTGAAAGAGCTTGAAGAGCTATCTGAAAGGAATGATTCAAACAAAATATCCTATCTGAGTAATAATTTTGCTTGTAAAGAAGCCTGCTCGAAAGTTTTGGGCAAGGGTTTTTCAAATGGAGTAAAGTTTAAAGACATAGAGGTGTTAAGGAATTCTAGTGGCGGCCCCTTTATAAATCTAAATGGCGAAGCATCCGTTATAGCTAATGATTTAAAAATAAACAACATACATGTGTCTATAACTGATTCGAAAGAATCATCCATGGCTTTCGTTATAGGAGAATCATTATGAAAATTATCCTTTTAGGACCTCCAGGAGCAGGAAAAGGAACTCAAGCAGAGGTATTATGCGAAACCTTTAGTATTCCTCATATCTCGACAGGAAATATGTTGAGAGAAGCCATAGAAGAAGAGACAGATCTAGGCCTTGAAGCTAAGGCTTTAATGGATGCAGGAATTTTAGTTTCTGATGAAGTTATAGTTGGACTTGTAGAAGATAGAATATCAAAAGAAGATTGCAATAACGGGTTTTTGTTTGATGGTTTTCCAAGAACCATTCCTCAGGCACAAGCTTTAGTTGATAGAGATATAAATATAGATTTCGTGGTGGAAATACGTGTACCCGATGAAGATATTATAGAGAGAATGTCTGGAAGGAGAATGCATCAAGGATCAGGAAGGAATTACCATATAGTTTACAACCCTCCGAAGATAGACGGCAAAGATGACATAACAGGAGAAGATTTAATTCTAAGGGAAGACGACAAGCCTGAAACTGTAAAAGATAGACTTAAGGTTTATGAGAACCAGACCTCTCCTTTAATTAATTTTTATTCAAAAATGTCTGAACAGGGCACATTGAAGTACGTCAAAGTCTCAGGAACTTCTTCTCCAGGAGAAGTTTCCACCGAAATCTTAAGTAAGCTGCAACAACTTGACTAGAATCTTAGCCATAGAGACTTCAAGTGACGCATGTTCTGTTGCAATTTGTGATGGCGAGGTAGATTATTCATTTCATGAATTAATGCCGAGACAACACACTGAAGCATTAATAGGAGTCATAGAGGACTTGTTAAATTCTGCCTCTTTAGATATTAAAGATCTAGATGCAATTGCAGTTGGTTGCGGTCCAGGATCTTTTACTGGGATTAGATTGGCTTGCTCAACGGCTCAAGGAATCTCAATCAGTCAGAACATAAGAGGCATAGTTGTTCCAAGTTTAGATATATTAGCTTCCAGTATAAACAGAACGAAGTCTGCAGAAAAAATTGTGAGTATTGTCGACGCCAATATGGGTAGGCTATATTTAGCTGAATACAACTACTCCGGCCAACTGCTTAAGAATTCAGAATTAACATCCATAAATAGAAATGCTTTTAATCCAGAAAAATATGACGAAGAGACCTTTTTTACAGGAGAGGGGTGTAAGCTAGTTTTAGATTCAATAAAAGAAGTTTCTAGTCTAATTAGTTTTGAGCTCCCTTCGGCATTAGAATTACTATATATGGCAAAAGAGAAGCATTCACGGAAAGACACAGTTGTCTCTGAACAAATATTACCTCTCTATCTAACTGAAGAAAGCAATTGGGTTAAATCATAATGGACCTCGTACAAGTTTTATTTCTATCTTTCATACAGGGATTAACTGAATTTTTACCAGTTTCTAGTTCAGCTCATTTGATATTATTTTCTGATTTCTTTAGCTCTAATATTCAAAGTTTAAATTTTGATGTATCAGTTCATTTAGGCACTCTTATCGCAGCTTGTGTTTATTTTAAAAACGAAATTTTACAGATCCTTAACTCGTTTACTGGTTCAGATAAAGAAAGCACAGGGAAAAAATTATTAGTTAACTTAACAATCGCTGCATTGCCTATTTTAATTATTGGATTCTTTGTAAGGGATTTGGTAGAAATCTTCTTAAGATCTCCAGAAATAATAGCTTATGCAACCATATTTTTTGCAGTTATCCTATACCTAAGCACAAAGGTTAAGACTCGGCATTCTCAATTAGATTCTATTTCTCCTATTCAATCATTAATAATAGGGCTTGCTCAATGTTTGGCTTTGATACCTGGGACTTCTCGATCTGGTATTACCATCTCAGCAGGCTTAGCTTTAGGGGTGGAAAGTAAAGTTGCATCAAGATTTAGTTTCTTGCTTGCTATTCCTACGATAGGTGCAATTGCTTGCTATCAGATTATAAGTGTTGATTTTGTTTCTTTCGCTGCAGAGTATAGAAGTAATCTAATAGGCATTCTTATATCTTTTGTTATTGCGTATCTAACTATTGATTTCTTTATCAAATTTATAGACAGGGTAGGATTTATGCCTTTTATTATTTACAGACTTGTTCTGGGAGCTTCTATTTTATTATTCCTAATCTAATGGAACTATTTGTTTCGTATCTATTACCAAAACATGAAGAGGTAGCTTTTAATTTAGCTAAAGAGTTTGGTTTAACCTGCCTTTTTCAAGGCGACTTAGATAAGAAAGAAAATAATCAATCTTATTTTTTTGTGTATAAACCTGATCGCTCTTACATTCGAAGAGGTTCAGGAAAATTATCAAAAGATATTTATTGTAATTTTTCTGATTGGTCAGATAACTTTAAAGACCCGTTGCTGTCTAGGTGTCTAAAGGGACTACCAGAGAAATTCACAGCTTTAGATGCAACAGCTGGGTTTGGCAAAGATGCATTAGAAATAGCTAAAAGTAAGCAGTGCCAGTCTGTTCTTTTGGTCGAGAGAGAAAAATGGCTTTTTTATTTGTTACAAGAAGCTATCGCTAACGCAGAAGATCCTGAGGTTCTCAAATTCATAAATAAGTTTTCTATTAAAAATATAGATAGCCATGAGCACCTAAGTAATACAAAAAGTAATTTTGATTTAATTTATATTGACCCGATGTTTCCAGGAGCTGGAAAATCTAAAGCTAAGAGAAGCATCCAGGCCTTGAGAGATTTAACTAAAGAAATAGAAACAGATGGCTTGTTAGATTTAGCGATTAGAAAGGCTACAAAAAGAGTTGTTGTGAAGAGGCATAAGAATTCTACTTATCTTGAAGACTTAAAACCAAGTTATTCAGTTAAAGGAAAAGTAGTTAGATATGATATTTATAATTCTAGTTAATGCTCTGGATTAGTTCTAAGAATCTATTATCAAAAAATACTTTATAGTTATCTTGTGCTTTTAAAGTAATTTTAGAAGCGGATAGCAGTTCTTTATCAACTTTTACATACCTTTCTGCAATAAGGAGCTCTATAAAGTTATGGAATTTTGTTTCGTCTGAGAACTCAGGGTAGGGCCATCCTTCCAACCTCTCTAATTCCTTAGCAATTAAGTCACAATCAGTTTGAAGCTTTTCTCTCGAGAGATTGTTCTGACTCCACAACACACTCATAGTTATATAAAATCTTTTTACACTAGGCTCACATATATTGCATAAAGATAAATATTTATCGAAGTGATCATCATTGTGGTTCGGCTTACAGTAACTTTCTGGTTCTTTAGAGGCAAGCACTCCTTCTTCTAGAAGAGTTTTTAAAACATTATCTATTTCCTTTTTTTCTATATGAGATGATTGAAGGAAATACTCTCTACTGATAATGGGATATATCATTTCAATTAATGCATACAAATCTTTCTTAGAAATTTTCTCTACATACCTTACCGATTCGCAAATTAATGAATAAAGCATAAAAATATGACTAATATTATTTTTATAGAATGAAAGCGCTGCTATTTCTGAAGGAGTTGGTTTATATACTGAGTCGGAACCAATAAGTTGATGCTTTATAAATCTTAAATTTTCAACTTTACTAATAATTTCTTCTGGGTTTGTTTCTGTTAACCATATATCTTTGTAGGTATCTGATTTATTTACTAGGGTTAGGTAGAAAGAAATTCTTTTCTTTAATGTATCTGTATTAAGAGCCTGAGTAGGGTCAGTTAATAAACTGATGGCAAATAGACTTGTTGAGCTAACTGCTACAGAGTTATTTATAGATCTGATAATCTCATCTCCTAATAAGCCCGTAGTAGGCTTCAACCATTCTGGTCTTTCTAAAGGTGAATCGATATGAAAATCTTGTGAAACGTTATCTTCCAAGAATTTACCTAAATCTAATGGTTTGCCAAAATTTAAATAAGCATTACCTAAGTAGTCGTTAAAATCTTTCAAGACTTTAAAAGGGTCGAGTAAGCTTTCTCTCTTTTTTTGAGATCCAGACAATTCAGATAGATAACTTTGACCTTCTAGAATCTTTTCATAGCCTATATAGATCGGAATAATTTTAACCTTTTGTCCCTTCAAAGAAGCAAAACTCCTTAAGACCAATGAGAGTAAACCGGGCCTTGAAGGAAGGCTCAGACCTGTTCTACTTCTACCTCCTTCAGGAAAGAATTCAATTGAGCTTCCTCTTATCATTAATGATCTAATATATTCAAAGAAAACAGTACTATAGATAGTATTCTTCATAAATGACCTTCTCATGAAGATAGCTCCAGCGCCTCTTAATATACCTCCAATTATTGGAAGATTAAGATTATTTCCAGCAGCAACCTGTGGCAACATAAGGCCATTCTCATAAAGGATGAAAGTCAAAGCGCAATAGTCTATATGGCTTCTATGACAAGGAACATATACAAGCGCATTATCTTTAGAGATATTCTTTATGTGTTCTATATTTCTTATATTGATACCT
>Ga0206683_10000618_pt1 | contig 25409 bp, 30 predicted proteins | sample M280m12015metaG_FD_155483 | JGI IMG/M metagenome (GOLD analysis project Ga0206683, IMG submission 155483) | Ammonia-oxidizing marine archaeal communities from Monterey Bay, California, United States - M2 80m 12015 | ecosystem: Environmental > Aquatic > Marine > Intertidal zone | place: USA...
AATCCCAAAGAGCGGCTTGAACTGGTTTAAATGGAAGTTTGAACCAATGACTCATCATTACTCCTGGCACTAATCCACCTCTAGAAATTCCGACTATCACTTGTGGGTCAAATTTATCCAATACAATTTCACGACAAAGAGAATTAACATCTCTTCTCATTTCTTCCCAGCTGTACCACAGTTTATTACTCATGATTAGCCCTCCCCATATACAGTATTGAGTTGTCTATTTACTTTAACAAAAGTAGTACACTTAGGTAATGATTTTATAGTTCTGGCTCCTGCATAAGTACATGCACTTCTCAGTCCACCTAAAATATCTTGTAGTGTTTCTTTAACTGTTCCCCGATATGGTACTTGAACCTTCTTTCCTTCTGATGCACGATGTGAGCGCTTTTCTCCATAGTATTTTAGTTGAGCATCATCAGAGGACATACCATAAAATTCCATTACACCCCCCTTGATGGTTAGTTCTCCCAAAATCTCACCTGCACATTCTTTGTGTCCTGCCAACATTCCACCTAACATCACAAAGTCTGCACCAGCACCAAAGGCTTTTGCTATATCCCCCACTACTGTACACCCTCCGTCTGTGATAATATGTCCGCCCAATCCATGAGCCGCATCGGCACACTCTATCGTCGCTGAAAGTTGTGGATATCCTACGCCAGTCATTTTGCGTGTCGTACATACGCTCCCTGGCCCAATACCAATTTTCACAATATCTGCACCTGCAAGGAGTATCTGCTCCGTGGCTTCTGGTGTACATACATTTCCTGCTATGATTATTTTGTTCTTGGTTGCTTCGTGAGATCTCATCAAAGATACATAATCATTAAATCGTTCTGTGTATCCATTCGCTACATCAAGACAAATCCATTTAGTTTCATCATAACTTAATTTATCTAAATCTTGGTCTAGTCCAATAGTTTGAATAAGATACTGAAGGTACTGGTCATGTGGCCAGTCATTGAATTTACACAATGCAGTTAACATTTTATATTCAGACAATACACCATACATATCAATCGTTCCTGTATGATCCATATTGGATGCAATTATAGGAATACCTTCCCATGTATGTTTTGAGTGTTTGAACTTGAATTTTCTTGTAAGTATTGCTTCTTTTCGCGAGGTAAGTTGTGATCTCTTTGGGGAGATTAAAACATCCGCGAAATCCAATTTTACATCATCAATAATTCTCATTTGTTTGCCCTTCCGGCTTAAACGCATAGTGATATAGCAAAATTACATAATGAAGGCACTTCAACAGGTCTTTTTTATTTTTGCCTTCTTTCTTCCCGAAACGAAAAAGATACTTTATTGCAGCACCTCTTGTAAATGCTTCAGAAATTCCCATTTGATCGAATACATCTTGTATTTGAATTTTTTGGTCGCCGTAATGTTCTGAGTAAGTCCCTGCTATATACTCTTTTACTTCATCCAAAATTTTATCTTCATTATATTGAAAGAGCAGCTTCCCTGCTCCGTCTTCATCAGTTTTCATAATAAAATCTTTAAATAATAGGTTTATATTCCTTTTTTAATTTTCCGTCCTCATATAATTCACAAGGAACTTTATTATCAACAAATTTTTGATAATGGGATTGTGCTTCTGTATGAGAGGGGTATAGTGTAGAACCAGTTTTGGTTTCTACTTGATATGTGGGTAATTGCACAGTAAAGGGCATATGGGAAACTCCTTTTAAAATGTTAAAAACATATATGTACAAACAACTATTTAGGAAATAGAAATGCCAACTCCATATACAGCTTTCTGAATGAGAAAACTTTCGGTGTATACTTCATTGAGCGGATGACGAGATTCCGCCGAAGGCCCTGGTTTTAATTGACTAGGTTGTCATCCTAGTGACGGTGCCTCACAACATTTCTATAGCCTGACTAATATTCTCTTTAAATTCTGAAATTGCTCCTTCTGTATCTCTTCTAACACCCACTCCTTTATCATCAATCCAAATATCATAGAAAGGTTTAAATACAGCTACATCATTATACTTGACGCCCCAAGAATCTAATTGTTCTCTAGTTTCTTTGAGTTTATCAATTCCTGACATACATCCTCTCGCAGTCCAATAATGAAGATAATGTCCTTCATCATATAAGGAATTCAAGTACTCAATTCTTTTTGGAAAAGGTTCAGCTTTCAAAAATTCATCGGGTTCAATTGAAGTATTACTTGGATCTCCGACTTGAGTACATATAGTTCCATCAATGTCTATTATAATTACCTTTTTACCCATTTCATGAGCTTTATCAGCTATCATAACACGATGATGGATTCCACTCATGAAATGATCCGCCATGTCTTTTTGTAATTGTACTTCTCTTTCTTGAGATTGTTTGTCAATCTCTTCAATTGCTGTATCTTCACTCATTATTCTTCCTCATCAATATTTTCTAAATCATCAAATTCTTCTGCGTCTTCGCGAGATCTGATGTTATGTAAATGTAATTTATCTAAATTACGATATCTTTTATTTTCTAACCTTTTAAGTCTTCTACTAGAACTAAACTTTTCAGATTGTTCTTCCATTTCTTAATTCTTTCTTATAGATTTTTGTTGTTCAATAACATCATTATAAGAGCTAGTGACTATTATATCATCAACTCTCTGTTGTTTTCTTAATGCTATTCTCTGTTTTCTTCTTGCAGACTGAAGAAGAATTTTACTTACACCATCCAAAAATGTTTTACCTTCCATGTGATCCATTTCATGATGAAATATTCTTGCTGCTAATCCTTCAAAATTTGCCTTTATTTCTTCACCAGCTGCATTCTGATATTCAACGAAAATCGTTTCTGGTCTACTAATATTTAAAAATAATTGTGGAAAGCTTAAACATCCCTCTTTCATCCTTGTCATTTCATCCGACTCTGTAATTATTTTTGGATTGAAACATACGATTGCATCTGTCTCTGTAACTCTCATGGCAAACACCTTAACTGGCATTCCTATTTGATTTGCAGACAAACCAAGCCCCTTATGAGCAACCATATTCTCTAACATGATACTATACATTAGGTCAGGATCAGCCTGAGGTGGATCAAATATCCAAGTAAGAGGCTCTTTTTTTAAAATGGGATCTGATTCGTGTAGTAAGGGAAATTCTCTAACTTGAATTTCATTTTCTACTTTAGGTACAATTAGTTCGACCATTACATCATTCTTGAGAAATTTTTATGTTTTTCAAATTTAATAGTGCTCTTGAATCTATCATATAAGACATCTCCTTTATGACTTATTACAAACACATTAACATCACCCGCTAAATCATATAAAATCTTTAAAAATTCATCTGTTCCCGACGCATCCAAAGAAGAATCAAACACCTCATCTAAAATAAGTAGATTTGTGTTCACACTATTTTTTAACTTAGCTATAGCTCTCCAAGTAAAAAGTAGTGCAAGATCAATTCTCATTTTCTCACCTTCACTAAATGATGCATAAGTGAATTCGTCGCGGTGTCTTGATTTTATAGTCTCATTAAACCCCTCATCAAGTTCAAAGGATACATAGAAGTCCATTTTACCTAAATGAACATTTATATATTTGTTGATAATGGGCAAATATTGTTTTATTATCCTACTTTTAATACCACTATCTTTAAGAAGAGTACTCGCCAATTCATAAAGATATTTTTGATTTGACAAATTTTTCTTCTCTTCATTATATATACGAATATCTTCTTTAATACTTTCAAGTTCATTTTTCTTAGAATCAATATCCTCCGACATTTGAGATATTTCTTCAATCTGATTTGAAACCTTATTGATATATTGAGTACAGGCCTGAATAGAATTTTGGCTTTTAGCTATATCTCCTTGACAACCATTTATAGAACCAAGAATCCTCTCAATCTCTTTAATTCTTGTTTGTTGACTTTCTAATTTCTGGCCTAATTGAGTTAATCCTCCACTCATTTCATGCATTTTTCCATGAAATTGCTCTATCATTTTATCACGATGTTCTTGTGGGATTTCTTGTTCGCAAGTATCACAATGAGAATTTTGTTCATAAAATTTCATGTCCTCTTCATACTTGTTTATGCCCGCCTCAATGCCTTTACGGAAATCAAGTAATTTATCAATTTCGATTTTGACTTTTGTTTCATCCGATATGGATTGAGAATGTTCTTCAATTTTTCTATTAGCTTCAGTAATAGTCTCTTGATACTCTTTAATGTGTTTTTCATGTTGTTCTATATCTTTTCTATTTTTTGAAATTTGTATTGTTTTATTTTCTTTCAGTTTTTGGATTAAATGTGTAGAGGCTTTAAGTTCTCCGTTAGTTAAACCAAGAGCAATATCTACAGTTCCCATATCATCTTTATTTTGACCCACTCTTGCTCTGAGCAATTGATTCATAACTGAGAAGATTTCAATATCAAGAAGGTCTTCAATAATTGTCCTACGATCACTAGCCTTCAACTGCATGAAAGGAATGAATGTAGAGCTGCCCAAAACCACAATCTGAGTGAAAGATTTATAGTTCAACTTCAGAATAGTCTTCTCAAGATATTCTTGATAGTCTCGTATAGAGGCGTCTTGATTGAGCATTTCACCATTTAGATAAATTTCAAAAAAGTTCTTCTTGATGCCCCTCTTTACAACATATTTTTTAGCTCCAATAACGAATTCAACCTCAACCTCAGTTCCACCTTGATTTACTGAATTGATGAGTTGATTTTTATTAACAGATCTAAATGGCTTACCAAATAATACAAATGTAAGGGCATCTAATATAGTAGACTTTCCTGCACCATTATCACCAAGAATAAGAGTAGATGAGTTTTTGTTGAGTTCTACTTCAGTAAATGCATTTCCTGTGCTTAAAAAGTTCTTCCATTTGATTTTTTCAAATATAATCATTATTTTTATTAATACTTTTCATTTAATAATTGTGGGTTACTTGAATGTTCAAATTTATATTCTTTATCTTGTAATCCTTTTTTTAATATGTTTATTGCCAATTTATTAAATGTCATATCTCTTTCATGTGCTTGAAGAGCGAGTCTTTTAAAAATATCATCTGGAAGCTCTATATCTATTGCCATGTGTGGTAATTCATCTTTACCAAGTTCAACTGAGCTGACCTTGCTTCTTTCAGCCCGAGTAAGTTTATCTCTTCTTCTATCATCCTCATCTTGACTGTAGTTTGTCATTAAATTGTCTCCATTGTTAGTGATTCAGTATACAACGATTTCATTAAAGTATCAAGTTCTTTTTTATTTTCCAATTCTAAAGAGTTTACATATTTAGAAAGTATGGTAATGGTGTCTTCTGCTTCATCTATCAAATCTTCACCTTCTAACATATCCAAGTCAAAATTTTCAGCAATAGAAATGTCTGCCACATCAGCCTTATACAGTTTATCAATTAATGTATCAAACCAAAATGGATTCTTCTTATTAATTACTATTATCTTGACATAACAACCTTTATATGTAGAATAATCTAATTCATTAATTTCTTCAAGTGAACCATTTTCATCATCATAGTTAATCTTATAAAACATTTCATATGGATTAACTATAAACTCTAGCTCTCTAGTTTCCGTATCAAAAATATGAAATCCTCTTGAATCTTGATAATCACTCCAAGTAATTTGATATGGATTAATCAACTAATAGACTGTACCATTGTCCGATTTATGGTGAAAATGACCAGAGAATGCAAAATCAAACTTATCAAATGTAGATTGTGGCAATCCTTCAAAATTTGTTTGACCCACATGCATTGTGAAACCTTGAACCTCCAAATGACCGAATAATATTTGAGCATCTGTTTTTGCTATCATGTCTAATGAATGTTCTTTATTTTCTGGACAAATCCAAGGCTGCATCAAACACTTTAGTCCATCCAATTCAATCTCTGTAGGCTCCTCATAGACCTTAATAAATCCACCACCATCTGGTGAACTTGCTGACCTCATCATCCTGAGACAGTCCATACTATTTACATTATTCGTATTCTTAAAAAATGTATCATGATTTCCGATTATAAGATGTAAATTGATATATTGTTCCCGGCATCGGTCAAAAAATCCCTTTCGCATTTGATAGAGAGTTTTGTAATTGATGAACTTGCGTCTGTCAACTATATCCCCCATGTGAATTACTGTGTCAATATTCCTTTCTAAAAGTGTAGGAAAGAATACATCATTATAAAATTTCAAAAAATAATCTGTAAAAACTTGACTATCATTTCTGGCTCCCCAATGCGTGTCTGTTATTATCGCAACCTTCATGTATCTGTCCTACCTAGTAATATGCTGTCTGCCATTGAAGCAAATTTGTCTCGCTCCTCTTCACATCGCTCCAGTTCATGAAACAGTTCGTTGTTTGCACCCACTAGATAATCAATTCTCTTTAAATATTTGGACTTTACTTCTTCCTCTATTTGTTTCTTTAGAGAAACTTCATATATAACTGTTGCGAGATGTTGATGGTCATGTTTTCGTAATATTGTGTTCATTTTTCCTCTTATGCTCCCATGAATAATTCAAGTGATGTAGATTTCTTTGCTACTACTTTTTTCTTTGCTTTCTTAGACTCTTCAAAATTTGAAATAAAGTCATACATATTTACCTTTTGGTCATTAGTCATCGTTTCAAATACATAATTTTCAGGTTTATCGTTAGAAGATAGTTCAACATTGTCACCAAGAGATGCATGGTTGTCCATAGTTTTATATTTTATATATAATTGTTTCTTTTCTTTTTGGATTCTTCTAATAAAGGCATAATAGATAATTTGGGTGAAGTATGCAAATGGATTTTTAGATTTCTCTGGATTAAAATTATTCATATATTGAATACAGTTTTCAATACCATCTGAAATCATCTCTTCACGAAAAGCATAATTGATGAAATTAGGTCTAAAGGAAAGTCTTTGAGCTATCTTTAAAAAACATTCACCAATATACTCTGGACATTGTGGGAGCTCTGTAGAATTTTCTTTTGCTACAGCTATACCCTTCTGAAAAGAAATCATCTCTTCTAAAAATCTTTGATTATCTACATAATTAGCCATATTCTTTCTTTCTATTTGTAATTTTTGAATACCATAATTATACCATACAAACGAGAGCTTGTCAACCACAATGGATTAAACCGGCCAGTTGACAAGCTCTTGACAGTATGGTATAATGAAGTGTTAACGAAATAGGTAATAATTATTGCTTCAGTTGTACATGAAAGTGACTTACAGGGAATTTTTCTTCTCTGTATATTTGAATTCTTTCATTATAATGCTGTAAAGTATAGTTATTTTTTTCTTTAGACCTTAAATCATCTGCAATGTCATAAAGAGTTGCTACCTTTTTTCCCTTCAGTTTTCGGAGGCCTCTTCCGATACTTTGCAAATTTCTTATACGCGACTTAGAAGGGCTAGAAAAAATGATGTTAGAAAGATTCCTAATATTGACGCCGACACTATAAACGCCATAACTCGCAACGATGATGGCATCTCTTTCCGACTCCACAACATATCTAATTTGCTCTCTTGTATCTGCATCTGTTCCTCCATAAACGAAGAAGATTTTTCTGTCTCCACGTGCTCCTTTCTTTATCATATCGTAAAGTATCCGTCCATGTTTTTCTACAAAACGAAATAATAAAAGTGTGTTTCCATTCATACTATTAGCCAGATTTACTATGAATTTATTTCTAGCTTCTGACCCTACCAAATATTCAAGCTCTTCTTGATAGTTGATATTTTTTAAATCAAAACAAATGGAATCGGGATGTCTTAACACTATGGCATTTATTTGAAATGCTGATAGGTGTTTAGCATCAATAAGTTTTTTGGTAGATGTTACCTTATGAACCTTACCAAATAGACCTTCAAGTACTAATTTGTGAGTTTGTGTACCATCAAGTGTTCCAGTTGTTCCTATCCGATATTTTGCATTGATACATTTTGTCATTATAGAAGTGAGAGATCTGGATTTGAAACCATGAGCTTCATCTCCAATCACAAGTTCATATTGTTCAAAATATTTTTGTTGCATCTTATAAATTGATTGCCATGTTGAAATGATAACAGGCAGTTCTGAGCCCTTGTCTCTCCCAGCAATTACAGTATGACAATTATTTGCTACATCCCAGCCGTATTCTCTAAAATCATTATACATTTGTGAAACTAGAGAAGTTGTTGGAACAAGAATTAATGTCTTCAACTTTAAATATCTTACTAGTATATAGATAATCAAAGATTTACCTGAAGCAGTAGGTGATAACAAAAGCACCCTTTTATTAGAGAGCACATGATTCACAGCTTCTATTTGATATGTTCGTGGTTTAATAATTTCTGGAAGTTTTGGTAAGTCACTAGGACTAATTTCAACTTTTGAGGTATTAAAGTCAGTTTCAAAATTAACACTATATCCTCTAAGGTATAGGAATTTACATAAATGTGGAAGAAGCCCATGATAAAGCACACGATTCATTACATTATATAATCTAATCTTTCCATCCCACAATTTCTTACGAAATGCAGGAATAAAGGTATGTCCTGGCACAAGAAAAGTAAAGTGGTCTGAGATTTCCTGAGCAATAGAATGTTCAGTATCGACTCTAATATAGACCTCATTAATCTTGCTTATGGTTACATCAGACGATTCCATTCTTATATTTTATCCAATCTATAGCACTTTTAATTTGAAATCCCCGATTGGAAATCATCTTTATAATTGAATCCAAATAATGAATTTTTTCTTCTAAAAGTACAATGTTCTTTTTAAGCTTAATAATATCATTATCAGCTTCTATATAAGTAGATATTTCATTTTTAAGGAGCCGGTGTAGAAATTGCTCCCATCCTAATTTTTCTAACTCTTCTTCAGTTAGTTTTCCGGCATAATAATCTGTTTTAAGTCGCACCAGTTTGGTTAACTCAAATTGTAGACCTTTAAGCCTTATACGTTCATCTATGTAGATTTTTAGATACTTATCGTGTATCTGAGGAATTCTTACAGATTCGTTTGCTAATTCTGTAATATCAATTTCACGGTCAGCATTCCAAAACTCTTGAATTTCTTCAAGCTTCAATTTTTACTCCTTATGAACCCCTGTTAATAGGAAGTCCAGAAAATGTAGTTTCATTATTAAGTAAGTTTTGTATTTCATATATGTCATATTTAAAAGTAACATCAGCAGTTACATATTCAATATCTGTCAACGTACTATCAAATTCTATAGCAGAAAGTGATATTGGAAAAACTTGTTGAAATTTAAAATTTAATTGAGGATTCATGTTACTGGTTAGTACAGTCAAAACCGCCTCAGTAGCCAGTTCTCCACGTTCATCTCGTTTTTCCCTCTCTCTTGCAAGACTCTCTGTACTATAACCCAACATATTAATCCATTCCCATATAGATAACCAATTATGCATATTCTCATCAACTATAAATCTAACAGTTAAATCATCAAATGTAACTTCATCGCCTGGTGCATCAAGATCCTTGAGTGGAGTAATGAATGGAATTGTACTTATACTAACTCCTGGCAAGTTTGCAGTTTGACAGAAATAATTTACATCTGGATATCGCCCAAGGGCAAATTTAAACCCTGCAGGAGATAGATAACTTAAATTAGAAGGTAGGGCTTGTAGTGCTGACATTTTTAATATCCTTTCTGTATTATTTAGTCAGGATAAAAAAAGGGGAAGACCAGTTTCCCAATCTTCCCCTTCTTAACAGTCATTTAGTAGCGAAACTAAATGAATTTCTTACATGAGGTTGTCAACTCTGACAGTCCTGTAGTAAGCGTTGTTACCAGTTGCTACGGCACCATCAAATGGATCTGAACCAGAGATAGCGAAAGGATTAGCAACCATTCCGTATCGTGTTTTGAATCCAATTTTTGGTTGGAAAGAATTCTCACCAACCGCACGAACCATTTGCAATGGAACGTATGGGCAATAGAACAGACCTGCGTCATAAGCAGATGAACCTTTGTATCCGCAGACAAAGAAGTTTGTTGCAGATGCACTGAAATAAGGATCAATGTACACTTTGAAGCGTCCATTGAGTGTTCCAACAAAGGTATTTCCTGTGTCATCAACTCCAGATCCGTCCATTACTCCACTCATTGCGAGAGCAGATGCAACATCTGAGGATGTGATGATGATGTTACCTTTACCGCGACGTGTTGCTTTTGCGACAGCATTTGCTTCACGTTCAATCTGGAACATCAAACCTTTGAACTTCTCAACAGACCAGCGTCCGTTTGAGTCAGTATCAAGGTCAAAAACACCAGCTGTTGTGGTATTGTGTTGTGCACCATGAGCAGCACTAAAATAAATTGTGCGAATAACTTCACGGTTGATCTCAGCCAAAATCTCCGCGGAGATTATGTTAGCAAGTTCTGTTTCAGCATCCAAACCGTGAACGGCTTTAAGATCCTGAGCTAATTCCATCGAGTACTCACCTTTGAGTGCACGTGTCTTAGCTGTAACAGTAACCTTGTCGATTGAGAAGGCCATCTGTTGGAAATCTTCTGCAGCAGTACCGGCAACACCAGTAATACCGTAATCTTCAGCAGTAGCCGTGGTTTGACCAACACCATTAAGTGCAAGTGCAGGTGATCCACCTTGAGCACCAGCAACACCAGCTGTACCAGAAGAAGTCATATCCCCACCAGCATCAGCTGAATGAGTTGTGTCTACTTCGTTGTACATTGTGTCTGCACCATCTTGTGTGTCATACTTGGAACGCATTGCGAAAATGAGTCCAGTAGGGCCAGTCATTGGTTGAACACCACAAACATCATAAGCAATGAGGTTAGGCATTGCAGAACGTATCATTGAGATCATAACTGGATCTGCATACGTTATTGGTGATGGATGTGAAGAGGAAGTTGCTGTGGAGTTACCCATTGCTTCCGTCATCATACCAAAAGACCCACCACTTTCTGCGGTTTCTCTCATGGCAATTTCTTGGTTTTCCAGAAGTACGGCGGTGACCGCTCTCCTGTAGGAATCCTTAATCTTTGGCAGGTCTTCGTGCTCTAAGATAGGAGCCCACTTCTTTTGTAGTCCTTCAGCTAGATACATATTTTTATCTCCTAAAAAGTGGATATTGTTAAAGTTTAGTTGTTAAGGTTATGCCGGGTCAACGCTTTTGCGTAATAGTCAACACCTGCATCAACTTGCTCAACAACATCATCTGTTTCAGTATTTTCTACTTCTTCAGTCAATGGTTGAACAGTTTCTTTTGAACTTTGTGGAAAGTAGTTTTCCTTAATGACTCCAAGCTTTTCTTTGTATTGCTCTTCATCTTCAAAGTCTACTCCATCCGAAAGTTTTTCTAATTTTTCTTTCTCAGTATCAGCCAAATCTTCAGAAACAATCCTTAACGCTTCATCCTTTTTGTACTTTGAAAGTTCTTGTTTTGTTTCCACATTGGAATTAACTGACTCATCAAGTTTCTTCTCAAGTTCTTCTACTTTCTCGAAAAGATCGTCAACGAGGTCAACTTTTTCCTCTGGAATGTCAATATAGTGCTCAGTAAATAGATTTTTGAGTCCTGACATGAAATCTTCAACTAACTCAGAACGAACACCTCGTTCTACTGCTAGTTCGTTTTCTTTCATCCACTCTTCTACAACATAAGAAAGATAACCATCAGTTTTCTCTGTCATTGAGCTTGTGAGTTCTTCTTTAGCTTTAGACAGTTCTTCCTTATAATCTTCCTCTAACTTTTCAGCTCTCTGATTGACTTCAGAGATGACTTTAGCCGCTACGGCAGCCTCAAAGATTGTTGAAGCTTTAGTTTTAAAATCTTCCGAAAGTTCTTCACCATTTACAATGGCTTCAATGTCTTCTTTAACATCAATCTCAATATCTTCTTTACTGAGTTTTTTAACTTCTCGTTTGATTTCTTCTTCTACTTCTTCATCATCAGATTCTTCTTCCTCTTGGATAGTAGAACCCATGATTTTTGAGAATGAATCAGTAAGATCGGCTTTCTTCATGCCATTTAATTGGTCATAAAGTGCTTTAATCATTCCGGCTTTGGTCTTAGGAACAGAAACGGCTTCTTCAACCTCTTTCTCTTCCTCATCCTCATCATCGCCTTCTTCTTCATCGCCATTTTCTTCTTCATCTTCTTCTTTTACCTTAGCTTTTGCTTCGTCTAAGATTTCTTCGCCCGAAGACTCTTCCGCAACAGCTTGTTGCTCTTCTTCCAGTTCTTCAGCCGTTTGTTCCAAAATTTCTTCAGACATTGAAAATCTCCTATTAATTTATGTAAATTTATAACTATTATTATTTATAAGAATTTATATTTAGAGTTTAGAAATAAAGTCTCCAAAGGCACTAACGAGTGTCTGCTCTCTGTCCTTTCGTGAACTTTTTTCGATTTGGTCTTTATATTCTTGAATTTGTCGTTCTTTCAACAATCCATTATCCCAAATCCATTCCTTACCCTCCATTATTCCAGCTACAAATGCATCTGGAGCACTTGGATCGGCAACAATGTCAGCTGCAGTGGCGAGATAAAAATCACCCTGAACTTCCTGAATACCGCCCTTTGTAGGTTTCAATGAACCCATTCCTCTTGATGAAACACCCAAACGAGCACCTTCATCAATAAGATTCTTTACTATCTTTCCGTATGGAGTATCTAAAATTTTAGCTCGCCCCATAAAGTTTTGGTCTACCTCTACCAATTCCTCAATCATGTGAGAAACCCTTTCAAGATTTACAGTTGGCCCATCTGGATGACCCAATTCTCCGAAAGCTCTTTTCTTTTCGATAAATTCTGTATTATATCGTTTAGCTTCTTTTTGGAGAATACCTTGAGGATAAATCCGACCATTTCTATTTTTAGTATTTGCTTGCATGAAGATACCTTCAATGAAGTAGTTCTTACCCCCACTCTTTGTGGCTTCTGTAAGAAATTCTACATTAGTAACTTCTTCGCTAATTAATCTCATATAATTCTCCTAATTTTCGTCATGGTGGACTGAATCTGAACCTTTACCCATTCTGGATTTAAAGGCATCTTTCATATGTTTTCTGATTTCTGGTTTTAGTTTTTTACCCCACGTTGCAGTCTTCTTAGCTACCATCTTTTTTGCTTTCTTTTCTATTTGTGACCTTTTTCCACCTTCTGCATTTGCATATTCACCTGCTTTATCTACTATCGCAAAGGCCTTCTTTCTTATCGCTCTAGTAACTGCTGCTTTAACTTTATCTTCAGTTGGTGCTTTTTTTGCAGCACGAGCTCTTCCTAGAGCCGCCTTCTTAGCACTCCGCTTTCCTCTCATTTTTGCTTGAATTCTCTGTTGAACAGTTAATTCAGTCATAAACTCTTTGAAGGCTTTCATTATTTCCTTAATTTTTTCTGAAGTTCAGACCTTCTTTTTTCAGCACCAGCTCCAGCTCCAACAGAAATATCTCTTCCTGTGGCTGTTTTACCCATTTTCTTCATTCGTTCTTTCTTCTTCTGAAGCATCTTAAAACCCGAAGATCTTTTATACTTTTTCTGCCTCATCTTAATTTTATTTTTATTCTTACGATATTTCATTTTTTGATCTCTTTTTTGTTGGGCAGTTTTTTTCTCTCTTTTAACTACCTTCTCGTCAAGATCTTCTTCATCTAGAATATCAATTTTGAATTTAGAAAATGTTTTCATTTATCCCCTAAAGTTAAATCCTAATTTTGCGTTTCCTTCATAGTTAGGAGTATTATAGCCTGATAATTTTTTGATTGTCGCCTGTACAGAAAGAGTGTCAGCGGCCGCAGCTCCATGAGTTGCAATCTGAATATCTCCAAGTGTAACACCAGCTCCAGCTGCAGTACCTTTAGTTACAGGAATGAAATGATTAGTTTCATCCCAAACTCCACCACCAGTTAAATATGCTAATTGTGATGTTGCTGTTCCTCCGACATAAGTTAATACAGCAGAATGGCCAGAACTTACAGACCATTTAACTCCAGCAAGAGATACTTCTTTTGCAACCATTGCAGAAGCAACAGTTCCAGAAGTTGTTATTGTATGTGATCCAGATACCGAACCAGTTAGTGTTTTTGTTGTTCCTGGCATTGTAGTTCCAGACCAACCTAAAGGGGTAGAATCTGTACCACTCGTACATCGGTAAACTTGCATTGTTGCCACGGCAAGATCTTGGTCTTGAACTACCATGTATATTGGTGAGCCATCATTTGATGAAATAATTTCTCCTATACACCACCTATCTGATGCTGTAGTTACTGCAGATAGTGTTAGTGTACATAAACCATAAGTGGCAGCACTACAATCGAATATGTTAGCAGCACTTACTTCTCCTGACCCACAAAGACCAGTAGTATGTACTACTGTCTCAGCGGCAGTATCTCTTAGGGTTTTTGTTACGATTGGATACGCCATTTATTATTCTCCGTGTGCTTGCCCAAGAACTTTCATGAATGCTCGTTCAGTTCTTTGGATTTTGTTAATAATTTTATTTTTCTCTGAAGAGCCTAGCCCTTCTATATATTTAACCAAAATAGAAGCTGTAAGTGGATCTATTGGTATATCTGCTCCATCATCTAGAGTAATTTCACTATCTTTCCTTGACTTGGATGCTTTCTTTAAATCATCCATCACACCTTCTGTGATAAACTCTCCGAATTTTAATAATCTACTCTCACCTATTTTTGGTCTTTGTCCAAATTTCGCAGCTCCTCCTTTGGCATATCTTTTCTCCCATTCTTTGGGGTCAACATATTCAAAATCATCTTTATCTTTTGGATCATCAAACCACTTTTTCCATCCTTTAACGGAATCTACTTCCCATCTGTCCATATAAGCTAAAACATCTTTGTGACCACCAATTTCTTTTCTTTCCTTTTCTTTTACCTTAGGCTTCATACCATCTGGAATTTTATCAACTTCTGTACCCATCCAATCACTAACACTCTTACCTGCATTAGCTTTGGTCTTCTTTTCTTTATCACCTTCTTCTTTTTCTTTATTTTTTATTTCCCATTGAGCTTGTTTTCTGGTATTTTCGGGATCTAATTTTTTCTGTTCTTCTTTCTGCTTCTTATCTCTTTCATCATTTGACATATTGGCTGCAGCAGTACCAGCTTTTGCTATTAGAGTAGGAGTAGTTGTTATCTTACCCGCATCATCATCCCATGTCTTTAAGTCAATATAAACACCATTGTCTTGATTATCTTTTTTCTCTTTTTTGGTTTCTTTATAACCTTTAATTGTTTCTTTAGCCTTTTTAAACAGTTTATATGCAGCCACTCCACCACCAAATATACCCATTGCAGTCATTATAGAGACGCCAACGGGGCCTATTTCATTTATGACTTCTTGTTCTGACCTAAACTGTTTAAATTGTTTCATGTCTTAACGGCTTCTGGTGTCTCTGCTGATTGAATTCCTTCTTTTCCCGCTGTAGCTACGAATGTATCTGCTACTTCTGGTTTTTCCACTTGTTGTGATGTACTCGCAGTAAACATAGATTGCGCCACTTCTGCCCGTTTAGCATCTAAACTTTTTGATACTTTGTTAGACAATACTCCTTGAATGGCATCTTTTACTCTTGCTCCATCGCCCGACATAGAGTATTTTATGATGTCTTCTGGTGTATATTCACTCATAATTTCCTTATAGATTATTGGTTATTAGTATTTATATCAAATTAGTTTTGCGGTTCTTGCAGAACAGTTTTCATGATATCGTTCATGTCAGTTTTAAGTTTTATATCTTCTTTCATAAATTTACCTTTACCCTTACCTTTACTTTTTGGTACAAAAGATTGATATTGGTCTTCACCTTCATCTTCTGGTGCTGCAGCAGCTTCCGTTTCAATTTGTTGATCTATTTCCTTGATTTCTTCAGCTGTTTGTTTCAGAATTCTCTTTCTAATATATTCCTTAGAGTAGAATGTTCCAACAATTTCATCAGCATAATTCATACTTTGAAGTAGGTTCAATCTCTCAGTCAACATCTCAGCTTCTTTGAGTTCTGCAAATTGTGAATCTGTCTGCCATTCGTAATGGATACTAGTCTCAATACTTCTCCAATCATTGAGAGTAAGTATTCCCTTTAGAATTAGCTGTTTTTCAAGACAAGAATTGAATAGATGACTAAACCGATTTCTTAATCGTTCAATAAATCGTGTAAACTTCACTTCATCTCTAGAAATTTCCTGAGCTCGTCCCAGAACAAACCCAGATTCTTGTTCTAATCTTGAAGATGGCACGTTTAATGCTTTATATAATTTCTTTTGAAAGTATAGTACATCTTCCAGTTCACCAAGATTTTCTCCGCCTGGAAGTGTAGTAATTTCTGTTCCTCTACCACCTTCTCTACGAGGCAACCAATAATCTTCCAACATACTCATGTGTTTTCGGTCATCTCTCAACTCACCAGTATCAGCATCATAGACCATTTTGTTCTTATAACGTGTCATAATGTCACGAAGATATTGTTCAGCTTTAACTTTTGGAAGATTACCAACATCAATGTAGAAAATTCTCCGTTCTGGAGCTCTTGAAATACGATAGATGACTACTGCATCTTCTATCATTCTGAGTTGGTTTAGAGGCTTGATTGCTTTGTGCAGGTAACTTAGAACCATCTTTCGGTCTTCACTAAGAAGTCCAGAGTGACAGTATGCAATTGAATCTGGTGCTATACGAACTACTTCACCACCCTTTAGACCATCCATTCCACCTTCATTGAAGGCAAAATACTCTTCAGTTCTTGGCATCATAGTTGGTTGTGAGGGGTCTTTAGGTGGTAATACTTGTCTAACCTTTTTGATTTTTAATGCATCAATAGGTCTTAATTCAAGTATTCCTTTTTTTGGATTCTCTTGGTCAATGATAATGTGATAATATAATCTACCATCAACATACCACTTTTTAAATGTATCGTATCCAGTATCCCTAAATCTAAGAAGTTTTACTATATCATGAAAATTTTCTGAAATCTTCTGTTTGATATCTTCTGATAGATTAATATTTTCTAGATTAATACTAACAGGAGCTTCTTCGCGATCAGCAACGATCGCTTCATTGATTATATCATCAACTGCTAATTCTGCTTCGGGATAGAGTGACATTTGACGATACCGATTAATGAGATCCATCTCATTTTTCGCGGCACCCTCCATGTCAAGGTAGGTAGCATATGCTGCTCCGGGCGTTCCTGCAATATCAAGAGCACCATCATCATGTTGCGGAAGAGTAAAAGAAACTTTTTCTTGTTGTTCCTTTTCTTTTTGAGCTCTTCCTATAGTAAAACCAAATAATTCAATAGCCATTCATAAACTCCTAGAAGGTGTAAGGGACTTGAGAAGCCCCCATGCCCCTAGTGTGGTGGAAACTTGTTCTAATAGTATTTATTAGCCCTCAGTATTGGCACCATGAGTCCAATAATCATAAGCCCACTCAATTGGATATTCTTCAATAGTATCATTAGAACCCCAATCAAGAGCAATTTCTCCTAATGAAACAGGAAAAGCATTCCAAAAAGTCCAAGGCGTTCCGAGTTCTTCTCCACTTTTTGCAAAGTGTTGTATAGTAAAATTAGCTCCAGAGATATTACTTCCGGCTGTCGCCAGTTTTTGTGTATTTGCTACATGACTATTCATAGCAGCCATCCAATTTTCTACGGAATTCCTAATTTCCATAGCTTCATCATTAATTACAGTCATTGTAAGATTATCAAAAGTTCTGTTACCAACAACTTTAACATTTCTTCCAAAATAAGGAACATCAAAAGCTGCAAGAGTAGAAGCTGGTATTGCAGCAATTTTACAAGAAAATGAAAATCCACCTTGTGCATTATTACTAGGAAAAGTTACAGGTGCACTATGAATCTGCACTTGAAATAAATTAGGTCTTGCGCCACCATCGGCCAATCCCTTAGTTCTAAATTCTCCAATTGAAAATGACATATATTTTCTCCACCGATGACCTAGATTTAAGATGTGATGGGGAAGTCTTTTTTACAAGTGCTGCCTTCGCATGCCATCGTCTTCCCCCATCCTTTGAATAATATTAGTATTTAAGTATTTATACTACTATCCTGTAACTTCCGAAAAATCAACCCCAGTTCTTACAGCTACAAAATTTAACTGAATGAAGTTAATTGCACGATTTGGTTTAACATAGATGTCTCCGACAAATTCATTTCTGTCAATGACATCACCAGTATTGTTGCTATCATCACAAACAACAACAAAGTCTGTTATACCATCTCTTCCCTGCACACCTCTCAAGAAAGGTTCTACTGCTCCAACAAATTGAGCTCTTGTGAACGCATCGTTGAATTCAAACAAAGAAGCTCTTGCAAATCTTGAAATTGCTTTTTCAAGAATGATGAACAACCTTCTAATATTGATTCTATCAAATGCACTTGGTTTAGCAAGAAGAGTTTTATCTCCGAAAAGTACAGTTCCTTCTCCCATAAACGTAACAACAGGATTGATGTTATTTTTATAGAGCATATCTCTTTGAGATTGTCTTGGATTGAAAGGTAATTTTATTACATTTCGTACTGCTCCCCTACTAAATCCAGCAGGAGAGAACCAAGCATCTCTATTTGCTTCTGTAGCAGCTGCAATACCAGCAATATCACCATTTAATGGAATATAACGATATACATCATTATATCGGTCATATTGATATTTGTATCCGCTGTCAAGAGTTGCATAAGATGTAGTTCCAAGTCCATTTCTATAATCTATAACTGCATCAACTTCACTTCCTTCATTGTTCACCACATCAGATTGTTCTGGTGAAATGAAAGCAACACAATCTTTTCTCATTTCTGCGATTGAAATAAGTTCAAGTGCGACTGTTTGAGAAGCTGCTCCTGCCAGAAGAAGACCTATTTCTACCTCTTCTGTATTTTTAAACTTTTGTAAACCAGCAATCTTATCTCCATCTGAAACATCTGTTCCATCAACTCCACCAGAAAGACTTGTGGTTGAAATTAAAGACCCTGCTGCTCCTGAAGACCCATATACTATACCTGCGGCTGCAGTTGTTCCCCATGCGGAAACTGCTGCTCCAGCTGTGGTTAATGCATCCCCCTTTGAATTGTGGTCAGCCCACCAAATATATTTTGATCTACGATTGAGTGCATCTACATAGTATGCTTTAGACCCATCTTCATATTTGGCACCCTTTGCTACTGAAAGACCAGCATAAACTTCAATTCCTTGATCAAGAGCTCCTGTCCATTCTCCGTCTTCATCAATAACTGCAACGTGTATCTCATCATAGAGAGCACCTTTGTCAGCTGAAGATTGAGTTGTTACAGGTTCTTTATCAAAAAGACCTGCATATTCCCATGTTCTTGAGTGAGCTTGAGCGGTTGCTGTATTAGTAAAGGCCAAAGTAGTAGTCATTGAAGAACTATTCGTTACAGCTGAAATTTTTCTTTCTTCACCATTAATCTTAACGATGTCTCCGGCAACATATTGTTTGTTGAAAGCACCAGAACCTTGTTCCCCACTAGCAACAGTTGCTGTGATAACTTTACTATTTGCAGTAATTGCTACTGTTCCTACCATATTTTTTTCAGGTTCACCAAATGCTGACCTCTTATATCGTACACAAGAGGTTGCACTAATAGCACCTGTTGCTGGATTTGCATTCACAGTTCCAGCGGTATTACTTGTTATTGTAGCAACAACAAAAGTATTACCAGAAACTTTAATTACATCTCCAACTTTAAGTTCAGTTCCAAATAATGTATTAGTTCCTGTCATGGACTTATCTGATACATGAACGGCTACTGTTCCTGTTAAAGTAACATCTGAGTTTCCAGCAACTACTGTATTTCCAGAAGCGAGATTGGCTCGTGTTGGGCCACAAATGGAAACTTTAAGACTGTTTCCAAGAGAACCTGCCCACTTGGCCATAAAGTTACCCTTTGAATCTGATACAGAGGCTCCCCCCTCATCTAATGTATTATAGTATACTGAACTATTTGCAACTAAAATTGCTCCGCCGCCTGTGGATGCTGCATTCTTTGCACCAGTTGTGTTTGCACAACGTACTAGGTGTAATTTATTAGAATAGTTCAAAAAGTTTGCTGCCGTAAAAAACGAAGCATATGTATTAGCGTCTGGTTTTTGAAATCTTTCAACTAACAGGGATTCTGAATCAATCAATGTGACATCATTAATTGGCCCCCATCTAAAAGCGCCTGAGAACCCAGCATCTATCGAAGAAATGCCTGGTACAACAGTAGTTAAGTCAATTTCAGAAGTATTAACGCCTGGCGAAATTTGAAAAGCCATTTCATCTCCCTTTATAAAAAGTGTTATTATCTGTGTAATCGTTACTATGATTATTTATAAAAATAAATAATTCAAGGTTATAAATATTTATTGAAGTATAAATATGTTTAACAGGAGCATTATGAAAACTATTGATAGATTTTTATCTAAAATACAAAAAGAATCTAATAATTGTTGGTCTTGGACTGCGTCTAGAACACAACAAGGATATGGAATGTTTTCTCATTTAGGAAAATCTATTCCTGCTCATAGATTCTCTTATTTACATCATAAGGGTGAAATACCTACTGGTCATATCGTACATCAAAACTGTCAAAACAATGGTTGTGTTAATCCCGAGCATTTAGTTGTATGTACTAAAAGTGAATCCAGATTAGAATATAACTCCACGCGAGTACACCCTGATGCTAAAAAATTAATAAAAGACATAAAGGAAACAAAACCCGATAATATAGATGATTTTGGATTTAGTAGTGAAAATTAAAAATAACTTCTTTGATGTTCGTGGTCAGCTATTTCCCACACTTGCCCCGACTCATCAACAAAGGATTCTTCTTCTTGTCCATTATCAATGATACCAAATGGTAACATATCTTGTTCTAATGCCTCCATTTGGTCTTTATACATTTGTTTTCTAATATCAAGGTCTGTCATATCCTTAAAGTATTGTTGTTGAACTAACCAAGAGAAAATCACTAGAGTCATAGCTAAATCATCGTGTGACCCTTCCTCAGCCTCGTATGAGTTATGTTTAGAGGAAAATGTAGTTAGTTCTGCAATAGTCTCAAAGTCTGGAACAATCAGTTTATCAGTTTCAATCATCTCTTTCAATGCAGCACAACCAATTCTCTTGAGTTGTTTACTGGTTCGTATTCCAAGTTGGTTGTTTTTACCAAATCCACCTCCGACTTTTTGACCAGCCCTACCATGCATTGAACACATAAGGATATTCTCATATTCTAAATCAAAGTGTAGAGTTTCTGCTACTTGTTGACCCACATCGTTAACTTCAACTATAGTCCATGCCGTATTGTATTGATTCCCTATTTGATAGATTACGTTTGGATATAACATAGGAGATATGGTATTATCTCTATATTTGGCTACTTGTTTATATGGTATTTCCGAAATATCAAACACACTTAAAGCAGAATAGTCCTGACCCTTACCCTGAGCACTGTCTGCGACAATACAATATGTGGCTTCTTTTTTGGGATGTTCGTATACATCCATCCCAGCTTTTGATGCTATTGGTCTTTCAAAGGCCATAGTTCTTAATTTAGATGGAGCAACTAAAGTTAGAGTAGAACCTATGAACTCACATTCAAATTCTTGATTGAATTGTATCTCACTTGTATTTTTAACTGTTTCTTGTTTCCACTTTTCATCTCTGCCAGGAACTTCTCGCCAATGAACATCAATCGGAGTATAATTACTTCTTCCTTCCTCAGCATCAATCCACATTTTATAAAACATATTAAGTCCTAATGGTGTAGATACAATGAAAACTTTAGTAGTTTCACCAGAAGAAATTGTAGGATAAACTGAAGTGAAAAACTGGTCTGCTATGTTATTTGGCACGTGTGCAAACTCATCGAGGAAAATGATATTGAAAGAACTACCTCGAACAGCGGAAGAAGAAGTGGCTGCAGCCAAAATCTTAGAACCATTTTCTAGTTCAATGTTTCCCTTATTCCAAACTGTAACTCCTTGTTGTAACCATTTGGGTAGATGTTCGTATGCAAGTTGTAATCTAGAAAGAAGTTCTCGTGCCGTAGAGAGTTTGTTGGCTAGAATAGCACAATTGACATCTTGATTGAATAGAATGTAATGGAGAAGAAAACTGACAATGGTAGTAGATTTGCCTGTCTGTCTTGGCATTTTACAAATTACAAATCGGTCATCATTAAAGGTTTGTACCATTTTTTTCTGATACGGATACATATCAAAGGGCACAAGACCCTTATCAACATGAACAATCTGGACATAAGTTTCTATGAAATATTGAGGGCTTTCCATACATTTTTGGTATTCCTCAATATTTTCTTCTGTCCATTCTATAGGTTGACCAATATTCTTTAAATTTGGATTACCCAAATAAGTTTTTGAATTACTCATTTTTCTTCCTCAATAACCTTTTCCTTCTTGAGAAATTTTTGTAGTTCTGCTGTAGAACCCACAAATAGATTATTGTTGACACTTGTGGGCCCACCCTTTTCGGTCTTTATATCTTTTTTTGATTTATGGAGATTCAGTAGTTCTTTGTTGGTGGTGGTGAGTTTATCCACTAGTTGACCGACTACTTCAAATGCACGTGGATGCTGGGAGGCTTTAGCTATTTCAAGAAGTTCATCCAAACCATCTTGACCGCGTTCTATAAGATTATAAAGATTTTCTCTTGCATATTGAAAATCAGAATCACTATCATCAGCTGTTACGACAGGAACTACACGTTCTGTCTTGACCACCTCTTTCTTGGGCTTTTCTATAATCCCAAAAACTTCATCAAGATGCTCATCTATATTTCCTACTACACTCATACATCTGTGCCTGTTGTTATATCATAATTTCTACTTGGTTCAAAAAACTCAAAAGTCTCACTAAATCCATAATCATCATCTGCAGTAACCCCTGTAGGTGAAGGTGTAACTGTATATCTTGACTTGACTGTAGATTCTGATGCACCCTCACTACTATCTTCAGTAGCAATTCTTTCGTAGTTTCCTGTTTCTAATAATATATAGTCTGTAGTGTCAAAGTCTGAAGTTTCTAACAGAGCAAAATTAACTTGAAAATCAGATTTGTCTCCGCCAGGAATACGAAAGTTAACCTCAATTTGTTTGATAACTGCACCTGTTTTAACATCTGGATAAATCTGACCTTTAAGAAGAAAACTTAAAGTCCAAATAATAGTCCTTCTTGTTGCTAACTCTCCCTCATACTCATCACTCTGAGATGCTGAATTAAGAATGATAGGTACATCAGTCTTAATTCCCATACTTGGAATCGTATTAATAGTAACTGTGAATTGTGGTGCAAAATATGGTAATACTTGTTCAAGAATTTGAGTTCCATCTTCTGCATTATTTACCAGAATGAATAACTCAAAATCAAAGTTATAAGGAACAGGATTGTATTGAGTCATCAAAGAAGAAGTCCCAGCTGCAGTGTTCGCTGCTGCGTTTCTTCCAATAGTATTCAGCTTTCTTGTGGGATCATATGATAAACCAGTAAGAGCAAATCCAAGTCTTGGAGTTCTAGTTGCAACTACTTTTCTATCGGCAGTAGATTCTTGAAGAGCTAAAATCCACTTCTGTTTTGGCCCATATCCAAGAGGAACTTTAATTCGTTCAATGACAGTACCTGCAGAATTTTTACGTTCTATGTTGATGTCGTTAAACAGAGTTCCAAATGCTGCTACATATTTTCGTATTGTTTGATGATAAAAGGTAGACCCTAACATTAGTAATTTGTCCCTTCACTAAACGGATTACCTTCTGAGAAATCAAGGATAGAATCGGCGTCACTTTCAAATTCTTCATTACCTGTAGCAGTATCAGTTGTTCCTGCTTCAATTGATGCTAAAGTCTGAACAGCTTCATCAGATGTTTGTTTGGTTTCATAAGTACCAGTTGCTAAACTAGTTGCACCAGTAAGAATTTCTCCTACTGTGAATACCCCTGTCATATTGATAAGATATAGATATCTTGTTGTGGAATCCCACTTTGCAACTTCTCCTGTCTTTGCAGAAGTACCACCTGTAACTGTTTCTCCAACTTGGAAAGTACCAGATACTGCAGGACTTGAAGCTAATTCAAATGTACGAACAAAAGATTGTTGAACTTCAATGTCATCAATTTCTTCAATCCCTGTATCAATCTTCTCATCAGAGTAGGCAAATAATTCACAAACAAGGTCAAATGTTTGTAGAGAACCAGTTTGATAAAAGGTGTTCGCATCTTGAACGTGCATGACTTGAAACAACCCATCAGTCAAAGGAAAATAGATAAGGTCACCAGCTTTAGGCTCTTTATCTCTACCATCACCCTCAAAACTAAGTTGTGTCCACCTTCTTCTTGAAACTGTAAGTGTAATCTGATCTCTAACTTCTAAGCCAAAGTTTGAAACAAAAGTTCCTTCACCCTCAAATCCATCTACATTCTTAATATACATTTCAATTATTCTAGAATCATTAAACTGCGAAATTCGGTCTTCACCAAAAATCTTATCCTCATTGACAAGAGTTCTTGGCATATAATTTACATCAATACCATAGACCTTAATTGATTCTATAATTATATCTTCAACTAAACGCTGATCTGGTGTATTCGTTCCATAATGATTGAAATAATGATTAGTAGCCATTAATTATCCTGTCATAAAATCTAATGGTAATTCATATGTTAAGGACATCTGTTCTTCTAATTTATCAATTTCTGTAATCGCGTCATCATATAATTGCCTACCATTAAGAGTTACACCGCCCGGAAGTTGCATACCTTCAAATTTAATTAAGTTCTGGCCCCATTGCTTTTTGAAAAGGACTGTGACATATTTTTTGAGAAACATATCTCCATACACATCTGCAAAGGATGCTGGGTCTGTTATGATGTAACATTCAGCAATTATGAAATCATCAATACTTACATCATTACCCCATCTAATATCCAAATATAATCTATCTGTGTGACGATTAAATCTAAATCTCGGCATAGTATTAAATAAATTATTAATCATAGATAGGTTTTGTTGAGTAAAAACATAATTACCCATTTGTGCACCAGTTCCCATTCTATAAAGGTCATTTAATGCATATTGATAATTCACCGAAAACATATTAGTAGTACTAGCAGTTGTATCGTGAAAGGGAATTACCCCCTTAATACCTATAATATTTTCGGAGATTGTAATGTATTCATTGTCAAAGTCTCCAAGAGCATTTGCGGTGGAAGCATGAGTTGTTGCCGATGCTCCACTCGTTCCGCCCGTTACAGTTTCACCATTTCCAAATGTAGTTGTAGTATTTGCATAATATGTATTTCCATCACCACCAGATTTTACTGTTGGATTTTTATATCGTATCGTGGTATTAGCACTATGGTATTCATGAACAGACGCCTTTACACCA
>Ga0206683_10000619_pt1 | contig 25399 bp, 18 predicted proteins | sample M280m12015metaG_FD_155483 | JGI IMG/M metagenome (GOLD analysis project Ga0206683, IMG submission 155483) | Ammonia-oxidizing marine archaeal communities from Monterey Bay, California, United States - M2 80m 12015 | ecosystem: Environmental > Aquatic > Marine > Intertidal zone | place: USA...
CGCCGACAGATCCAATTCCAACTCAAACAATATTTAACTATACAGTGACTACACAGGGAGGAAATTGTTCAGCTGCAAGTTTGGATGGAACGATTACCGTAAATCCAGAAGGTGGTTTAGTATTGACCTCTCCTGCTGGAACCGATGCGCAGGTATTGTGTGAAAACACTCCAATCGATAATATTACCTATCAGTTAGATGGTGATGTTACAAATGCTACAGTAACAGGATTGCCTGTTGGAATAAGTTTTAGTTTAGTTGCAAATATCATTACGATTTCAGGAACTCCAACAGATAACATTACTACAACAACTGTATTTAACTACACAATAACTACTACTGGAGAATCTTGTTCTGGTACTACAACTGGAACGATTACCTTAGATCCAGATGATGATTTGGACTTAATATCTACAGTAGGGACAGATGCACAAATACTTTGTGAAACAGAACCCTTAGTAGCTATTGTTTATGAATTTAGTGGCGGAGCCAGTAGTGCAACAGTTACAGGCCTTCCGGCAGGAGTTACTTTTCTAGTAGCTGGTAACGAACTTACTATATCGGGAACACCGACAGATCCGATTGGTACTACACAGGTATATCCTTATACGGTGACTACCCTAGGTGGTATTTGTATAGATTCAAGCCTCAATGGAACGATTACAGTAAACCCAGAAGCTGGTTTACAATTAACTCCTGGAAGCGATGATGCTCAGGTCTTATGTGAAAACACTCCTATCTTAGATATTACTTATCAACTATTAGATGGAGCGACAGGTGCTACTGTGACAGGGCTACCAGCAGGTATCAGTTTCAGTGTAGTTTCAGGAATCGCAACGATTTCAGGAACTCCAACGGTAGATATTACCGCAACAACTGTATTTAGTTATACCGTATCTACTACTGGAAGTTGTATAAATACTAGTTTAAGTGGAACGATTACCTTAAATCCAGACGATGAATTGAACATAACATCTGCAGTAGGAACTGATGCGCAAATACTTTGTGAAACAGAACCCTTAGTAGCAATTGTTTATGAATTTAGTGGTGGAGCCAGTAGTGCAACGGTTACTGGCCTTCCGGCAGGAGTTACTTTTGTGGTAGCTGGTAACGAACTTACCATATCAGGAACACCAACAGATCCGATTGGTACTACACAGGTATATCCCTATACGGTGACTACTCTAGGCGGTATTTGTTTGGACTCAAGCCTCAATGGAACGATTACCGTAAATCCAGAAGCTGGTGTGTCCCTTAGTATTGGTAGTGATGATGCACAAGTTATTTGTGAAAACACTCCGATTTTACCAATTGATTATCAATTATTTGATGGAGCAACAGATGCTATCGTAACTGGATTACCAGCGGGTGTAAGTTATAGTGTAGCTCTAGGAATTGTAACAATTTCAGGAACTCCAACGGTAGATATTACCGCAACAACTGTATTTAGTTATACCGTAACTACTGCAGGGAGTCCATGTAATAGCTCGACAACAGGAACGATTACCATAGATCCAGACGATGATCTAGAATTAATATCGCCAGTCGATACGGATTCACAAGTACTTTGTGAAGGTGAACCGATAAACGATATTATATATCAATTTAGCGGGGGTGCTATTAGTGCAGTGGTTACAGGTCTACCAGCAGGAGTTACTTTTGTGGTAGCTGGTAACGAAGTTACCATATCAGGAACACCAACAGATCCAATTAATACTACACAGGTATATCCCTATACGGTAACTACCTCAGGGACATGCCAAGATGCAACTCTAAACGGTTCGATAACCGTTGATCCCGAAGCTGGTTTATTATTAAATACTCCAGTTGGTACCGATGCACAAGTAGTTTGTGAAAATACTCCAATTCAACTAATACAATACCAATTATTAGATGGAGCCTCAGGAGCTACGGTAATAGGTTTACCTACGGGAGTTACTTTTATTGTAACAGGAGGTGGAACCCAGGTAGAAATATCAGGAACTCCAACAGCGAATGTTACAGCGCAAACATTATATAATTTTACGGTAACCACAACAGGAAGTCCTTGTAATAGTTCAACTACAGGAACTATTACTGTAGATCCCGACGGTGATTTAGAACTAGTTTCTTTAGCTGGAAGCGATGCCCAAGTTATTTGCGAAGGGGAACCTTTAGCCGATATCATATATCAATTTAGCGGAGGAGCTACTGGTGGAACTGTTACAGGTTTGCCACCTGGTGTTAATTTTGCGATAGTTGGAAGTCAGGTAGTAATAACTGGTACCCCTATTGGTCCATTTGCAATTACTACCACCTTTAACTATACTGTTACTGCAGACGGTGGTAATTGTTCTGCAGCAACACCATTAAATGGAACCATCACTGTAGGACCTTCAATTGAGATTTTACTTAATCCTGGAGGTGGTTCAGATATTCAAGAAGTTTGCGAAGGGGAACCTATTCAGGATATTATTTATGATCTTAGTGACACTCCTATAGCAATTTCTGTTGAGGGCCTTCCGTTAGGAATTTTCTATACATTTAATGGAAGTCAATTAATTATTTCTGGATTTCCAACTGATGATATTTCATCGCAAGAAAATTTCACTTACACTATCGAAACAATTGGTCAAGATTGTGATAATTCTGTAACAGGAGAAATTACAGTTAACCCAGATGATGAAATTGTGATAACATCAGCTGTTGGATCAGATAACCAAATTGTTTGTGAGAATTTAGAAATTGACGATATAGTTTATGAACTCCAAGGTGGTAGTCTCGGAGCAAATGTAACTGGATTACCAACTGGTGTCTCCTACAATTTAGACGACACAACTGGAGTTTTATTATTAACAATTTCTGGGATTCCTACCATTGATATTGGTATAAACACTTATGTCATTACCACATTTGGATTATGTAGTCCTATTGAAATAACAGGTACTATAGAGGTCTTACCAGCTATTACTATAACACATGATCCAGTATCTGGACCTACCTCTCAAGTGCTATGTCAAAATACCGAAATTGAACCTGAGATAATTTTCTTTATTGAAAATGCATTGAACGTTAATGTTACTGGTTTACCTGACGGTTGTAACTACAGTATCATTACTGATCCTGCTACTGGAACGATTGAACTTACCATATTTGGAAGTCCAACGCAATTGGGAGTTTTCGATTATCTTATTGAAACATCAGGACTTTTGTGTGACTCAGAATTTTCAGGAACGCTAGAAATACTCGAAAATAGTGATTTAGTTCAGACCTCTGATGCAGGAACAGAATTTCAAACTCTATGTGAGGGAGAGGCTATAGAGTCAATAATTTACGAGTTCTCAGGTGCAGCCGATTCAGTTAACGTGGTTAACCTCCCAACTGGTGTTGATTTTAGTGTTGTTGGCAATCAAATTACAATTAGTGGTACTCCAACAGATGACATAACAACCACACAAACGTATAGTTATACTGTTTCAGCATTGGGAGGTGATTGTTCAAATCCATCACTTTCAGGAACCATTACTGTTAATCCTCAAGGAATTCTTGAATTAATTTCTGCCTCAGGTACTGAAAATCAAGTTATATGCGAGTCTACACCAATTGTGGATATTGAATATGAATTACAAAGCGGAGCTACAGGGGTTGATATATCTGGTCTTCCATCTGGTTTAAATACGAATCTAAATCCCGCAACTGGAATTTTAGTAATATTTGGTACACCAGACGTAAATATATTTACACAAACTGTTTATCCATATGTCATAAGTACAACTGGTAGTTTATGTAATACAGATATATCAGGTTCTATAACTATTGATCCAAACAGTGATTTAATACAAACATCTGATCCTGGAACAGAATCTCAGATACTTTGTGAAGGAGATCCACTGGTTGATATTGTTTATGAATTCAGTGCTGGTGCTACTGGTGCTAATGTATTCGATTTGCCACCAGGTGTTAATTTTGTAATTAACGGAACTCAAATTACCATCAACGGAACACCAACTGGGCCATTTACGGAAACTACTTTGTTTACCTATAGTGTCGAGACTTTAGGATCAGTTTGTGATGAATCAATATTAACTGGAACCATAACTGTTGGCCCATCAATTAATATAACATTAGAGCCCACAGGAGGACCAGACAATCAAGAATTGTGTGAAGCTGATGAATTAAATCCACTTCAACCAATTATCTATAATTTCAGTGAAACTCCAGTATCACTATCTGTGAACGGATTACCATTAGGTATTTCTTATGCTTTTGATACCGTATTAAATCAATTAATAATTTCAGGATTTCCAACTGAAAATATCTCAGTTACTACAAATTATATTTATACAATTACTACCATTGGTCAAGTTTGTGAAAACTCAGTATCGGGCGAAATCACAGTTAATCCTGCAGATGAGATTTCATTAATATCCGATATAGGAACCAATGATCAAATAGTTTGTGATAATTCTGAAATCGTTAGTATTGTTTATGAATTAGAGGGAGGAAGTATTGGAGCCACTGTAACTGGTCTTCCAACCGGAGTTTCTTATAATACAGATGATTCCTCTGGAGCATTATTACTTACTATATCTGGTACTGTAGTAGGACTCGGTATCTTTAATTATGAAATTACTACTTTTGGTTTATGTGAAAATACCGCACTTGTTGAGTTAGGAACCATAGAAGTTATTGATACTGGCGATACTATTCAACCGGTAACTCCTAATACTACCAATCAAAGTTTGTGTTTAAATAACGAAATTGATCCGATAGTATTTATTATTTCAGATGCTTTATTTGCAAATGTTAGTGGACTTCCAAATGGTTGTACTTATACAAATGAAATTGATCCTACAACAGGAAATATCATACTTGAAATTATAGGTGCACCTGTAGTAGTAGGAACCTTTAACTATATAGTTGAATCATCCTTTGGCAATTGTAATTCGCAATTTTTAGGAATTATTGATGTGATAGATGGGCCTTATTTTGACTTACTCTCTGGTCCGGGAACGGAATTTCAAGAGGTATGCGAAAATTCACCGATAGATATTATTTCCTATCAATTAATTGGAAATTATGACAATTTTACATCCGTAGGATTGGCACAAGGAATAGATGCTTCCTTTGATCCAATAACAGGAATTATTACTATATCTGGTCAATACGATGGTCCAGAATTAACAACAGTACTAACATTACAGTATACTTTATATGCATCCAGTCCTAATGGTTGCCTTGCAGAATTGAATGGAGAGATTACTGTATACCCTTCTGTATCTATTGCTGAATCAATTATTGTAACAGAAATTTCGCCAGACCCTGGACCAACTGACCCTCCTTTATTAAACTCAGAAATCAAACCGGTTTATTGCTACGGTTCTGGTAATGGAGCAGTTAATTTAGTTTTATCAGGAGGAAGTACAAGTGGTGTTTACACCTACAGCTGGTCTGGACCTAACTCTTTTTCAAGTATCAATCAGGATATTGAAAATTTACTACCAGGAACCTATACTGTTGAAATAACAGATGTAACCAATGATGAAGGATGTGGCGTTACCACAGAATCATTTATAGTGACTGAGTCTGACGAAATTATTGTAGATATCGTAGATATTATACTTCCAAGTTGTGATTCTGGCCTCAACGATGGAGAAATTCAATTACAAATTACAGGTGGTGATGACAGCTTAATCGACCAAATAGAGTGGTATACCTTAGATGGCAGTCAAAACTGTTTTAATTATTCAATCTCACCAATTGATCTTGATTTTGATGGAATACCTGATTATGGTGATTCAGATTTGGATGGTGATGGTACAACTGATTCAGGATTGATAGATTCTGACGGTGATGGAACGATTGATTCTGCAGATCCTGATTTAGGTTCAGGAATTGACAATAACAATGATGGTATTGATGATTTTTATCTAATAACAACACTACAATATTTTAATTGTGATTTAAATATTTATGAAACTTTTGAAATTTTAAATGCTAGTTTTATCGGGTCAGAGATTATTTTCTGTGCAGGTTTAAACACTATGATTTTGGGAGACCCTACCACTTTAAATATTCAAGGTGGCACCAATTCATGTAGTGCAGGTTCTTGGCAGTTATTACCTCAGTATTCTGGATTATCAGCTATTGATGATCTATCTCCAGGTATATATAAAGTTGAAGTAAATAATAATGACTTGGATGGAAATATACTTTGTACTAAAGAGGAAATATTTCAAATCGATAGAGATTCAATTAGCTACGATAATTTAGCAGTCGATTTTGAATTATGTGAATTAACTTCTGGTTATCTAACGATTGATGTTTATTCTAACAATTCTGAACTATTCTTCTATTACGATAACCAAATAATAGATCCTGCTAACATTGCGATTATAAATAGTTTCCCCGATTTTAATACTTATGAAATATTTATTTCTAATCCTTTAACAAATGCGCCTCTTGAAATTATTAATGAATTTGGGTGTGGAGTGATTGTAGATGAAGAAGATACCAACTGGTTTGTTCCGGTTCCAGAAATTCAATTTTCAAATCCTGAATATGATCAGTTTGGGTCAATTTCAATAGGTTCTTCAATAATTTTCGAATCTACATTTACTAGTGGAATTGAAACTTTTACGTGGAATTTTGGAGATGGAACACCGCTAGAGTTTGGTCCAACAGTAACCCACGCATATAATTTAGACGGTATTTATATAGTTACTTTAGATATCTATAGTAGTGCTGGATGTACAGCTTCAGTTACCCAGGAAATAAGAATAGGTAAAGGATATACGATAATGTTACCAAATGTTTTCACTCCAAATTCAGATAACTTTAATGAACTTTTTAGACCTTTATTTACTGGTGGAATTCTTGAAATCGATTTCCAAATATTTGATCCCGATGGACATCAAATGTATTATGAAAATTCAGTTACCGACTTAATTTCAAATGATTTGATTATTAATGGATGGGACGGCGAAAATGCAAAAGCGACGACCCCTTATTTTATCTATAAAGTTAAGGCTAAGTTATTAACTGGTGAGGAAGTTATAAAAACAGGATTATTTAAAATTTTAAGATAGTTATGAAAAAATTTATAATCAAAATATTATTATTTTTTGTGCCATTAGGTTCAATTTTTAGTCAGGGCTTTTTAATTAACGAAGCAAATAATATGCAGTTAATTAATCCAAGTTATAATGGGTTTAATTTTGAATCTAAGGCTGGTGTGATTTATAATACTATTAGTTACGACGGTATCAGAAATATTGATACAAAATATGCCTTTGCAGGTTATAGTCTAGAAAATTTAAAATTTGCAATAGGTGTAGATTTTGTATCCCATAACGTAAAGGAATTTGGTTATTTAGAAAACCAACTAAACCTTTCATATACCTATAAAATTGATGTAGGAAGAGATCTTTATTTCTTACCTTCTATATACCTTGGTATTTTTAATAGAAAAGTTGATGCTTCCAATTATATTTTTGAAGATCAGTTGGTTATTTCAGAGGGGGTCATTCTACCTAACTCAAATGACCCTTCATTAACAACTCCTCAAACTAATAATAGTTTTGATGCTGGGATTGGAGCAATTTTATATAACGAAACTTTTTTGGTAGGATTAAGTGCAAAGCATATCAATCAAGCCGGTATAAGTTTTGATACTGAAGTCAATGAGCAAAGAGATTTGTCAATTTCAATACAAGGAGCTTATGAAACAGAAATTGATCCATACAATAGGTCATCATTACCAAAAAACTCCTATATTTTTGCATATGCTTCGATAACAAAAATTGGTGATATTTTAAAAATATATTCATCTCAAGAACTTCAGTTTAACAGCTTTAGGGCTGGTATACACCAAAAATTGACAAGTTTAGAGGATTTTTCATTAGTGAATTTTGGTTTAAATCTTGGAATCGAAGCTGGCAACATAAATTTTAACACCGCCTATAGTTTTTCAGTAAAAAATGATATCAGATATTCGCCCTCAATTCTTGAGATTTCTGTTCAATTCAACTTTGAACCGTGGCTTTCAAGAAATAAAGCAGACTATAAAAGATTAAGAACATTTAATTACTAATAAAAAACAGAAATTTTTTTAGCTTATATCCTCTGGAAAGTTTTGGTTAACAAATTAAACTGACTAACTAAATTTATTCAACATAACTTTCATTTGTTGTTGTAAATTATGTGCCTTACTTGCGGCGGCTTTTGCAAAATCTAATTGATTTGAAGCGTAAATAATTCCTCTGGAAGAGTTAATTAATAAGCCTACGTTTTTATTCATTCCATATTTACATACTTCCTGTAAATCGCCTCCTTGAGCACCAACTCCGGGTACTAGCAGAAAATTATTAGGAATAAGAGTCCTAATTTCTTTAAAATATTCAGCTTTTGTAGCTCCTACCACATACATCAGATTTTCACTATTTTTCCATGAACTTGATGTTTTCAATACATTTTTATAAAGCGCTTCGTTATCAGTTTTTTGAGTTTGAAAATCAAAAGCTCCTTTATTTGAGGTTAATGCTAATAAAATTGTGTGTTTATTTTTGAAGGCTAGAAAAGGCTCCACAGAGTCCTTTCCCATATAAGGGGCAACGGTAACCGAATCAAACCCTAAATCTTCAAAAAAGGCTTTAGCATACATGGTTGACGTATTGCCTATATCTCCGCGTTTAGCATCTGCTATGGTAAAGATTTCAGGATATTTGTTGTTTAGATAATCAATTGTTTTTACCAAAGATTTCCATCCTTTAATACCATAGGCCTCATAAAAGGCAGTATTGGGTTTGTAAGCTACAACTAAATGATGAGTTGCATCTATAATATGTTTATTAAATTCAAAAATTGGATCTTCTTTTTCTAGAAGGTGTTTTGGAATTTTATTCATATCTACATCCAATCCTATACATAAAAAAGACTTCTTTGTATAAATTTGATGTATTAATTCTTGATTCGTCATTCTAAAAAGTTTCTCCTGATTCTTTTAACTTTTCGGTATTGTTTACCAATTGTAATTCATCAATAATTTTTTGAATATCACCATTAATAATATTACTTAAGTCGTAAAGCGTTAAATTAATTCTATGATCTGTTACCCTACCTTGAGAATAATTGTAAGTTCTAATTTTAGCGCTTCGATCTCCACTTGTAACCATAGAGCCTCTTTTAGCAGCATCCTCTGCTTGTTTCTTAGCCAATTCTAAATCGTATAATCTAGAACGAAGAACTTTAAAAGCTTTTTCTTTATTTTTATGTTGAGATTTCTGATCTTGACATTGTGCAACTAAACCAGTTGGAACATGTGTCAATCGGACTGCAGAATAGGTAGTATTTACTGATTGTCCACCAGGGCCTGAAGAACAGAAGTAATCAATACGTACATCTTTCATTTCTATTTGAACATCAAATTCTTCAGCTTCAGGAAAAACCATTACTGTTGCAGCACTTGTGTGAACTCTACCCTGAGTTTCCGTTTGAGGAACACGTTGAACACGATGCACACCAGCCTCAAATTTTAATATTCCGTATACATCTTCTCCAGTAATTTCAAACTGAATTTCTTTAAATCCACCACTAGTCCCCTCACTAAAATCAACCACACTAGTTTTCCAACCTCTTCCCTCACAGTATTTAGTATACATTCTAAATAAATCTCCTGCAAAAATACTTGCCTCATCCCCTCCTGTTCCGGCTCTAATTTCCATCACAGCATTTTTGGCATCTTCAGGATCCTTAGGTATTAGTAAAAATTTAATTTCTTCTTCAAGCAAAGGAATTCTTTCCTTAGCTTCATCTAATTCCATTTTAGCCATTTCGACCATTTCAGCATCACTCCCATCCGAAATAATTTCTTCAGCCTCATTGATATTATCGGTTAACGAAATATACTCTGTTCGTTTCTCCATCAAAACTCTTAAATCTTTATATTCTTTATTTAATTGAACATATCGCTTTTGATTTGTAATAATATCAGGCTGGATAATTAAATCACTTACTTCATCAAAACGTTGCTTTACTATTTGGAGTTTATCTAACATAAATTTCTATTCTCGGACAAATTTACAATCTTTAAAATTAATCTATTTGCTATTTAAAACTTTGGAGAGTTAATAATGAAATTCTCCGAATTCAGATTGTATGGTTAATTTTTTTGATACTGAAGTTTCAACTTTACCAACTATTTTCGCATCTACATTAAAAGATTTTGATATCGAAATTAGGTCATCAGCTATTTCTTTTGGCACATAAAGTTCCATTCGATGACCCATATTAAAAACTTGATACATTTCCTTCCATTCAGTTTTACTCTCTTCCTGTATCAGTTTAAATAAAGGGGGAACCTCAAATAAATTATCTTTTATAATATGTAAATCTTTTACAAAATGAAGAATTTTTGTTTGAGCACCTCCACTGCAATGAACCATACCATGAATTTCTTTATTGGTGTATTTTGATAGTATCTTTTTTATGATTGGTGCGTAAGTTCTGGTTGGTGATAGTACTAGTTTACCCGCATCTAATTCTGAATTTACAACGGTATCTGTTAGTTGTTTAGATCCCGAATAAACTAATTCTTCTGGAACTTCTTGATCAAAACTCTCTGGGTATTTATGAGCTAAATATTTATCAAAAACGTCATGACGCGCCGATGTTAGTCCATTACTACCCATTCCTCCATTATATTCCATTTCATAGCTAGCTTGACCAAACGAAGCTAATCCAACGATAACATCACCTGATTTAATATTGGCATTGTCGATAACATCACTTCTTTTCATTCTAGCAGTTACTGTCGAATCTACGATAATTGTTCGTACTAAATCTCCAACATCTGCGGTTTCACCACCGGTAGAATGAATCGTAACACCAAACTTTTTCAAATCTTTTAATAATTCTTCAGAGCCATTAATAATTGCAGAAATAACCTCTCCTGGGATTTTATTTTTGTTACGCCCTATAGTCGAAGATAGTATAATATCGTTGGTAGCTCCTACACAAAGTAAGTCGTCAATATTCATGATTAAAGCGTCTTGAGCAATCCCTTTCCAGACAGATAAATCCCCGGTCTCTTTCCAATACATGTAGGCTAAGGATGATTTGGTGCCAGCACCATCCGCATGCATCACCAAGCAGAAATCAGTATCTCCTGTTAAAAAATCGGGAACAATTTTACAAAATGCCTGAGGGAACAATCCTTTATCCACATTTTTTATGGCATTATGCACATCCTCTTTAGAAGCAGATACACCTCTTTGCGCATATCTTTTCGAAATTTCTTGACTCATTGTAGATAGTTAAGCTACAAAAGTAAGCAATAAAAAAAGCCCACAAAAGTGAGCATTTAAGTATTTATTAATATTTTATTATTCCCAATCTCCGATTATATAATATAAATATATAATTTACTTGAGCATGATCAGTTCTCGATATTTAGACAAAGGCCAAATTTCGTCATCAACTAATAATTCCAATTTATCACAATGGTATCTAATCTCATCAAAATACGGCTTTACCTTATCACAGTATGCTGCTGCACATTTTTCTGGTGAAGTTGTTTTATTAGCTTTTTTACGTTCATTTATCATAGCTGTGATTCCCTTATTAATTTTTTCAATATGCTCAGAAATCATTTCAATTAATTTTAATTGCTCTATTGATAATTTTTTGAAACCACTTCCGTAAATATCTTTTAGTCCTTGTACGTTTTGAATCAATCTGTTTTGATATTTAATTGCAGTTGGAATAACATGATTTCTTGCGATATCCCCCAAAACTCTACCTTCAATTTGAATACGCATGGCATATTCTTCAACTTTTATCTCATAACGTGCTTCTATTTCAACTCTACTCATTATATTGAGTTCTTCGTACAAGGCAATCGTTTTTTCTGAAATTTTAGCTTTTAAAGCTTCAGGAGTACTTTTATTATTACTAAGCCCTCGCTTTTTTGCTTCTTTTTCCCAGGCCTCTCCATAACCGTCACCTTCAAAACGAATTCTTTTTGAATCTTTAACATACTCTCTTAGCATGTTAAAAATTGCATCATCTTTTTTCATGTTTTTTTTCTCAATTAGAGAATCAACGCTTTTCTTAAATTCAATTAATTGCTTGGCGACTATTGAATTTAATACCGTCATAGGTGTTGCACAATTTGCGGTAGAGCCAACAGCTCTAAATTCAAACTTATTTCCAGTAAAAGCAAATGGAGAAGTTCTGTTACGATCGGTATTATCCAATAGGATTTCGGGGATTTTTCCAACCACATTTAATTTAAGTTCCGTTTTTTCCTCTGGGGATAATTTTCCATTGGTTACTTTTTCTAATTCTTCTAATGCTTTAGTGAGTTGCGAACCAATAAATACCGAAATAATAGCTGGAGGTGCCTCATTAGCTCCTAATCGATGATCGTTATTTGCACTGGCTATAGAAGAACGCATCAACTCTTCATATTCGTTGACTGCTTTTATGGTATTGATAAAAAAGGTTAAAAACTGAAGATTTCGTTTAGGAGTTTTGTGGGGACTTAATAAATTAATTCCTGTATTGGTACTTAATGACCAATTATTATGTTTTCCACTTCCATTTATCCCTTTAAAAGGTTTTTCATGAAACAAAACTTTAAAGTGGTGCCTTTCTGCAACCTTTTCCATAATGTCCATCAGTAAGGAATTATGATCTACCGCTAAATTTGCTTCTTCAAAAATAGGCGCTAGCTCAAACTGATTTGGAGCTACCTCGTTATGACGCGTTTTAACAGGAATTCCTAATAACATACATTCCGTTTCCAAATCGCGCATATAATCTAGAGCTCTTGTAGGAATAGAACCAAAATAATGATCATCCAATTGTTGTCCTTTTGCAGCTTCGTGACCCAACAAAGTTCTTCCTGTTAAGGTAATATCTGGTCGTGATGCGGCTAATGCTTTGTCAATTAAAAAATATTCTTGTTCCCAACCGAGTGTTGCAATGGTCTTTGTCACATTTTTATCAAAATATTTTGCCACTGCTGTTGCTGCGGTATCCAATACCTGTAATGATCGTAATAAAGGTGTTTTATTATCCAATGCTTCGCCAGTATAGGCAACAAAAACGGTAGGGATACACAGCGTAGTTCCATATATAAAAGCTGGAGATGTAGGATCCCATGCAGTGTAACCTCTTGCTTCAAAAGTATTTCTGATACCACCGTTTGGAAAACTTGAAGCATCTGGTTCTTGCTGAACTAATTGTCCTCCGCCAAATTTCTCAATAGCCTGTCCATCACCAGTTGTTTCAAAAAATGCATCATGCTTTTCAGCTGTAGATCCAGTTAGAGGCTGGAACCAATGTGTATAGTGTGTGGCACCATTGTTAATGGCCCATTCTTTCATACCTGTAGAGATATGGTCGGCTATATTGCGATTAATTTTTGATCCGTTAACGGTTGCGTCTACTACACTATTGTAGGATTCTTTAGTTAAGTATTGTCGCATCGCAGCCTCATTAAATACATTTTTACCAAATATGGTCGAGCGTCTAGCTGGTTCTTCAACAACTACGGATTTTCTTCTTAATGTTTCTTTAATTGCTTGAAATCTAAGTGTGGACATACTAAAAGGATTGAATTAATTAATAAAAAAACAAAATTAGCTATTTTTAAGCTATCACCCCCTCTTTTTTTTAATAAAAATTAAAAAAACTTGTATTTTTTTATCAACACCCCCTATAAATAAGGCAAGTAATTAAATTTTAATTATAGTTAACGAAAACTGAGATCATAAAAATAGCATAAGCCAGACAGAGAAGCACTCCTTTATATCTAGTCAATAAGTACTTCTTTGGTAGTCTTGCGAGAAGATATATAGCAAGAGAAAAACCAAGCATCCACACAACGTCTTTTAAAAGTAACGGCACACTTGATTCTAATATTATGATAGGCCTAACAAGTGCAGTTATCCCTATAACTGAAGCGATATTGAAAATATTAGAACCTATTATATTACCAATTAATAACGCTTTTTCATGTTTTAATGCCGCTACAACAGAAGCTGCTAATTCTGGAATACTAGTACCTACAGCAATCATTGACACTGCAATCACACGATTACTTACTTCAAAAAATTGAGCAATACCAACTGCTCCAGTAACCAACAATTCGCTTCCGCCCCATAAAGAAATTCCTCCTATTGAAAACCAAAGTAAAATTTTAAAATTAGAAGTAACCTCAGTATCAATTTCTATAGAGTCTGTTGTTTTTTGTGCTCTAGTATTTTTTTTTGCTTTTTTTACTAAAAACCACAAATATGCTAAAAGAGCAATAAGTAACCCGATACCCTCAGCTCTTCCAACATCATTTCCAGATTTTAGGATTAGATAAAAGGACCCCGAGAACAACATCATTACCGGCCAATTAAATTTATAAAAATCTCGGTCTAAAAATAAAGGTGAAATAATTGCCGTTACCCCTAAAACTAAACCAATATTAGCAATGTTAGAACCAATAACATTTCCCAATGCAATATAGGGATAACCGTCAAATGCAGCCTGAATACTTACAAATAGTTCTGGTGCAGACGTAGCAAAAGAAACCACCGTCAGACCAATAATCATTCGTGACAAATGAAACTTAAGTGAAATAGCAACAGAAGATCGAACTAAAAATTCCCCTCCTATTACTAATAGGGTTAAACCCAACAAAACGAATACTATATTCATAATATCAATATTGATTGCGAAGATACTATTAAATAAAAATTTATTGACTAGCTGCGAATTATATATTCACATAAAAAGGAGCGTATTCTCTGTTAATTCTTATTATTTTCAATAAAAATTAATTAATTTTACACGTAAATTATTTAAAAAAATGACAAAGCACCTCTTCATTTTCTCAATTATAGCAATCACGTTAAGTTGTAAGCAAAAGAATATAGAATTAACCCAAAATAAAGCAGAAAAAGAATCAACTATTGATAATTCTTCAATAAAAATTGATTCTATAAGTAGCCAAGATATTTATGTGCTAGAAAAAAAAGCCTATAAAAAAGAAGACTCCACTTTAGTGAGCGGAATCGTGGAAAACTACTTCGATACCGGAGAACTGAAACAAATAAAAACCTACAAAAACGGAATACTTAACGGGCCCAGAAGGGTATTTAGAAAAAATGGCAAACTCCAACAAGAAGGAAATTATATTAATGGTGAAGTTGAAGGCTACAGAAGAGCTTGGAATGAAAACGGAATCCTTATTGGTGAAAGATTATACGTAAATGGTGTTGTTGTTGGTTCGCAAAAAAGATGGTATGACAATGGAAACTTAAAAAGTGAAATTAGCTATGAAAATGGCAAAATTAATGGGAAAGCCATAAAATACAGTGAAGAGGGGGAGATAACAGAAGAAAAGACCTATATAAATGGAAAGCTAATAAATTAATTCAAATTAACAGTAAAAGATTTCCTTCTAAAAAGGATTGAATTCTTAGTTGTATTTTTAACTATGCAAAAATCTATCTTTAAAACCCTGGCTAAAATTAATAAAACAATTCTTCCAAGTTTCACAAAACAACGATTGGATTTATCGAAAGCAAAAAAATGGCAAATGGCCTTGTTTGGATATCGTTTATGGGTAACTAAAAAAGCATTGGATTGAATAAAAAAAGCAAACAGAAATGTTTGCTTTTTTTGTGGTGACCACGGCAGGATTCAAACCTGCAACCTCCTGAGCCGTAATCAGGTGCGCTATTCAGTTGCGCCACGTGGCCCTAAACGGGCTGCAAATATAAAAATATATTGTTGATAATCTAGCTTAATACTAAAAAATAAAATGATAAAATTATACGATTTCAGCGCTTAAATCTGCTTGTAACAATTGAGTGCAACGTGGCTTTAATTCTTCATACGAACCTGTTCTAACAGTACATTTTCCCTTATAATGAACTATAATAGAACACTGTTCAGCTTGTTCTAGCGTATGACCACAAACACGTATTAAAGTTTCTACTACGTGATCAAAAGTATTCACATCATCATTAAACAAAACTATTTGATGTTCATTAACTCTTATTTCGGCTACGTCTGTATCTTCTTTTATTTGTTCTTTTGTTGCCATAGAGATTAGATATTTTATTTTTTAAATATTGCTGCAACCCAATTATTACGTTCTTTTTTATCAACGAAAGTTAAATTAAGTTTAGTACATGTTGCATTGATTAAATTTAAGTCTTCGTTGTAAAAGCCGCTTAAAAATAATCGCCCTCCATTTTCTAAACTAGAATAATAAGACTCTATATCTTTTAATAGAATATTTCTGTTGATATTAGCTATTATAATTTGGTATTTTTTATTCTCTAATAACGAAACATCACCTAAAAACGTTTTAATATTTTTACAATTATTCCTTTCAATGTTTTCTAAAGAATTTTTATAACACCAAGAATCAATATCGATAGCATCAATTTTAGAGGCCCCTCTAAATTCAGCTAATATTGCAAGAACTGCCGTACCGCAACCCATATCTAAAACTGTTTTATTGGAAAAGTCAGTCTCTAATATATGCTGAAGCATCATATAAGTAGTTTCATGGTGCCCAGTTCCAAAAGACATTTTAGGCTCAATTATAATCTCATAATCAACATTTGCTTGTGGATGAAAAGGAGCTCTAACGACACATTTTTGATCTACTTCGATTGGATGAAAATTTTTCTCCCAAGCTGCATTCCAATTTACTTGTTCAATTTCTTTGAAAGAATAAGTGATTTCAAATTCGGTAGAATTTAATATTTGAATTTCCTCCAAAATATTTTTATTCCACTCTTTTTTTTGAATATATGCTTTTAAACCTTGATGATCCTCCACAAAACTTTCAAAACCAAAATAACCTAGTTCAGCTATTAAAATTTCATTCCCTAAAGACAGTGGTTTTACTAAAAAACTATACTCTAAGTAGACTTGTGACATCACTTAAAAAGAATTTATAATGGCCATAAAACTTTTAGCATCTAGAGCTGCACCACCTATAAGACCACCATCTACATCCAACTTACCAAATATTTCCCTAGCATTTTCAGGCTTAACACTTCCTCCATAAAGAATAGAAACATCCTCTGAGATTGAGGTGTTATAATGTTCGGCCACTAATTTACGAATATATGCATGCATTTCTTGGGCTTGCTCTGGGCTTGCAGTTTGTCCTGTCCCAATGGCCCAAACTGGTTCATAGGCAAGAATAACTGACTTCCAACTAGAAGAAGGCAAATGAAAAAGTGCATTTTTAATTTGACTTTTAACAACCTTAAAATGATTTTCGCTATTTCTGTCGTCAAACTGTTCTCCAAAACAAAAAATTACTTCCATAGATTCTTGTAATGCTTTATCTACTTTTTCTTTTAAAATTAAGTCATCTTCATTAAAATATTCTCTTCGTTCACTATGTCCTAAAATAACAGCATTTACACCAACAGCTTTCAACATTTTAGCTGATATTTCGCCTGTATAAGCACCACTTTCTGCATAATGCATATTTTGAGAAACTACTTGAATTGATGTTTCTTTTAAAAGCTTAGAAGCTTCCAGAAGATTTACAAAAGTGGGAGCAATCATTATCTCGGAATTGGAAGTCTTTTTTAACTCGATTAATTCTGAAATTAATGTTTTGGTTGCTGCCAAATCATTATTCATTTTCCAATTTCCTGCTACTATATTTTTTCTCATTTTTTAAGTTCTAATTTTTGGATCTAACCAACTGTAGATCAAGTCTACAAAAATATTAATAATTATAAATAATGATGCTATTACTATGACCGCACCCATAATTACAGGTAGATCTAAGGTATTAAGAGCATCTACAATTTCTTTTCCCAAACCATTCCAGCCAAATATAAATTCTACAAAAACAGCTCCTGCCAACATCGAAGCAAACCAACCTGAAATAGCAGTAATTACGGGATTCATAGCGTTTTTTAATGCATGTTTCCTTATGATGGAAAACTCGCTTAAGCCCTTCGCTCTAGCAGTTCTAATATAATCTAAACTCAATACTTCCAATAAAGAATTTCGCATTAATTGGCTCACAACGGCCAAAGGCCTAATTCCCAAAACAAGTGCAGGTAGGATTAAATTTTTCCATTGAATGTATTTGCCATTTCCAAAATCATCAACTTCGTAAAGACTACCTGTCATATTTAAACCTGTGTAGTTATATAGTAAAAAACCAAATATCCAAGCAAACAAAATAGCGCTAAAAAAAGAAGGAACACTCATACCGAATGTGCTTATTAATTGTATTATTTTATCAATCCAATGATCTTTATTCATTGCTGATACAATTCCTAAAAAAACTCCCAGCACCATTGCAATTATTATGGATGAAATTGCGAGTATAAAGGTATTGGGTAATGTTTCTGCAATAACCGAACTAACTAGTTTACCGTTTTTTTGAAAAGACTCTCTAAGGTAAGGAGTCTTTAATACCACATTGGTATTTAAGACTGAAAATAAAGAAAATCCTGTATATTTATTTTTTGAAAAAAAAGTATAATCAACTTCATCTATACTGTGAAAAGATAATGGCGATAAATCATTAATATAATAGGCGTATTGCTTCACCAAAGGTTGATCGAAACCATATTTCTTTTTGACAATTGCAACTTGTTCGGCAGTTTCATTTTGACCCAACATCATTCTAGCTGGATCACCAGGTAAAATATTAAACAATAAAAAAATGACAGTTACAACTCCAAAAAGAGTAAGAATAGCGTATCCTATTTTTTGAAGTATATAACTAATCACTATTTTTTATTTGCTAGTATTAGTTTCGAAGAATCGTTCCAATGTAATTTTTGAATAATGGTTCCCTTGCGCAACGAAATCAAAGATGGGTTACTTCGTACTACCGTCTTTAATGCGGTTTCATCACAAAAATAAAAGTCGAAATTTAAGTCATTTTGTCTTTTAAGATCTTCCGTCACTTCAAGACTAGATGAAGACAATCCAATTACTTTAAAATTGTTTTTAATTGCTTTATCGGTTGCTTTTTTAATATTTACAAAACCATTTGACTCAGAATTAGTTACACTATAGACTACCACAACAATAAGTTTTTCTTCCTCTAAGAAAACTGAAGTAAAATCAGTTCCATTTCGCTCCATAGTAAAATCATGGATAGGAGGCTCGTATCCCTCTTGAATCATTATGGTTTCCACTACGTAATCTCCCTCTTCTTTTGGAAAATCGCCATTTGTAATCACAACTTTCTCTGCGCCGTTGTGGGTGAATGTCCAACGGTATTCAAAAATTGGTTGCGCAGCATCTTCAGGATAGGACATCCCTTCATTGATATTGGCACCAATTTTATAGGGTCTGAAATCTACTAGGGGTAAATGCTGCAAGACATAGTATCCAAAAGCTAGACATGCAATAAAGGTTGAATACACTATTATTTTTTGAATACTTTTTGAAAATAATGGTTGTAAGTAATTTCTTCCAAAATAGATTACTAACAAAAGAACCAATAAAACGATATCTTTAGAAAATGATTCCCAGGGAGTTAGTTTTATCGCATCTCCAAAACAACCACAATCAGTAACTTTATTAAAATAAGCAGAATAAAAAGTTAAAAATGTAAAAAACACAATCATTAATAAAGAACTCCAAATGGTAAACTTTTTCGCATATCCAATTAATAACATGACACCAATCAACACTTCAAAAATGACTACAAAAAGGGCGATCATTAGCGCAAAAGGTGAAAAGAATTCTATATTTAAAACATCCGGTGCAAAATAATCCTTTAGCTTGAATGAGAAACCAACCGGATCATTCAGTTTAATTAACCCACTAATAATAAATAATGTACCAACTAAAATTCTTGAAATATTTGTAATTTGTTTCATATACAACAATCTATTTTTTATTTCTCTAAAAGAATTAACGCAAAAATTGCATAATTGATCATATCTTGATAGTTGGCATCAATACCTTCCGAAACGAGAGTTTTTCCTTTGTTATCCTCAATTTGTTTGACTCTTAATAATTTTTGTAATATTAAATCAGTTAATGAGCTTACTCTCATATCTCTCCATGCCTCACCATAATCATGGTTTTTGTCCATCATTAATTTCTTAGCAATTTCAACATTTTTGTTGTACTCAAGAATAGATTCGTCAATATTTAAATCGGGCTGTTCTACAACTCCCCTCTCCAGTTGTATCAATGCCATTATTGAATAATTGATAATTCCAATAAATTCACTCACCTGACCTTCATCTACTTTTTGAACTTCATTTTGTTGCAATCCTCTTATTCGCTGTGTTTTTATAAATATTTGATCGGTTAAGGAAGGTAATCTTAGTATTCTCCATGCACTTCCATAATCTTTCATTTTATTGATAAACAAGGCTCTACAAGTTTCTATAATATTATTGTATTGTTTTGAAGTATCTATCATCAGTATTGTAAGATTTTCCGTAAATTTCGCTTAAATAAATCAATTTAAAAAATTGAAAACAATTAATTGTAAAGGAAAACTTATCGATTTATTAACACCCAAAGTAATGGGTATTATAAATTTAACTCCTGATTCATTTTATGATGGAGGAAAATTAGGGTCCGAAAAAGAAATTATTTACCAAGCTGAAAAAATGTTAAAAGAAGGTGCAACCTTTCTTGACCTAGGTGGATATAGCTCAAGACCTGGAGCAAAATTTGTTTCCGAAGCTGATGAACTTAATCGTGTCCTTCCAGCAGTTAAAACATTAATTAAAGAATTTCCAAATGTCAATTTATCTATTGACACGTTTAGGAGTAAAATAGCAAAAACGTGTATAGAAAACGGAGCTTGTATGATTAACGATATTTCAGCAGGTTTATTAGATCCTCAAATGTTGGAGGTCATTGCAAATTATCAAGTGCCCCTTGTAATGATGCACATGAGAGGCACTCCTGAAACTATGATGCTAAATACTAATTACGAAAATTTAACCAATGATATTCTTTATTTTTTCTCTGAAAGAATTGCAAAAGCACGCGCATTGGGAATTAACGATATCATCGTAGATCCTGGATTCGGTTTTTCAAAAAAACTAGATCAGAACTTCGAATTATTTAATGACTTAGAACTGTTTTCATTTTTGAACACTCCAATTTTAATTGGTATTTCAAGAAAATCAATGATTCAAAAAACATTAAATATATCCGCAACAGAATCATTAAACGGCACCACAGCACTCCATGCAATTGCACTTCAAAAAGGAGTTTCTATTTTAAGAGTTCATGATGTTAAGGAAGCTTTTGAAACGATTAGTCTTCTTCAAAATTTGAAGTTTCATTAATAAAAAGTACTTTTACAAAAAGCTCAAACTCATTGGAATTATTTGATATTAGAATTATAGACATGATAGATATCGTACTAGTTGCGTTTCTCTTGTACTATATATACAAATTAATTAAAGGAACCGTTGCTATCAATATTTTTCTTGGTATTGTAATTGTATATGCTATTTGGAAAATAACAGAGCTTTTAGAGATGGAGATGTTAAGCAAGATACTTGGTGGATTTCTTGGAGTTGGAATGGTGGCTCTTGTGGTGGTTTTTCAACAAGAGATAAGACGTTTCTTATTAATGTTAGGATCTACTAATTTTAGTGCCAGAAAGAAAATCTTAAAGCAGTTTAGATCGACCTCAGACAGTAAATTAGAATCTTCTATTGAATCAGTAACGCTCGCTTGCAAAAAACTAAGCAAATCTAATACAGGGGCACTATTAGTATTTAAACGAAATAATAGTTTAGATTTTGTAAAAAGTACTGGCGACGAAATGTTTATTGAAATTAATCAGGCTATTATTGAAAGTATATTTTATAAAAATAGTCCACTGCATGATGGAGCAACAATCATAGAGGAAGGAGTTATTACTGCAACTAGAGTGGTGCTTCCTGTAACAAATGATCATGAAATACCTCAGCGTTTTGGTTTGCGACACAGAGCAGCGATAAGTATTTCTGAAAAAACAGATGCAGTTTGCATAACAGTGTCGGAAGAAAACGGACAAATATCATACATTAAAGATGGCAACTTTGTTTTATTTGACGACATGGAAGATTTAAATGAACTTATGGAAGACGACTTAGTATAATTAAACTGTTTGCTCCTTTAAAAATTGAACTTCGTAAAGATTTTTGTAATATCCTTTTTCTTTCTGAATCAAATCATAGTGAGAACCTATTTCAACTATTTTACCTGCTTCCATAACAATAATTTTATCTGCTTTTTTGATAGTAGCAAGACGATGAGCTATTATAATTGAAGTTCTCCCTTTTGTAATTTTATCGGTAGCAATTTGTATCATTTCCTCAGAGTAAGAATCCACAGAGGAAGTGGCTTCATCTAAAACTAAAATACTCGGACTACTTAAGTAAGCTCTCAAAAAAGCAAGTAATTGTCGTTGACCTGAAGATAACATAACTCCTCTTTCCTTTACGTTGTAATGATAATTATTAGGTAATTCATTAATAAATTTATGTACACCTATTTCTTTTGCGGCCTTGATAACTTGCTCCTCAGAAATAGTATCGTTATTGAGAGTGATATTATTAAATATAGAATCTGCAAATAGGAAAACATCCTGTAAAACAACAGCTATATGACTCCTCAATGATTTTAAAGTATAATCGTTAATAGCTATATTGTTGATAAAAATTTCTCCACTATCTATTTCATAAAAACGAGACAATAAATTAATAATAGTTGATTTACCAGCACCAGTTGCGCCAACTATTGCAACCGTTTCTCCTTGATTTACAGTAAAAGAAATTCCTTTGATGACTTCTTCATTTTCAATATAACTAAAACGAACCTTCTTAAATTCTATGGCCCCATTAGCCTCATCCAATAGTAATGTTCCGGTATCCTCAATTCTAGAATTAGTATCTAAAACATCAAAAACTCTTCGCGCAGCTACCATTCCCATTTGTAGGGTATTAAATTTATCCGCTATTTGTCTAAGGGGTCTAAACAACATTTGAGACAATTCGATAAAAGCGACTATAACTCCTAGGGTAATTATTCCGCCTTCGGCGGCATTTAATCCGCCATACCAAACTACCAAGCCTATTGAGACGGAAGATGCCATTTCAGCTATTGGAAAAAATATGGAATTGTACCAAACTGTTTTTACCCAAGCTTTTTTATGTTTTTCATTAATTTCTTTAAATTCCCTGTACTCCGTTTTTTCACGAGTAAAAATCTGTACGATTTTCATTCCCGTTATTCGTTCTTGAACAAAAGAGTTTAAATTTGCTACTTGAGCTCTAACCTCCTCAAAAGCAGATTTCATAGCTCTCTGAAATACTCTGGTAGCATATAATATAATAGGTAAAATAGAAAACACAATAAGCGTTAGTTGCCAACTTTTGTAAAACATCACGCTCATGATTACTCCCATTTTAAGTAGATCACTAATTATCACAAACAATCCCTGACTAAAAATACTCGAAATTGTTTCTATATCATTAACTGCTCTAGTAGTTAACCTCCCAACCGCACTGGTGTCATAATATTTTTGATTAAAACCAAGCATTAACTTAAACAGTTTTACCCTAATATCTCTGATAACACTTTGCCCTAGCCAATTCGTGAAGAATATAAAAGTCAACATAAAGATAACTTCCAAAATCAAAACAGCAACCATTAAACCAATATAAAAAACAAGGTTTTCCATGTCCTTTGGAACTATGGACTCGTCTATTGTTTTTTGCATAATCAAGGGGCGTAAAACTCCCAAGACAGATATCAAAACTGCGGCTAAGGCAACATATAAAAATGTTCCTTTATAATTGTTTGCATACCCTAATAGTCTTTTAAAAAGATTTAAATTAAATGCCTTGCCTGATTCTGCCATTTTTTTTAACGTAGTATTCTTTAATTCATTTTAATTTGCTCAGGATAAATCACTTTAGTCAATACTAAGCCTTTTGCTGGTGCAGAAGTTCCTGCCTTACTTCTGTCTTTGCTTTTTATAATTTCATGAAATTCAGAAAGTGATGTTTTTTCAAAACCAACATCTAGTAGTGTTCCAACAATTGCTCTTACCATATTTCTTAAAAAACGATCTGCTTTAATGGTAAATACTAACTGATTCCCTACAGATTCCCAGCTTGCAACTTTTACATCACAATAATACGTTTTTACATCGGAGTTGGAGCGTGAAAAACATTGAAAATCTTTATAGCTCAATAGCTCATTTGCAGCCTGATTCATTAAATCAATGTTTGGTTTCTGATGAATTAGATAAGAAAAGTCTTTCGTAAAAGGGTTTTTTTCTAATGAAACTATATAGTGATATTCTCTTTCTATTGCACTAAAACGAGCGTGTATGTCGTCGTTAACTTGAAATAAATTTTGAACAGATATATCATTAGCTAAAAAAGAGTTTAACTTAAACATCAAATCATCGACTGAATTAATTTTTTGATAATCAAAATGAGCGAATAATTGTTTTGCGTGAACACCAGCGTCTGTTCTACCAGCTCCCATCACCTTTATTTTAGTTCTTAACAGTGTAGATAATGCATTTTCTAAAACCTCTTGAACAGTAATTGAATTAGGTTGGTTTTGCCAACCATGGTAGTTTTGTCCTGAATATGCTATTTCTATAAAATATCGCAATGAATCTTGTATTTTTGAAAAACCAAAGATACAAAAAGAGAAATTTTAGGTTTTGTTATACCCATGCTATTTTTTTATTTGAATGAAAAATATTTTATTACTTTCTGATACTCACAGTCACCTAGACGAGGCCATGTTAAAATACATCAACCAAGCAGATGAAGTTTGGCACGCAGGCGATATTGGAGATATAAAAGTCACCGATGAAATCAAAAAACTAAAACCGTTAAGAGCTGTTTATGGAAATATTGATAATGCGTTGATCCGTAGTGAGTTTCCGTTACACAACCGATTTTGGTGCGAAGAAGTAGATGTTTGGATAACACACATTGGTGGCTATCCCGGAAGATATACTCCAAGTGTTAGAGAATCATTAAATAACAATCCTCCTAAATTATTTATTACAGGTCATTCACATATTTTAAAGGTAATAAATGATAAAAAACTAGGTTTACTACACATGAATCCAGGGGCTGCAGGTATTCACGGTTTTCATCAAGTAAGAACAATGTTACGCTTCGAAATCCATAAAGATAAAATACAAAAACTGGAAGTAATTGAAATTGAACGTAACTAAAACCCTGACATTAAAGACAAGGTTTAGTTCTATATTTTAATGCTTTTATTGTTTTAAAATTCTCTTTACAACACTCGCTTCATTAGTTTTAATTTTGACAAAGTAAATTCCTTGAGCAATATTCGCTATTGAAAAATTAATATTTATTGAGGATTCTTCTACTACTAGCTCTTGAATTGTTCGCCC
>Ga0206683_10000625_pt1 | contig 25337 bp, 24 predicted proteins | sample M280m12015metaG_FD_155483 | JGI IMG/M metagenome (GOLD analysis project Ga0206683, IMG submission 155483) | Ammonia-oxidizing marine archaeal communities from Monterey Bay, California, United States - M2 80m 12015 | ecosystem: Environmental > Aquatic > Marine > Intertidal zone | place: USA...
TTGGATCCAAGACTCAGTCAAACCATCATCCCCATGTAGGGGCATGGCTACTCTCCTGAAAATCACCTCATTCCCCGACATCTCCATGCTGCAATCCCCCCAGAACGGGTACTCGTAATCCCAATTGGGCACGTCATCCTCAGATAGTTCGACTAAGCCTTCATCCTGCGCCCGAACACCAATTTCTTCCGACTGCATTTGAGGGGTGACTAGCAGAACCTCCACCGCGCTCCTTTCAGCAATAGGTTGGATGACCTCTTGATTCCCACCATGCCCGAACTCCGATCTCTCGACCAAGAGGTCGATTAGGATGACTCTGGTAACCCGCCCCACACTATCCCGAAGAGGCAATTCTTTGAAAGACCCCTGCCTCTCAAGGATGATGAGCAGCATGGTCGACAAACAACTAATTCTGGATTCGGTCGGGCCAGTCCAAGCAGTTCTAGATGCTCACGACGGAGTGGTAAACGTAGTAGATACGACCGATGGGGTGATCATGATTTCCCTAGAAGGGGGGTGCACCGGGTGCAGTGCAACACCTATGACTGCTATGCAGATTTACTACTCTCTGATGAAGCTAGACCAGGTGGAGGACGTCGTTTTCGTCAATGGCGAGCTTCCCGCTTACATGCGCTCTTTCATAGATGACAAGCTAAACTCGGAGTAAGTCACTCCTCATTCTGGGATTTCATTATACTGTGCGGGTTTGCCTCTCCCTGGACGTCCTTACCCTTGATGTTCATGACCGATGCCAATGCCATCATTGCTGCAATCACCGCAAAGGGTCTTGCTATTTTCTTGGAACCCCAGATCTCACCTCCCGAATAGTGTAGTGAGAACAGAAGTGCAGCTGAAGTTAGGCATATGGTGGCGATTACCCTCTGTGCCATTATTTCGCTCTCCGTTGTCCTCGATAGTGACCCTATTGCCATCCAGAGGAAGGTCGCCAAGCTACATAGCCCCAAAGAAGCAGCCTCAATGAACTCCAGGTATCCCACATCCAACCCTGAGGGGGGCGGTTTGAGTATCTTCTGATAAATCAATAACCCAATATATCTCCCTTTGAATGGACTCTCGTGGGCACTTCTCCTAGATCCAGATGGTCCAATCGCGACGACTCTTCATACCAAGTGAGTAAGCCCGAAGTCAAAACCAGAAAAAAGACCAGATTTAGCGAATGGGCTAAGCCGAAATCCGACTCATCGGCGCCTATGCTGATTGTCGGACAGTTGACTAGCCTAGTGTCACTCATGATGTTCCACGCTGGGACTGAGTCTCCGGGCCCAGGAAGCATGGAGGGTGCCTCAGTTTGGGCATTGGGTGAATCTGCTCTCATTGTTACATTAGTTTTCGGGCTAATCTCATTTCTGTCCCTTTTCCGAGTATCAATTTCCCACAAGGCACCTAAACGGAGGCGAAGAATCGCTAGAGTTTGGCTACTAGCAGTAATCCTTGTTACGCAACTGACTTGAGTGACTTTGCCTTGCGACTGCTGGTTATCACCCATGCACCCCCTAGCCAGAGTGATATTTGCTATTTCAGGAACAATGACTTTTGTTGGCCTTTTTTTCATGAGCACCGGAACCACGATGCCTTTCTTCGATTCCCAAGAAGAAGTGGAAATACAGTTCGCTTTTTCGGGCCAAAGTGCCACCCTACACTTCGAGCATACTGAATCGCCATCCAACAATGGCTGGGCAGTATACTCTTTTGGACAATACTCGGACGGTGATGGGGATGGTATCTGGGATGATTGTGGAATTCTTGAGATCTCCATGACCAACGATTCAGAGGTGGACTTCTTCTATCCCAATTGTGACAATTCAACCAAGAGGGAAGAGGTAGCAGAGATGATTTACGTAGGCCAGCTGTGCTTTGACCCGACCAATGAATCTTCATCTATTTGCAACGAAGGGAATTACAGTTTCGAATCAAATGTTTTCGTCAAACTCTCTCAAGAGTTCGGTCAAAATGACGACCAATCTCTTTTTTCTCGTATTATCGAATGGATTGTGGATGGTTTTGCCACTGGTAGGACAATTCTATGCGCCTCTTTCCCCCTGATGATTCTAGGGGCATTCTTAGCCCTAGCACTGTCCGATGAGGACGAGCAAACCCCGAAAAAGACGAGTGGAGGTCCCACTGCTGAATGGCGGGCTTATTCCCTCACGGGTCAGGAGAGGGGTGACGACGGACTTCCGAAGGCATTCAGCAGGCATTCCGAGAAGAAGGATATTTTCAGGAAACCAAGGAAAGGAAATCGCCGCGGGGGGGTCCACAAGTCTGGGGGGCTCTACTTGGATGGATGGACAGATGCAGACTCCGATGCCGCGTACAAGAAAAAAGTCCAGGATCGCCGAGATAGATGAATCAACGCAAGATTGGCAGCAGCATCAGGAAGATCCCAACAATCACCATCACTACTACGGCCCGACGGAGAAAATCGAAGATAGAATCCAGAACCATGCCGCTATACGGTCCACGCCCCTTGCCGACATAGATTCGGCGAGGCTCTTCCTCGTCCATCTAATTCCCCCTATCATCAGAATTTAGTTTGAATACGGGGATGCGGCTCATCTTGTGCAAGTTGGTTGTATGCAATCCCATGTACAGGTTCAAGACTTCCTGCTCACGTTCTGATAGATCTGATTCCGAGGGGTTTTCTACCTCCTTCATCGCCCACTCAAGCTCTTCGTAGGAAGCACCGATCTGTTCCTCATCGGTCCTCCCATCCTCCCACAAACCGTCTGTGGGGGAGGCTTCTCGGATTTCCTTCAGAATTTCCAATTCCTCCCCAATCGCATACACCTCAGACTTGAATAAATCAGCAATTGGAGAGATGTCCACGCCCCCATCCCCGTACTTGGTGAAGAACCCGACCCCGAAGTCCTCTACTTTGTTGCCCGTCCCAACTACAATTCCGTTGTTAGATCCGGCAATGGCGTACAAGGTTGTCATCCGTAACCTAGCACGAGAGTTAGCAAGGGATAATTCGGAAATCCCATCTTCCCTCAATTCCGAGCAAAACTTGTCGTAGGTCAAAGATAGGTCGAAATCCCTACTCTCGACATTCCCCCACTTCGACTTCATCCATTCAATGTGGCGATTCGAGAGTTCATACTGCAACGGGTCCTGGTGGATTGGCATATTCAGAACAACAGTCTCCATCCCTGTCATTGCCGAGAGGGTGGAGGCCACTGCCGAATCTATCCCTCCCGAAACTCCAACTACTAGCGTCTCGATGCCATTCGCTTCGGCGTAACCCCTGATCCAAATGGAGATTTCCTCAGATATTTTTCCCCAGTCTTTCACACTCTTCCTCTCCCTAGTGGCAAGCCATGCCATATTTCTTCAGACGCCAGTAATTGTAAGGCCAGGGGGTAAGGAAGCCCACAAACAGCATCAACGGCACTGCAGCATAATTCAGGCCCAATTCTCCTTTTGTGAACAGGAGGTCAGTAAACTCCATCGAGATTTCCATCATTAGCATCGAGATGAAAGACATCCCCAGTGCGGTAGACAATGCGGTGCGAAAATCCATCTGGCCCCGAATAAGGAGGAACGTCTCAAGCATCACACTCGTTGCTAGTCCATTGATTAGTGGGAGAATTGCAAAGAAGTACCATTTACTAGAATATAACTCCAAATCTGCAGTTATCCCGGAGTATGAGTAGTATGCTAGAGTTCCGAATTCCCCTGCTGCACACCCAATCAGACACCACTTGGTATTGTTTGCAGATCTCCTCCAAACGCTCCTATCTCCCCAGTGGAAATCCACTGTCTCGCCATCTACAGAGTAACCAATTGACCTGATCGCTCCACTCAGGAGGTCTTTGGAAACGTCCTCGTGATGGATGATCGCCGATCCATCGAGGTGGCTGACTTCAGCCGAAGAAACCCCCCTTACTCCCTCTAGGACATTTCTAACTCGATTGGAGCACCCATCGCAAGTCATTCCCCCAACGTCAAGGCGAATCGTCTCTGTCACGCTGCCAACTAACGCTTAGGGCATTTGAAGTCTTGCAAATTGCAATTTTCATCCCTATTTCTTCCCCCTCAAGTTCAAGACGAACTCATCTGTCGCTTGACCGATGGTTGTGCCCAACTCACCTGGGAATCTAGACCCTGTGTCATTGGAGAACTCTCTAATGGAGTCGTGGGGGGAAGAAGAAACATTCTCGGAATCAATCGAATCAAGGAGGGGCCTCGAGTCACCTTTCACCTTCCTCGAGGGCCCTCCAACGGCTAACGGTCGCCCTGGTATCCACCACGTCCTCTCTAGACTGTTCAAGGACATGGTTTGCCGATGGAAGACAATGGAGGGCCATGTTGTCGAGAGAAAGGGGGGTTGGGACACTCACGGCCTTCCCGTTGAGATAGAGGTTCAGAAGCAACTGGACCTAATGTCGAATGAGGCAATTGAGAATTACGGAATGGAGGCCTTCAACCAGAAATGCAAGGAAAGCGTTTGGACATACGAGGAGGCCTGGAGGGAGATGACCGAGAGAATGGGATTCTGGGTCGACATGGAAGATCCATATGTCACTCTTAACGATGAGTACATCGAGTCTGCATGGTGGTCACTGAGGCAGATGTTCGACAAGGGACTTCTTTTCAGAGGTCACAAGGTTCTCCCCTACTGCCCTCAGACCGGAACTAGCTATTCCACCCACGAAGTCTCACTAGGGTACAAGGAGGTATCCGAACCCGCAGTTTTTGTCAAGTTCAAACTGGAATCCAACGAAGCATCGATTCTTGCGTGGACCACTACTCCCTGGACGCTTCCCGGCAACGTTGGCCTTGCTGTAGGGCCCGAGGTAACTTACTGTAGGGTGAGAATCACCGAGCCCCCCTCGGAATCATGGGAGGGCAGAGGCGGGGCCGAGGTCGGAGAGGAGATCATCCTGGCGAAGGATCTGATCGGTAGCGTACTCAGGAACCATGCTGACGTGATCGCGGAGTTCCCCGGTTCCGAATTAGTTGGAAGGGCTTACTCTCCGCTGTTTCCCGGAGCTATCGATCGCGGAGAATCGAAGACCGCATGGACAGTAGTTGCTGCCGATTTCGTAACGACAACCGATGGAACGGGAGTTGTCCATACTGCAGTGATGTACGGAGAGGATGACTACAGACTCGGAATGGAAAAGGGATTCCCCGCACAACACACCGTTGGGATGGACGGAGCTTTCGTCAAAGGGATTCACGAAGAACTCGATGGCCGCTATGTCAAGGATTGCGATGACGACATCATCAACCTCCTAGTGGATAATGGGTTACTGTACAGGGAGCACACCTACACACACGACTATCCCCATTGCTGGAGGACCGACCATCCGCTTCTGTACTATGCAATGGACAGTTGGTTTGTCAGAATGACTGCTGTGCGGGAGCAGATACTCGCTCACAATGAAAGTGTGGAGTGGGCACCAGAGTGGACTGGGACGAAGAGGATGGGGGAGTGGCTATCCAACATCAAGGACTGGGCGATAAGCAGGGAGAGATTCTGGGGGACACCGTTACCAGTTTGGATTTGTCCCGATTGCGGCCTCGAGCACTGTATTGGGAGCATCGAGGAGATGACCTCCATGAAGACAGCGTCTTCGCTACAACCACCTGAGTTGCATCGTCCATACGTGGACGACGTCAGACTTGTCTGCCCATCGGAAGAATGCCAAGGGGAAATGGTCAGGGAGCCGTATGTGATGGATTGTTGGTTCGACTCCGGTTGCGCTTCTTTCGCCCAGTGGCATTACCCTTTCGAGAATGATGAGAAATTCTCAGGCTCATTCCCAGTGGACTATATCTGCGAGGCTGTAGACCAGACCAGAGGTTGGTTCTACTCTCTTCTGGCCGTAGCGACAACCGTGTTTGACGAGCCCTGTTACAGGCGCTGCCTTTCTCTTGGCCACATCCTCGACAAGGAAGGCAAGAAAATGAGCAAGTCCAGGGGCAATGTCGTCAATCCTTGGGACCACTTCAACAAGGAGGGAGCCGATTCTATCAGGTGGTACATGACTACCCAGAGTGCCCCATGGTCACCGACAAATTTCGATCCTAACGGAGTAAGGGAGTCATACGCAAAGATGTTCCTCACTCTCTGGAATGTCTATAGATTCCATGCCGACTACGCTTCACTCGATGGCTTTGACCCAGAAGACCAGTCTGGATTTGTTCCCCCGGCCGACCGGAGCCCGCTAGATAGGTGGATTCTCTCTAAGGTCACGGAAATGGCAGACGGATTCCACCAAAACTTCGTCTCATGGGACTTCCACAAGGCTGGGAGAGGCTTGGAGGACTTCGTCGTCAATGACCTTTCAAACTGGTATGTGAGAAGATCCAGGAGAAGACTCTGGGAAGAGTCAGACAGCAATGACAAGAGGGCTTGCCAACACACCTTGCACGAAGTCCTCTTGATTGTATGCAGGCTAATGGCCCCAGTCTCGCCATTCATGCCAGATGCCATCCACAGAGGCCTAACGGGAAACTCAGTCCACTTGGCAGACTGGCCAATTGGCTCAGACCTTGTGGACCGCTCGCTACCCACTCGTGACTTCGGGATAGAGCAGGAAATGTCGCTGGTTCGCTCCCTTGCGGAGGCCGGGAGGAGGATTCGGGTCGAATCCAACAGGAGACAGAGGCTACCCTGCCAAACAGGATGGATAGTCGGTGGCCCCGACGTCTCGAGATTCAATGACATTCTAGCAGAGGAGCTGAACGTCGAGGTACTAACTACCGAGGTCGACCTAGATGCCTTCCAGAAGATAGTCCTCGAACCGAATAGGAAGGTCCTAGGTGCGAAGTGCCGCTCCGACCTGCCTTCCGTACTGGCCCAACTGGATCTGTCCGACCCAGAGGAACTCCTGCTGGAGATAGAGGCAGGAATAGCCGCTCTAGGCGGTTATGAGATAACGATGGATGACATAGAGGTAAGGAGGGCGGAGAAAGAAGGCTTCGCCGCTCAAACGCTCTCCTTCGATGAGGGCGATGTCTCAATCGTGCTCGACATGCACACCGATTCTTCTCTCTTGTCCAAGGGCATGGCCAGGGACATCACACGCCGGATCCAAGCCAAGCGTAAGGAAATGGATCTCCGAGTTGAGTCCTCGATCAGTCTCTCGGTATGGGTTGAGGGACTGACATTGGAAAACAGTGATTGGGAGCACGTGACCACAGAGACGAGGGCAGGGGAGCACTCGCTGAACCAGGGAAAAAAACCCAGTGATGCTGATACCTTCGAGGTCGACGGGACCACTGTGTCATTCCAGATTCAGTGACTACTCTCTGAGTCCTCGTGAGTCCGAACCAAACATAGGATAGTGACTGTGGCTATTCCAAGAGGTATGACTCAGGAAGCATCATCTCGACCCCGAAGAGAGGGTCTGGGTCAGTTGAGTCATGGTATGCGATGAACGACCCCCCATCAGGCAGAATTCCCATGCTCGCAAAGTCAAATCTGATGTCATTACCCGCTCCCGAGGTCGAATCCAGGTCCCCTTGCCCTAGGTACGTGAGCATGTCCGGTTCCATGCTATGCGAGAATCCACGGACGTGGTAGGCGACGTCGACATCGGGCCCATCCGCGCTCTGGAACCTTACATTCAGCACGAAAAGGTCGTGAACTCCGCTGGAGTGAAACTCCCACTCCTCGATCTCCGTGGCCTTCTCGGACAAGTTGTATGTCCGGTTCTCCCATGTCTCGCCCCCGTCCCACGACATCATGTGAACCAGGGAGGTCTGGCCTGCGATGACGCAATGGAGAGCAGTAGAAGAGTCGAAGGAGCAATACTGCGAGGGCAGTGAGGATCCATTCCGGGTTACTCCGGTCCACCAGTTCAGGGACGTGTCTAGGTAGGCATCGCTACCATCGATGAAGTAGCTCGGGAAGTACAGGCCACCCGATGGGACGGGAAAGGCCCTCATCTCCTTATGCGGTTTGGTGAAGTCCCACTCCTGACTGAGAGTGGCGGGGGCCAAGTCGACCTCCATCACGTCGAGGTTTTCGTCCCTGTCAGGGAAGCCGAAGTAGTCGTAGTTCAACCCGTCAGTTGAGATCTGCCCACCTACATTCTGGACCTGATGCCAGAAGTTGGAAATGACCAGGCTAGCCCATGGTCCGTTGCCGTACAGCCCCCCGTTGATGGGACCAACCACCTCAACCTGCCAAGAGCGATCGTAGAAAGGCTCGGGAGTCCTGTTGAAGCACCAGCTCCACTCTGCGTCCTCCGCGTCATAGAAGAAAGCGTAGAACTGATCCGCACCGCTTGAACTAGGGTATGGGAACCAGCCCATGGAGATCAGGTCACCGTTCGTCGCCTGCACGATGCTACCTTCGCCCAATCCCTCTTGACCTGGGACCGTTGGCTTTGGCTCCATGCATCCTATCTGCGAGAAAATTGAGGGCTGGTACTCCTGCCAAGTCAAACCCCTGTCCTCCGACCATGTGGGATACTCTCCCCCGAAGTTGAGGATCCAACCCTCTTTAGTCGCTGCCAGGTAGTGCTCGCAGCAGTTCCCCCCGTGCGCGTTTCCGAAGACCGACCAAGTCGCGTTGCCCCATGTCTGATTCTCCACCGGGTCAGCCACAACGAAGTCCCGGGGGTCCTCTTGGCCACTCGGGTCAATCAAGTAGTAGTCCCGGTCCCAGTCGACTCCCTCTTCCTTAGATGTCATTTCCTCCAGACATCCCGGCATTACGATCATCAGTGCCATAGCGAGGGAGGCTATGTTACGTCTCGTACTCGGTGAGGTCACGAACTGCCGTAATGATGGTATTATATCGCACTTTCACAGAATTGATGACTACTCAATCCTCCATGCCACCCCGTTCGGACCATCCTCGACGATAACCCCCATGCCTGCTAGCTCGTCTCGTATTTCGTCAGCCCGCCCCCAGTCCTTGGCTTTCCTTGCACCCTCCCTCTCAGCAAGCAGACTCACGACCTTGGGGGCAACTCGGTCCTTCACGCTCTCGTGGCTTTCCATTCTAGCTAGGACTTTCTCATTGGTTGGGAGAAGTCCGAGTACATCCCCAGCGAATTCAGAGATCCAACCGACAGCACCTGCAATCTCCTCTTCTCTTCCCGATGAGTTGAGAATTCCTCGTAGCCACTTGGCCACTGCTTGGACCTCGACTAGAGCAATTCTGGTGTTGAAGTCGTCATTCATTCCCTCCTCAAACCTCTTCGCTGCATCTACTAATTCAGGGAAATCGCCCCACTCCCCGCTCCCATGTTTCGACAACCCTTCCCCATAGCAAGTGACAAGTCGATTGTGATGGGCCTCGGAGTCATCAATCATTACTTGGTTGAAATCGACAGGCTGCCGGTATGGCGCGTTAATCAGAGTGTACCTGAGTACAAGTGGGTCAACATTCTCCAATGCATCTGAGATGGTCCAGAAATTGCCCAGGGACTTGCTCATCTTCTCCCCATCGATGTTGATCATTCCATTGTGGACCCAATACTGGACGACTGGTTCGTGCCCCAGGCAGCACTCGGACTGGAAAATCTCCGCCTCATGATGTGGGAATAATAGGTCAGTGCCTCCGCCATGGATATCGAATCTCTCACCGAGATGCTTGAGTGACATTGCAGAGCACTCAATGTGCCACCCGGGCCTCCCCTCCCCCCATGGGCTTTCCCAGAAAGGCTCACCCGGTTTGGCCATCTTCCACAAAGCGAAGTCTCGGTGGTCCCCCTTGCCAGAACCGGTTTTGGCCACCCTCCCGCCGGCTCCGGATCTCACCATCTCCAGGGTTTGGCCTGTTAGTTGCCCGTACTTCTCCGGTGAAGTGTCTATTTCGAAGTAAACCCCATCCTCAGCCAGATATGCATGCCCCTTCTCGATCAGGGTCTCGACCATCCCGATGATTTCCGGGATGGTCTCTGTGACTCTGGGGTAAGCATCTGCCCTGATTACGTTCAGGGCATCCATCGACTCGAAATAATCGGAGATATTCCTATTCGCGACTTCCAGGAAGTCAACCCCCTCTTCATTGGCGACAGCGATAATTTTGTCATCGACATCAGTGAAGTTGGTGATGTAGCTAACTTCGAATCCACTCTTTCGGAGCCACCTCACTATTATGTCGAAGGAGATTGCTTGCCTAGCATGCCCAATATGGCTCGGCGAATAGGGGGTTATCCCACACGCGTAAAGGCCAACCTTGCCATCCTCGATGGTCTCCAATTCCCTCTTTGTCCGAGATCGAGTGTCGAAAACCCTCACTGCCACTGCCTATTGACGTGGCACTTCTGACATCAACCTCTCGCTGCTTCCACAAGGGCAGAGAACAGTAAGCCATGCCCTTTGCGCTCGGGGTGCCACTGAACTCCGATGCAGAAACGCTTGTCGTCCCTTTCCACCCCTTCAATCAGTCCATCGTGCTCGGCCCTGGCCGAAACGGTCAGGCTCCCGGGGTCTGATACTCCTTGGTGATGTAGGGAGTTCACGGTGAATGAATTGCCCATTAGGCTGGCTAGCAGCGAATTCTCCTCGACAATGACTCCGTGTTCAGTAGATTCTCCAGCGAAGCCACCATGACCCTCGTGCCCCGGCGTCGTGTCGAGATGCTGGTGCATCTTCCCTCCATGGGCAACGCTGAGGATCTGCATGCCCCTGCAAATCCCGAGAAGGGGCATGTCCCTGTCCAGTGCTTCCTTGATTAGCCCCATTTCTGAATAATCCTGCTCCGGGTAGAACTCAGTAGTCATGGCCCCTGGCTCCTCGTTGTAGTTCGCAGGGGAGATGTCAGGGCCCCCCGAAACTATCAGGCCATCAATCGACCCCAGAAGAACCGTCATGTCACCGGCTGGCGGGATGATTAGGGGAACCCCCCCGGCTTTGCTGACCATTGAGATGTAGGCAGAGGGTAAGATTGCAGCATTTCTCTTCCAGTTCCCGTAGGATGTATCCTTGATGAAGCAGGTGATGCCAATCACAGGATTCATTCGATCACCGATGATTCTCGTTGTAGTCGAGCATACCTGAATGACCTGACTCCCACTACCGTGAACGAGATTCCAATCTGAAGTAGCAGAAGGTGTGAGACAATAGTCAGCCATGTCATCCCTCCGAATCCAGTTATTACCCTCGCTCCCCCTAATACCATGGCCAGTGACACTATCATGCATGCATGCATGTAGTGGTGTCTGTTGGGGGGGTTACTCTCGGAGAGAAGTCCAAGTAGCAGCATTGGCATTCCCATGAATGCTGGAATTAGAGCAGTAATCGATGGGGGTTCCGAGCTTTGGATAAAGTAGGCAATCACCCCCCATGCACATAGCACTGCGCCATTCAGGATAGCAATCCGAGGGATGGTCATGCCGAATACTCTGAATTCTTCGCTCATAGACTATCCTGGAATAGGCATCTAATGAATTTCTCCCTTAGTGATTCTAACTAAGGATTTTGATTGTCTCAATTGACGTTCGCGACCCTTTCTTGAATCTCATTGTCCTTAGCAACTATCTGCTCCCAGAGAATCTCCGCCACGTCCTTGACATCCATGTCCGAACCTACTGCATCTAAGCCGTCTTTCACCATGATCGAACAGAATGGGCAACCCACTGCAACAGTGTCGCAACCCGTCTCGACCAACTCCTTGGCCCTAATCTCACTCACACGCTTGTCAGAATCCTCTTCCATCCACATCTGAGCACCCCCGGCCCCACAGCAGAATGAATCGCGACCGCTTCTCTCAGCCTCAACATCAACCCCTCCGATTACGTCCCTCGGCTCATCTATGATGCCCCCTATCCTCCCCAGGTAGCAGGGGTCGTGGAAGGTAATGCTCTGGCCATTCTTCTCCACCCGAGGCAAACTACCCTCTTCTTGCAATTTGGCCAATATCTCCGTATGGTGGAATACCTCCAACTCTTCGCCCCCATAATCGGCGTATTCCTTCCCCAGGGTGTGGAAGCAGTGGGGGCATGAGGCGATAATCCTCTTTACCCCCAACTCCTGGAATGTCATCATGTTAGTCTCAGCTAGCATCTGGAACAGGTACTCGTTCCCCGCCCTACGCGCAGGATCGCCGGAGCACCCCTCTTGCATCCCTAGGATCCCCACATCCAATCCAGCCTCCTTCAGGAGTGATATGGTCGACCTTGCAACCTTCTGATTTCGCTCATCGAAGCTAGCCGCACATCCAACGAAGTAGATGTACTCCGCCGGTTCACCGATTTTGACATCTAGATCGGCAGCCCAGTCTGCCCTCTCGTGCTCGCCATACCCGTATGGGTTAGAGGCAGACTCAATGTTCCCCATGGCAGTATTGAGGACATCAGGGTACTCCATTGTCTCCATCATGGCATTCCGTCGCAGATCCGTTAGCTTCGGCACGTGCTCTATGTAGAGGGGGCAGACGTCTACGCAAGCGTTGCACGTCGTGCATGCCCATACTGCTTCTTCGGTTATTCGCTGCATCATCGTCTCCTCTGGCATTTCACCAGACAGCAGAAGTGGGGCGTGCTCGTTTGCATAGTCCCTAACATCGTGAATTACTTGCATAGGGTTGAGCCCCTTGCCAGATGCATAGGCCGGACAAACATCCTGGCATCTTGCACAGGATGTGCAGGACCACCCATCGATTAGCTGCCTCCAAGTGTACTGGGTGTAACTACTAACGCCGAAGGAGTCGATGTCCAAGTCTTCGAGCGGAACTGCCTTCCCATCATCCCCCATTGCAAGGGGGCGCATCTTGGCAACTGGTCCGGTGTCGTGGAAGAACACATTCGGAACGGCCATCACCAAGTGCATGTGCTTTGAAAGAGGGATTAGGAATAGGAAGGCTGAGATTGCCAGCATGTGTATCCAATAGGCCACTACAACCGTGCCGTCCGATAGCCCATACTGGTTGAATTGATGCCCTATCGGCTCCCAGAATGAACTCGGGTCTTCTTTGGACTCAATCATGAATGCGGTCGTCGTAATGGTGAAAATTAGTAATAAGATTGCATTTCCTTCTAGTTGCGATTTCCCCTTGAGCTTCTCAGGGGTAAATACGACCCGACGAACGAGGGCTGAGACACATCCGATCAGTGCCATAGTGTAACCAAGCTCAACCATGCCGTTCCATGGGCCAACAATGAATCCCGGCAGCAACTCGCCAGAGAAGTAATTCGCCGTAGCAAGATCGAACATATCGGATGCGAGCATCAAGAACCCCCAGAACATCAGGACATGCATTGTCCCAGCGACTCTATCCCTGAGCACCTTCTTCTGCCCCAGCCATCCGACTATGAACTCCCTAATCCTTGGGACCCAAGAGTCGAATCTAGAATCCGGTGAACCAATCAGAACCAGACGCGTGGCCTTCTGGACTTGGTAAGCGAAGAAGCCTATGGAAATGGTGGCTATAATCAGGAGAATCATCCAACCGTCCAAGGGCCCGTAAGTTTGGAGAAGAGGGTGGATCATTGGCACTCACCGGGGTATACCCGAATACCTCGCCCACAAACAAGACCTTGAAACAACCGCTAATCAGGCCAACACTCATGTCCTAATGTGCCAGCCAACACTCATGCCGAGTGCCTTTGCCCCGGGGAAATGCATTCTTTTTGGAGAGCATGCTGTGGTATTCGGCCATCCCGCCGTGGCTGTCGCAATCGACCAAGGGGTCAGGGTCAGTGTCGAAGAGTCCGACAAGTGGAAACTCGAAGGATCATCATTCGAACCATCAAGACACCCCCATATTTCCCACATAATACAGAATATCTTCCAGTACACGGGCCCACCACTTGGTATTGATATTGACAGCTCTCTTTTCTCAGCCGCTGGAATGGGCTCATCCGCTGCTCTATCGAATGCCTTCGGAGCAGCAATGTACGCCTATCTGAATCCAGGTGAGGAACTCGATGCCGTGAGCTTGGCAAAAATGGCCCACTCGGCCGAAGCAACCGCTCAGAAGGGACGGGCCAGCCCAACAGACACCGCAACCAGCGCTCTCGGGGGGTGCGTTGTCGTTTCCGGAAGAGCAGTACCGGGAACGAGACACGTTTTCGATACCAGTTTGGAAACTCCCGAGGGCTCACGAGAGTGGGCAATCAATGTCGTTGAAATCCCTCCTGGGTTCGATGATGCATGGCTCGTAATTGGATACTCGGGAACCGGCTCTCCAACGGGGAGAATGGTTGCCAAGGTTGCGAAGCTAATTTCTGAGGTTCCTGATATGATGGGTGAAATGGAAGCAATTGCCAACATAACAAGGGCTGGTTTAGTCGCCCTATCCGCTGGCAACCTAGAGGGCCTGGGGATGGCCATGGATGCTTGTCACGATAGTCTAAGGAAATTGCAAGTCAGTAACAAAAAGCTCGATCGAATGGTCAGCGCGGTGAGGCCCCATTCACTAGGTGCAAAACTGACTGGGGCCGGCGGCGGCGGTTGTATGGTTGCCCTCACACATGAACCAACTAGGGTGTCCGAGGCGATTGAAGTGGCCGGAGGGGTGCCACTATCGACTAGACTGGGCGCAGAAGGAGTCAGATTTCTATGATCCATCCTTCAGAAAATAGGTCGTAGAAAGACCTCTCTGTTTATATTATCATTTATAAGAGGGTAGACAGCCGACAACCTATGCTCAGCGACGAAGAAAGACTCACCGTAGTCAATGTAGTAGCCTCTACCAGAGTAGCGGAGGAACTGGACCTCCCGGATATAGCAATCCAGTTGAACTGCGAATATGAACCAGAACAGTTCCCGGGAGTGGTCTATAGGGTCGTGGAGCCCAAACTGGCCATCCTGATGTTCAGGTCCGGTAGGGCTGTTTGCACCGGGGGTAAGAACGAGGACAACATCCAGACAGGAATCGAGAGGATGATCGGTGATCTCAGAAATGCGGGCATTGAAACTTGGGAATTGAAGGACGTTGAGATAGAAGTCCAGAACATGGTTGCAACCTACTCACTGTTCTATCCCGAGGACTATGGCGAAGTCGCGAGAATGGATGATATCAATACCAAGGTCATAGATGAAGATGGCGGAATCAGAGCAGCCACTGACGAGGAAGTAGAGAATGAAGACTCACGAATTAGGGGGATCCTACAAGGAGAACCACTAGCAGCACTGCCAAGGAAACTCAATCTGAACAACCTGACCTTCCACCTACCCTTCGACAAGGTCGAATACGAACCAGAGCAGTTCCCGGGGCTGATTTACAGACTCGATTACCCAAAAGTGGTGTGCTTGATCTTCGGAAGCGGAAAGATGGTGATTACCGGTGCGAGACACAAGGATGAGATTCTCGAGGCCGTCGAGCAGATCAAAGACGAACTAGCCGATCTACTATAGTATAGTCTTTGAACCAACGTTATTGAGCAGACCGGCATGCGAATGCCATGCGCCCGACCTCCCACGCCATGCTGATGATGGCCGCTCTTGCGCTCGCTCCAATGGCATGTTCTCTTACCGTAGCAGATCTTTCCTACCATCGTTTCGATTCAGAAGATGCATCGGTTCAGTCCAGAACTACGGGAACTGCCGATGTCCCAGACTGGCGGGTTAATGACAACTGGATGTACGACGGCTATCTCGATGTGGCGGACTTCGTAGCCGACTCCGGCGTATCTACGAATGTTGAGACTCTGGAGGGGTCACTTGACAGGACCGTTTCGGATATCTATCTGTCAGACATCGAGGGGAATGAAACCCTCGTCTACGAAGTTGAATCAGTAGGCGCTTACGAATCAGACGGTCCAATTGAGATCGATGGGACCAGTGGGTGCCTCTACGTCGATATGCAGACAACAGAGATAATCCGAGTCTCAGACTTGGCCACTTACTCCCAGGATGTCACGATTGACGTGTACTTCGATCCGCTATTCTTTGGAAATTGCGTCAATTGGCTTAGACAGGATATCGGTGTGCTGAGTGTGGAGAACACATTCGAACCCCCTCTGGAGAATTACGATTTTCCCCTCTCGGTCGGGGAGGCATGGGGCATGGACTACGACCAGGATACGGAATACAGCGGTTCTAGCAATTACGTTGACATCCCGGACGACACCAGTGATTCCAACTCAACCAGCTGGGCAGTAGTGAGCCAAGGCAACTCCGGAGTCGCTTATCCCGGTTGCTATCAGTCATTCAACGTGACAGCCTATGACTCGGACGGGGATGAGATGGGGTACAACTGGTACTGCCCATCCATCCGTGGCGAAGTGAAGAGCTCAATCGAACAGGCATTCGGTTTCTTAGCGGTACACGAGCTAGTTAGCTACCAACCAGTCTCGAGGGGAAAGGAGATTTCTATAGACGTCGAGTACCCACTCTCCCCTACTGGAATAGAGATGTCCGCATGGATTAACGTCACAGATCAAGGTCAAGGGGTAGCAGACCAGGATCTTCAGTTCCGATACGAGTCCGAGCAGCAAATACAGAATTTCACTACCGATGAAAACGGCTCCTACCACCTGGTCTTCAACTCGGGAGACAATCCAGATGACACCTACGGTGCTGGAGAACTAGGTAGTCACGGACTGATAGCATGGACGTATTTGGAGGGCGAGATACTCGGAACCAAGTCACTAGTGATCGACTCCGAAGTCCACGAGATCGACCTGGTCACCAGATCATCAGCAGTAACGGTTCAGAGGCTCAGGCCATCCACCGGGAACGAAGTTACTCTCGACTCATCCATCGGATTCACAGCCATATCTGACGACATTCTGAGCTTTTCCGTCCCAGTTTTGAACCGAGGCCTAATCCAATCCCCATACTCTACCATTGTCGTCACCGCTCCCGATGGCTCAGAGGTATCAGGCATCGTCCCTCCGCTTGACAGCCTTCAGGAGTCCAGGGTATCCGTGAACTGGACTGTACCCGAATCACAACCATATGGCAATGTCTACTTGTTCTTCGAGGTAGATCCTCAGGAGGAGATTTCCCAGGATGGGAACCGTTCCAACAACCAGGGCTCTTTCGTCCTCTACATTGGTGGCCTCCCAATCGCCGACCTCTCAATCTCCAACGAGCCCCTCACTCACGAAACTGTGATTCTGGACGCTAGCTCTTCTTACGACTCAGATGGTGGCGACGTGGGCTGCGAGTTCAATATCGAAAAGGTCGATGGAACCACTGCAGTGGCCATCGATGATGACTGCATTGTCGAATGGTCATGGGCCGATGACGGGATCTTCACGGTCACAATCCTGGTTACAGACGGTGAGAGCGACGAATCCTCGACATATTCAACGGTGACAGTGCAGAACCGCCCTCCGGTGGTGACTCTTGGTTCAGACGAGGGCGAGGTAGTGGTCACCACCCCCATAACTTTCGCTGTTATAGATAGCAGTGACAACGATACTAGGAATCCATCCTCACCAGTGGAACTACTCTGGGATGCAGAGTGCTCCGAGGGTCAGGTCGGCCTGTCGTGCACTGTAATTCCCATGGTAGAGGGAAACTTGACCATTGGCGTCCTGGCAACAGACGATGATGGAGCCACTACTTATGTCCAACACTCTGTGCAAGTCACAAATATCGCACCTTCCAATCCTGTCGCAGAACTGTATCTCGGCGAGGAGAGGCTCTTCCCCGACAGTCGAGGAGTATTCACGGTCAACGAGGGCGACGAGATCACATTCTGGGGCCAGGCGGATGACTCGTCAAACGACATCGACACTCTGGTACACGTATGGAAACCCGATGCCGAGTACTATCCGGAGAGAAACTCCACCAGTACAGGTGGTAGGAGCACGCTTTCGGGAGTCTCATACAATTCATCCGGAATGCACCTTGCGACTCTGCAGGTCTTCGACGACGATGGAGAGGAAACTGAAATCCTGATCGTACCAATCCAAGTAGTCAACGTTATTCCGGAGATTTCCCCTATGTCGACCATCCTCGGCGAACTGGAGGAGGACGAGGAGTTCGCAATCACTCCAGTGGTATCAGACACCGGCAATGACTCCGAAACCCTCGTCAACTGCTTCGACCTCGACCCCTCTGCTGACACTGACTCGGATGGGGACGTGGGAAATGACTGCGACGTTCAGTCCAGTGTCCTCGTTCACTCGTGGCCCGACTCGTCTTCAGCCCCAGACTCGGTAATATTCCACGTCACAGATGATGACGGAGCAACTGAATCGATGGAGTTCTCTTTCGTCGTCGTCAACTCCCCTCCAGAGGCCTTTGCCTCGGCCAGCATTTCCAACCCCACAGAAGGAGACTCTGTCACCCTCTCAGCCAACGGGACGGTCGACTCCCAGGCTGACATGGATTCCCTGTTATTCCACTGGGACATCGACATCACCGTCGACTCAGATGGGGACGGAGACCCTGCCAACGATGTCGATTACACTGGCAGGTGGATCGAGTTCTCCTATGACTCCGGTGGCCCGAAGAAGGCACAGCTAACTGTACTGGATGATAGCTCCAGCCACTCATTCACCATGGATCTGGAGGTGGCCGAGAAACCAACCACCATCTCTGGAGCCATCCAGTCCAGTCTGGGGATCATCATTTTCGCTCTAGCAGCAATCTTGTTGGCCGCATGGTCCGTCATGAGGGTAACAGGGAATGAGACTAGCAAGACGTCAAAGGGACCAGAGGTGATGGACATGGATGCGGCATTCGATGGTCCCGGAGAATCATTGGAAAATACTAGCCCCTTCGAAGCAAATCCCGAGACAACACACCATCGAGAGGATGCCATGATTTTGGAAGGATTGGACGAGGTTCTCAATGAACTCACAGGTAGTAATTCAGAAACGACCCCGCTCCCTGAGTTGCCCCCGGCACCGAGTATCGACGAACCAAAAGCCACTCTGAACCCCGAAGACATCGAAGCACTCTTTGAGGAGTAGTTCTCGGACCGCCCGTGGTCAATCTCTTCCGGCTTCTCGGACTCCCCAATCCGAACACGACTCCAAAGGGCAGATCAGGAGTGGGGATGGGCGCGACTGAACCGGGACCTAAGGTCGGCAACCGGTTCCATGACCTAGGTGAGTCCAGGTGGTCGGAAAGGACGGAGAGGGTTACAGAGAGGCCATCCCGGAGGGTGATATACATGGAGCCAGATGGACTCCACAGGCTCCAGCTGGATGGAGTTGAGGGAAACCTCTCCATGGGGGACATGGTGATTATCGATCTCAACTCACTCAATCACATGCCTAGCCAGCAATCCGTATGCTCCAGGAGGGCCCAGAACCTAGGGGATCAGACGAACCTCCCTGTTTTCGCCCTCAACGAGGATGACTCGCTCCTGATGATCGCAGGTGCCAAGATGAGGGTCGACACTCACAAGCATAGACTCGGCTCGCCCGCATTAGACCGTGCTATCGACAACTAATCCTAAATCAGTATTCATTCCTCTTCCAACCAAGAATCAAGGTCGCCATTGGAGACCTCCATTGCTGAATGCTCAGTGAAATCCCGGTATGCGACCCATCTGGATATTTCTTCTTCCCCTTCCCCTCTGTCTCTCTTCCTGCCAATCGAGTCATTCGCGTATCTGACGCATTGCCTGAGGAATGAAGCAACCAGATTTCGTCGCTCTTCTATGCCCATTTCATCCGACCTTCAGAGCCTCAACCAGCGAGTCCACGTGCCCCTTCGCCTTAACACCGTATCCAGCCCAGGATATATTTCTGTCCGACTCGATTGCGAACGTCGATCTGAGAGTCCCCATGTACGTCTTGCCGTACATGTTCTTCTCTCTCCAAGTGCCATATGACTCGTGAAGCGCAGCTTCCTCGTCAATGATTAGGTCAAATGGCAACTCGTGCTTGTCAATGAACTTCTGATGGGACTTGGCACCGTCTGTAGAGACTCCAAAGACCTTCCAACCGCTCCCTTCGAACCTGCTGAAGCTATCCCTGAAGTCACAGGCTTGTGTGGTACATCCAGGGGTGTTGTCTCTGGGGTAGAAGTACAGAATAACCCCCTTCCCAGAGGAGAGAATCTCAGAAAGTGAGATCTTCGACCCATCGGTAATCTCGGCATCGAAGTCAGGTGCCTTGTCTCCAACTGCTAGTTCTACTGTTGCCATGTAATCGCGTGTCGAACCAGACTCATGAAGGCTGCCATCACTCGATATAAGATTTCAGAGTGACCGATGCGGGTATTGATGGGGGTTCGCTGAAACCGAAGCAGGATTCGGCCTCAAATCCTCTCTTTTCACCCAGATCATCCCCCTTCAACCGCTCATCTCCTCCCTAATCCTCTTCTTTGTTGCGGCCCACGAGCATATCGGACAACTTCTCAGGTCGTGCCTTAGTGCGGGACAGTACTCTCTCCCGAAGTAGATAATCTGCAGGTGTCTCCTGTTCCAGGTCTCCTCGGGGAAGACGGCTTTCAGGTCCCTCTCGGTCTTGGTTACGTTCCTGCCATCCGAGAGACCCCACCTAGCTGCCAATCTGTGTATGTGGGTATCGACGGGGAACGCTGGAACTCCGAACGCCTGACTCATTACCACGCTCGCGGTCTTATGGCCAACACCGGCCAAACCCTCTAGGAAATCCCAGTCAGGCCTCACTCCCCTTCCGTCTTCTAGAATCTGCTCTGCCATCTTTCGGAGGTTTTTCGCTTTGGTCGGGGCTAATCCAATTTCACGGATGATGCCGTGAATTTCTTCCACTTCGAGCAAGGCCATTTCCTCGGGCCTTCCCGCAGCTCCGAACAACCCCGGAGTAACTTCGTTCACCTTCTTGTCTGTTGTCTGGGCAGACAGCATTACTGCTACCAGCAGGGTGTATGGGTCGACATGATCCAGCGGAATGGGAGTCTCCGAGTACATCTCATCGAGTTTGTCGCCAATTATGCCGGCCTTCTCTGCACGGCGCAAAATCAGACCTCCAGATCCGGGCTCCTTTCATCCCTCCAACCAATTATCGCACCAGCAGCAACACATCCAAAAAATGGGGCATAGCATGACAACCAGAGCTTGGTACTCCACTCCTCAGGACTCCCGCTCAAGATCCACCCAAATAGGGATAGAAGGGCCCCTGGGATAATGGCAAGAGTTCCGAACAACACGGCCCTGCCAAGTCCCATGGTACCAACGGAGCACTACCAGACTTGACTCTAACGGGGGTTCTCCTTCACCACCCATTTCGCCATTATGCCCGTTTGGACTAGAGAAAGCAATGCCGCCCACCAAATCCATTTCGGCAGACCTAGTGCCCATGTCTCACTATCATTCCACCACCAGAAGTCCTGAGCGAGAACGAAAACGACTACTAGTCCGATCATGGGGGCCATTTCCCCAGAACCAATTTCACCCAGCCACGCGAATCCGATTTTCCTCTTGCACGCATACTGCACAGAGGTCAAACCAATAATGGCGGCCACCAGGGATGGAATTACTGCTGTGGGGACCGCTCCCTTCACTGGTTCCACCCACCACCCATCGAATGACTCCGGAGAGAAAACCGCTAGTAACACGACTGACTCCCCTGCAGCGATAGATGCAATCACGGCTCTCCCATCGACATCGTCGAAATGTGATGCCGCGAAAACAGAGGGGAACATCACGGCGTACATCGAGAAGGCGAGGAGGCCCAAATCGAGAATTGACAAATCAGACCAGAGTGAAAGAAACAGACCTAGCACAGCAAGGGCTATGATCACCGATTCTCTCAATCTACTTCCATGGGCCCCCTTGGGAACTAGATCCCTTGTAACTAGTGATCCTGTGGCGAGAAGCTGTGAGTCCATCGTGGACATTAGTGCTGCAAGGCCAGCTACCAGCACCAGCCCTCCGAGCCATTCTCCACCGACTTCCATGATCATGGTTGGCAGGATGTTGTCAGATCCGACTCTATCAAGGCCAGGGTTGTCCAGATGCCCCAATGTGCCAATTAAAATGGGAGGGAGGAAGGCTAACCATGCTACAGCCGGATAAAGAGTAGCCATCCTCCCTATCGCGAAGTCACTTTCCGCGGCACAAAGCCTCTGATACAGCTGAGGGAACATCGGATCAGCGAAAAGCCACAGAATCATGGTGCTAGTCCAGATCAGGAGGGTGTAGTTCCCTTCTCTACCTAGCAATCCAGCGGAATCTTCGGACGATGAGATTGCATCCATTGCCACTCCAAGTCCCCCTGCATCGCTGATTACCATGGCTAGTCCAAGCCAAAGAAGCCCTAGTGCTATTGCACCCTGAACAGCATCAGTCCTAACGACTGCCTTCAGGCCGCCAGTGAGGGTGTAAGCTACTACGAGGACAGTGACTAGAACGGCCCCAACCCACTCTGGCCCCCCGAATAGGGATGAGACAACGATTCCCGCGGCCCGAGGTTGTAGAGCGAGGTATGGGATTGTAGCCATTACGAGGACCAAGGCCATGGTGAGCTGCGCATTACGGGACCCTGTCTGCCCCCTCACCATCTCGGGAGCGGTAATTGCCCCGTGCTCCAATGATCTGGCTCTGACCTTCCTCCCAAGCAAGTACATCGAAACCGCCATGAATCCGGTTCCGAAGGCCATTATCGGTAGGAAGGATAGGCCGATTCTGTAGGACGCCCCACTCGAACCGTACACAGTGAAGGCACTGAAGTTGGTTGCCGCCATGGTAATTAGGAGAATTGGCCCAGAGAGGCTCCTCCCAGCTAGGTAGTACGACTCGTCCCCTTTCCCTAGATCACGTCGTGCCCAAACCGCAAATGCCACCATGGCAATTGCATACCCGCCGACTATCAGCCAAGCAGAAGACACGTCAATGCCATGAGGCCTCCAACATTATCTTGACTGTCTCAGGCGTTTCATCACCATGGGAACTTGTATACCCAAATAACGAAGTCATTCAGAATGCATTGTATCGCCAGCATGATGGCACCAATGATCATCAGGAAGGAACCATCCACCCCATCTTGGTAGGCACCGAAAGCAAGTATTCCCAGCATCACGTTCCCAATTGAAGTGACCAACAAGGCCCCAATCACTAGATATTGCGTCCACGCAAAGTCATTTTCGATGTGCAGAATAGTACTCTCAATCCATAGTGCGGAGGGAATCAGGAATATTGTGTATGCCAGTAGGAGCCTCGTTGCCCCATTGCCATCAGACTTCCCCCACGGCCATCGAAGGGAATTCAAGGCCGATTCGTCAAACTGGAAGAAAACGATGTACCAGTACATCAGGAAACCGAGTGCTGCTACGAACATGAACGGGACGATGTATACCCTCCATGCTTCGGGGACTCCCCCCCATAGATCATGGGGTCTCTCAGCATGAGACAAACCGTAAACGTAGGATGCCAGTACCAAGGGTCCGAAAACGAAGGTGAATGCTAGAACCACTTGGCGAGTAATTTCCATGCCCCCCCCAAGTAGCATCCCGTCATAAAATCAAAGCAATACACCCATTCGTGGAATCTTATTCGAGGAATATAAGAATCCAGGGTACGAGGTAATACCGAAAGCAGATTAATCCAGAACCGAACCAGCGGTCCGTGCAGCGATGTGGAGTGGCCGAGGTATCCGATGCCCTAGACTCCGAGGAAGTCACGCTCATCCTCTTCCTCAGGGATTCACGGGACCCCGAAGCCGACAGACTACGGAAACTGGCCGAGGAGAAGGGAATCACTGTGCGCGAGTCCTCCAATAGTGACATGTGGAGGATGGCTCGAGTCAATGAAGGAGAAAAACCCCCCTCGATCCTTGCTCTCGTGGGGAGGCGACCTGATGCTAGCGTCGAAGAAGTCCTATCCTCAGGAGGGCTGTGCTGGCTTCTGGATGGGGCAAGGTACCCGGTCAACATTGGGTTCACCATCCGAACGGCAGAGGTCAGTGGTGCCCAGGCCGTATTCGTCGATGGCCCACTGAACCACATCGAGAAGAAGGCAGCAAGACGGGCATCAATGAAGGCTCACAGATTCATGCCAGTTCATTGGGTCGATGGAAATACATTGGTCAAGATGGCCAAGGAAGCCGGATTCAGAGTGATTTCTATTGAGGACACCGGCGAGATTGGGCCATGGGACGAGGATCTGACGGGGGACATCCTCCTCGTGGTCGGGGGTGAGCACGACGGCATCTCCCAATCAGTTCTGGAGAGTTCAGACTCGGTAATCAGAGTGCCTATGTCCGGTTTCGTCCCTTCATACAACCTTCAAGCCCCGATGGCAGTGGTTGCCGCAGAGTCCTTGAGGCAAAGAGGTAGCGACTAGAAGCTCGAATCTAACTCTCGACCAATAATCAATCTCTGAATCTGGCTGGTTCCCTCGAAAATCTGGTAGATCTTGCTACCCCTCATTCTCCTAGCCACTGGGTATTCCTCTGAGTATCCATATCCACCCAATACCTGAACCGCATCTGTGGTCACTTCCATGCCTATGTCCGCAGCAAACCTCTTTGCGTGAGCAGATTTGAGGGTCGCTCTTTCCCCATTGTCAATCGCACTCGCAGCGCTGTAGGTAAGCAGCCTCGCAGCCTCGATCTTCGTTGCCATGTCAGCGAGCATGAACGATATTGACTGGTGCTGAGAAATCGGCTTTCCGAAGGTCTTCCTCTCCTTGGCGTATGCCCACGCTTCTTCCATTGCCCCTCGGGCGTTCCCTAAAGCCGCAGCAGCAACTGCGGGTCTTGAGTGGTCGAAAGCCTTCATTGCATTCATCCAGCCACCATTCTCAACACCCCCAATCAGGTTTGCCACCGGGACCCTCACATCAGTGAAACTCACTCCCCTGGTGTCGGAACACCTCTGCCCCATGTTGACTTCCTTCTTCCCGAGTTTTATCCCCGGAGAGTCAGCGTCAACGATGAACCCACTCAAGCCCCCGTATCCAGCGGTTTTGTCCGTGTATGCTAGGACGAAGAACCAATCCGCGTAACCAGCCCCTGAAATCCAGGCCTTGCTTCCGTTGATGACATACTCATCTCCATCCTTGATAGCCTCTGTTTTCAGAGATTGTACATCAGATCCTGCATCTGGTTCAGTAACGCAGTATGCTGCTAGCTTGCCTGCAACCACTCTGCCAAAGTATTCCTGCTTCTGCTCCTCTGTGCCACCTGTCAATAGCGGCAATGATGCAAGCATCGTATGATATGCTGCAGTACCGAAACCCGGATCCCCGCGCGCTATCTCTTCGCAGATGATTATCTCATCCAATGCAGACATCCCTTGTCCGCCATACTTCTCTGGAATTGTGACGTTTAGAAGCCCCAAATCGTGAGCCTTGTTTATTGCTTCTAACGGATAGGTTCCTTCTCTATCCCACTCCTCAGCAAATGGGACTATTTCTTTATCACAGAATTCCCTAGACATATCGCGTATCATTTCCTGTTCTTCACTGAGTCTAAAGTCCACCATGAACCAGCCGATGAATAGCACTATTTGAGTGATTTCTGCATATGCTCTTTTTGCATTAAGTGTTTTTTTCATACCATTTTCTAGTACAG
>Ga0206683_10000629_pt1 | contig 25232 bp, 37 predicted proteins | sample M280m12015metaG_FD_155483 | JGI IMG/M metagenome (GOLD analysis project Ga0206683, IMG submission 155483) | Ammonia-oxidizing marine archaeal communities from Monterey Bay, California, United States - M2 80m 12015 | ecosystem: Environmental > Aquatic > Marine > Intertidal zone | place: USA...
TTTCAAGTATATACCGCGAATTTGTTAGGTCAAAAGAAAAAAAGCTTTTATATGTAAGGGTTTTAATGCTTAAGGATGTTGAGATTGTTTACGCTACAAGCTTTAATTTGCAAAAAAAATCCTTATTTCTTTATTTTTTGAACAAGATAATGTCTTTTGCAGGGATTTCGCAAGTCCAATCCATCATTGAAGCAATGACTTCAAATGTTTTGGGTTGATAAAACACCACGTGTGTTGGATCCTTTCTATAATACCATTGACCAAAATCTTTCTCGTCATCCAAAAAAACTGTCATTAGTCCCAACAAACCTCCTTTACTTAACATTTTGTCTAGGCGTTTAAATTCTTTCGCAGGCTCAAAAAAGTGCTCTATGACTTCCGTGCAAGTTATAAAATCATAAGTTTTAGAGAAAACAAGAATTTCTTTAAAGAAAAAAGGGTCGTAAAGATCCATATAAAAGCCATCTTCCTTAAGCATTTCAGCTAAAGCAGGACCTGGCCCACAGCCGAAATCTAAGCCTCTTGAGCCCTCCTCTAATCTGCCCTTTAAGGGTTTAAATAATTTTGATAAAAATAAACGATAGTCCTCGTCGTGGACACCATTATTGTGTTGTTGATAGCGATACTTTTCTTCTGAAGGACTTAATCTAAATTTAGGGTCTAGAAAAATTACCATACAGTCCTTACACTGCCAATAAGTCTTTTCTTCTACTTCTAAAAAAAGATCTACTAGGGGGGATTCACAAACGCAACAGTTCACAAGGTATGTTCTTTGTATCCTTTCTTTTGTAACCAATCGGAATAATCTTTCCTATTTACTAAATATGACCAGTGCAAAAGGGATTGTTGTATTCTTGGGCTGACATGATCGCTAAAATCCACATCACAACCATCTGTATGAATTTTTGAATAAATGGTGTTCCTCCACCTTCCCTTTGGTCCACAGAAAGCAGCCCACCTTTTAATCTGCCTTTCGTCATCTTCATGCCTTCTTCCTAAAAAATATTTGCAATACCATTCAAACCAACCCCGCGGATCATCAGGATGAATCCATCCTTTAGCCTCCCATTCTTTCTGTGACTGACCAGACTTAATTTTAAACAAATTCACGTTAACTAAATACTTTTTAGACTTATAAGAGAACTCTTCAAGGCCTTCAAACCAGTCTTCAGGGAAGTCTTTATAATCTACGAGCTCAGCGAAGTAAGTGCCCCCGAAAATACCTTTATGCAGCATTTCTTTTGGCGTAAGCATGGGCATAAATTCCACAGATTGCATCTTAGATTTATAAGTGTCTTGCTGAAGATATTTTTTGTCAGCTGTGTTATTAATCTTCTGGAAAGTCAGCGTCTGCTGTCTTTATATCTCCTTTGATAGCATGCTCGTAAATAGCAAATTGAACCATCGCCACGAGAGGCCAAAGGAAAGCATTGCCCACTATGCCTAAAACTGGAATAAGAGTAATTAACTGCAATCCTATACTCATTGAAAAAAGGATTATTAAAACTTTCCAAAAACCTACCTCATGAACAAGCTCTCTAGACCTGCCCAAGGCTTCCATCGGGGTCAAGCCCTTGTCTATTAACAAATAAAATCCTAAAAACCACGCCACAGAAAGGTATAGGCCTGGAAGAATTAGGAGCATGAAACCAATGAGTATTCCTATAATTGAGATGACACAAAAAACTAATGATTTCCACCACATTCCATCTTTAAAACCCCAAGATAAAGAGTCGCCTACATCAACCTCTTCTCCCCTTCCAACTCGAATCGTGAATCTCACCAAACCTGCCGCGAGCGAAGGCACAATCAGCAAACCAATTACAGTAATTGATGCTATGACGATTAGTAAGACATAAATAAGAAAATTAAAAAATATAGTCCAATACTCTGGTTTTGCTAGCCTTAAACCTTCTGAAAAAAATTCTTCTACTTTCATAGTCAGATCTCCTTTGTTTTTTTATCCTTAACAATTAACACTATAGCCGTTAATTGGATGATGAGCATTGAAGAAAACAATAATACATTAATGGGGACTCCGAAAGTGTGGGCTTCCTTAATGCCTTCTCCCACAGAAGTGCCTCCATATAAGGGCATGGTTAGAGCTGCAACAAAGAAGCCAAAATGAATACATAGGCTTAAAACAGCGGGTAGCATTTCCTTTTGTTTGGCCCACAGTAAATACATTCCTAAACTAAAGATACAAAAATTCGTTGAGAGCCTCCAAGCTTCGTGAACGCGAGCATGCGAGTCCCAATCAGGATTAAGCAAATGGTAAACGCTTATATCGGCAAAGAGAGGCAATACCCCTCCGGCTACCAACGCTATAGTTGTTAAAATCTTGCTAATAAAACTCTCCTTATAATATAAATGCGAGTGTAAGTCCGTCTCCTATTGGAACCATGGACAGAGAAACTTTATCATCTTGGGCTAAAAAATCGTTTAGCTCCCTTATGGCGTTTGTATCGTCATCATTTATTTCAGAATTGATAACAGCTCCGCTCCATAAAACATTATCTACGGCGATGACTCCACCTTTCCTCACTAGCCTTAAGCACTTTTTGTAATAATCCAAATAATTGGCCTTATCCGCATCTATAAAAGCAAAATCAAAAGATGCCTCCTCTCCTTTTGCTATTAATTCATCTAACGTCTCTGTGGCGGGTCCTATTCTTAGATCTATCTTGTTAGCCACTCCGGCCTGTTCCCATTTCTTTTTACCCATAGCGGTCCACTTCTCTGATATATCACACGCTATAATTGTTCCATCTTCTGGCAGAGCCAAAGCAACCGCTAGAGCGCTGTAGCCAGTAAAAGTTCCTATCTCTATTGTTCTTTTAGCTGACATTAGTCTCATCAGGTTTGCCATTAAGGCGCCCTGTTCAGGACAAATCTGCATCACGGACTCCGGAAGTTGAGCAGTCTCTTTTCTTAACTCTTCAAGAGCAGAATGCTCTTTCATTCCCTTTTCCCAGAGATAGTCTCTTAAATCATTAGTTAAATTTAATATTCCTGTTGACATTGTTACTCCTTTTTAATGCTTGCCATTAACTATATTGTGTTCAGAAAGAATTTTGGTAACTGATTATCAGCATATTCTTAGCTTTCATTTGTAGTTTGTTTTTTTCTTGCCTTATAGGTAAAACAAATTCAAAACTTATTTTGCTATATCCAACTAAAAAATTTGCTCCAAAGGCTAAATGCGCTTCCTTTCCACCATAATTATCTGGGTTCGCTGTTTGCACAGGAGCTGTTATCGAAGGGTCTATGCCAGATATTTTTTGTTGATGGACCAGTTTCAGCCTAGAGCTCAAGGAAATGGCTTTGCTTTGTTTGTATTGCAGCCAAGTATTAAATTCCAGTTGATCTCCAAAAGACCAAAGAGCATCAGATAGACCAAACTTTCTCTTCAACTGGTTCCCCCAAGACAGCCTTTCATTAACCTTCTTTTGATTGGTAACTCCAAGATCAATTTTGGTCCCTTTATCGCCCAATTGCATTGCATAAGGCAGAGTCATATCCATGTAGGACCCCATGGGCGTAAGTGCAGTCCCTTTAGCTTCGCTGTCACCTACAGATTTATCTATAGCAATGTTGAAATGTGTTTTTGAGCCATTTGCGTCTTTTAATAAAATAAGACCACCAAAAGAAACGCTAGAAAGATCGGCAGAGGAAGTGTTAAAAGATCCCAAAAAATCTCTATTCATCATTGGTTTAAAAGTGTCTAAGGTCATTTCCTTTGAAGAGTAGGTCGCCATGCCCGTTAGATTGAAATTTTCAGACAATGCATACATCCCCATCAGCATAGTCATTTTCATGTTCATTTTCTTTGGAACCACAGATAAGTTATAAGGGGTGTCGCTCAAAGGATTTTTAAAACTCAGAATCTCCGAAGATGAGATGTCGTTTCCCTTATAAATATTGCTATCCATGTTCATATAAGATTGTTTGATAGCAAACATAAAGCCATGACTATGCATTGCTGCTCCGACCAAACCTACAGGAGTATTGCTATGGCCTTGCATATGCATTTTATGCGAGTGGTGACCTTCCGTTGGACCGTCTTCAGGAAACAAAACCAAGCTGAGCAGGGAAAAAAAGACTAATAAAATTATCTTCATTTTCTGTAAAAAAATAAAACTATCCCAGACGCTGAAGTAAATAAAGCAATGAAAGAAAAAATCTTTAGCCAGATGTTTCCAATATTGTCTCTATCGATCCAGTCCATTATGTGCAATCCCCACATCAAATCCCAAAGCCTCCACTGAGTTGATCTTATTGCTACTACTTCCCCAGAAAAAGGGTTCTGGTAAACGTTGATTTCTTCATCGTCTTCATTAACCGAAACAACTTTATACAAAGGCAAATCTCTGCCCCTATATTCTGACCCTCTTTTTGGGTCTTCGATAAGAACAACACTGATTGGACTAAGGGTTGTTCTTTCCTCAATTATTGTCATTGATTCTTCAAAACTTAGCTTTTTAGAAAGCTCTGAGCTTTTTTTCAAGGCATCAAGCCCCTTAACTAGATATTGCTCTCCGCGTACGTTTTCAATTTTATTAAAAGAAAAATAAATTCCAGATACGGTCCACAAAAGCAACTGAACGGAGATTAGCAGACTGATATATCTGTGAAAGTTCCTTAAGGTTATCTTCATTAATTGGTATTAAAAAACATATTATATCACCAGCAAAAGTAGACTTTTTATACGTTTTTTGATCTTAAGATTACTTTTTTTCCAAACCGTATAAGCAAAATAGTGATAATTAAAGTACAAAGGACCCACTTGCATTGATTAAGTAAGCTAGCAATAAATATTTGCGATTGTGGTATCTCGCTAAATGAATTAGAAGACATCATCAAAGATATAAAAATGTTTTCACCTAAATCAAAAAAACCAGCAAGTATTGGCAAGCAGAAAACAAAGACCCTTTCTTCGTTAAGTTTTAATAATATTGAAATAAATAAAAGAACATAAAGGACCGGAAAAGCTGTATCAAGTATTAAAGATGAGTATACATATTGTGTTCTTCCCATTTCGCCTAAAGTCTCAAATGTCTTCAGTACATCAGGGCCAGAAAAACCAAAAGATAGATCCAGCATGTTTGGGTAGATGTTATTGGGTAAATTTTGAAAAGCCACTGAACTAGCAACTAACAGTATCAAAAGAATAAAAATAAGTTTATTTGACGACAAGAATTGCGACATTCAGCAATTATATATTAGTTTAATTTTCAGCCTCTATTAACCAGTCGGATGTTTGCTTAACTCCTCCAAACGGAAAGAAATGTAGCTGTTCGATATTAAATTCAGGATCTTTAGCCTTGTATTCGGCTAAGTCTCTTAAAATTTGAGTCGGCTTGTATGGCAATAATAGCTTGGTCATGTCTTTTGCTCTTTTAGTAAGAATTTTCATTGAAGAGCCTATTCCACATTCAACCGAAAACTTTAGTAATGTTTGAAGTTTTGCTGGTCCAGCTATACCAATATGTATAGGAATATCAATGCCGGCCTCCTTGATTTCATCTGCCCATTTTTTTACAGCCTCTGCATCGAAACAAAATTGAGTAGCTATTGCTGTCTTGGCATCTGTTCTTTGCAATAATTTCTGTTTAAATGAAAGAGCTTCAGAAACAATCTTGATTCCGCCATCAGGATCTATATCTTTATTCCCTTCAGGGTGTCCTGCTATATGAAGCCTCTTAAAGCCAGCTTTATCAAATAGGCCTGATTCAATCAACTGAATAGAGGAATCATAATCTCCCACCGGCTCTGGCGAGCCCCCCGCCAATAGCAGCGCTTCATCAACTCCGGCCTCATTCTGATACATAGAAATCCAATCATTTAACATCTCTTGGTTTTTAATAATTCTGGCTGGGATATGGGGCATTGCAGCAAAACCTTCATCAGTGAGCCTTTTGGCTGCAGCAACCATAGGCTCAATGCCTTCATCTTTAAGGTGGGCGATATAAACTCTTGTTTTTTGAGGTAAGATTTCAGCGAAAGAATCGATCTTTGAAACAGTCTTGGGGATAACCTCAACGGAATAACCCGCGATAAGGTCCTTTAAATGAGTATTATTTGTTTTTTCCATCAAAATAAACTACGTTTATAATTTCAGGCGGTTCTTCTACACATCTCAGATTGACACTATACGAGTCAAGATGTGAACGAGGCTGATAAAAGCTTTTTATTCCGCAATTTTTACAAAATAAATGCTCTGCGGTTTTAGTACCAAAACAATACTTAGTTATTAATTTAGTTCCTTTAATGATTTTGAAATCATTGTGTTTTATAAAAAGGTGCTCATAGTCTTGGATTGTGCATATGGAGCAGTTGCATTTCCAAATTTCGACGGATTTGTTTGCAACAAATTTATACTTAATTTCTCCACAATGACACCCCCCAAAATACTCTTTCATAGCTCTTATTTCTAAAGTCTAGATATCTCCATCTACTCTATATAAATTTATTAGCCAAGTTTCTAGGCTGCACAATATCAGCTCTTCCTTACAAAGCAACTTCCAAGAAAGGATTTTAGGTGACCTATTTCCAGTCCTTAAAAGTAAAATATTTTCTCTTTAGCAATTTATTATAAATAATTGCAAATAAAACTATGAATGTAGCTCCCACCGCAACTGGCATTAGCACAAAACCCACTCCTTTTGCACCAAGAACAGCAATAATAGGGTTGGCACCTGCAGGAGGGTGTACGGTCTTGGTAGTCATCATTAAGAATATTGCTAATCCGACTGCTAGGCCCACACTGAGGAAAGAAAAACCCATTGTAGAAAATACAAAAACCCCAGATAAGGCAGATAGTACGTGGCCTAATAGAATGTTTTTTGGATGTGCTAAGGGGCTTTCATGAGCAGCCATAACCAGAACCATGCTTGCCCCAAATGGTGGTATTAACCATAAATTACTTTCATCAAAAGAATTGAGATATGCCAGCATAGAGATGCATAAAAATGCTCCGAAGGCAGAAATAAGATTATTTTTCATTATGTCTGTATTCTTAAAACCTTATAGATTGAATGATCATAATTTTTTTCATTTATTTTCCTTTTTCTAACCAAGGTAGCATGTCATCAGTGTACATATCACCTTTTGGTTTAAAATCTTCGGGTCTATCTAAACTACAAATCGTTATATAAATATATTCTGGGTATTCTTCAAGAAGGCAGACAACAGGGGTCCCGCATTCCCTACAAAAATATCTAGTTCCATGAGAAGAAGAAATTAGTTTTTTTGGCTCTCCTTGAGAGTATTCAAAATTAGATTCGGGGAGAGCCATCCAAGAAACGAATGCAGCCCCAGATATGCGTCTGCACATAGAGCAATGACAATTCGAAGAGGAGTAATCCCTTTTCTCAAAATAGTAACGAACCGAACCGCAAAAACAACCCCCTTCAATTCTTTCGCTCATAAAACAACTATCTACACCAAGGCGCTGTCTATTAAAACTGCAATTAAGATGGCTGGATCTGAACCGTTATTAACCCAAGCGTGGTTAGTGCCTCTTTGAACAACTACATCATGCGGTTTTAGCCTAACCTCTTCTTCGTCCAAAATTAAAGTAACGTCTCCCTTTAATAAAATAATGTAATCAATGGTGTGGGTCTCATGCATGGCTGCATTTCTAGAAGTATCAACTCTATGATGTGCGGCCCCCATTCTCTCGAAGGCTTTTGCTGTAGCCTCCTCTATTGCTTCTTGGGGGACCCCTTCTGGAATAGGGTTAATTTGAAAATATCTAAATTTGGTTCCTCCTTTTACGGGAGATAGCATTACGTCTATATCGGCTCGATCTTCTTCAGACTTAGTATCAAAGCCGCTCCCACCGGTGTTCCATATCTCAAACAATCCACCAGCATCCTCTCCTAGTGATCTAGCGGGAGGCCCATCAATTGAAATTATAGATTTACCATTTTCATTATGGCCAGTAATTATTCTTCTCATGTTTTACTACTTTTAACTTAATTGAATTTTTTGGCTCTACTCAAAAACTTTATATCTATTTTTTTCAACTTCCTTCGTAAGCAGGTCCAGAAATAGACTTCCTCTATTCAGTGAAGCTATTGGTATAGTCATTATTGGGCCGTATGTTGGAGTTACATAAATAATAAATTCAAGAGTGGTGCTTTCATGGTCAACAGACTCTATATCGCGAAGAGGGATCTTCGAAACCCGGCCGTTCTTATAATAAATGGCATTTTTATTGGTAAGAATTGCAGACTCAGAGTTGTCTAAAAATATAGTAAAGTCATAGTAAGCAATTACATATTCATCTTCTAGAATATTTTTTTCATCCATGAAGTCAAAGACAGATGCGGGAATTTGATTATTTGTGAGGACCCCTTGATTTTCTAAATCACATCCAGCAAGAAAAAGGCTTAATACCAGTATAAGTAATTTTTTATTCATGCCAGTAGATTATAAGGTTTCGCAGCAGAGCACAAACAATTGTATATTGTTAAGTATGATTATCTCCTTCTTCGCTTTCGTTAAGAACAAATTTATCTGAATAGCCTAATTCACTGTCCTAAATTACTTCTTGGCAACGAGCTGATTCATAAATAAATTTCTTCTAAATAAAGTCTAATGCTCGGGCTCTTTGCCTTTTAGCCTTTCAATCTCTGCAATTATCAATTTGGGCTTGGATGGGCCAGGAGCGCATTTAAATGTTTTATCGTTATAGTGGATTTCAAGGTAAAGAAATGAACCATTCAAAGAAGATATCTGCTCTAACTCACATTCGAAATCTAATTCTCCGCTTGCTTCCTGGCCAAATTGAGAAACACCCATAAATCCAACTCTTTTATCTGTTATGAATAAAGTCCCTGGCTCCCTGTAATTAAAAGAACCTCTGCGCCCATTAGCTGTCTTCTGCAAAATGAGCTGTTCATCAGCATTTAGAAAGTGTTGGGAGCCGTTTTGATTGTCTTCATCAGCAGAAGATTTATAAATCAGAATTGTTCCCACAAGGCCAACCGCTAAAGGTGAGTACTGGTAAGCAACACCAGTCAGATAAATACCAAAAATAGCATAAAAATCAATGCCAATAAAAGACAAACCAAAGTCAATAAACCCTATAGCTATAAGTATAAAACCTAAAATGCGCATAACTAATCTCCTGTATATAAAATACTGTTTTTTTTACTTCCTTTGAGAGCAGGTCTAGATATAGATTATAGGGCTTCCGGCCGAACATAAAACAACTATAAATTATACAGATTTATTAATGTAATCTTTACTTCTCTTAGATTAAATAATAAGTTTACGTTACGTATCTAGAGCCCATAACTTTCTATCCACTCATCGATAATATCTTCCAAGATAAATAGAGGAACAATGCCCTGATCCAATACAATCGTATGAAATTTTCTGATATCAAATTTTTCCCCCAAAGCGTCTTTAGCTTTTTGTCTCAATTCTAGAATTTTAAGCATGCCCATCTTGTAACTGGTTGCTTGAGCTGGCCAAACGATATAACGCTCTATTTCTACTCTTACTTCTGTGTCTGACATGCCTGTTGTCTTTTTCATGTATTCCATGGCCTCTTCTCTGGTCCATTTCTTATAGTGCATGCCTGTATCAACAACCAATCTATTGGCTCTAAACATCTCGCTTTGTAGCACTCCTAGCTCATCATAAAGATTCTTTGTCATTCCAACCTCAACAGCTAATTGTTCAGAATACAGGGCCCAGCCTTCTGTAAATGCTGAAGTTCGGTAGCCCATTTTTCTGTAGAGGGTTAAGTTATCGTTTTCTTGATTAAGCGCTATCTGAAAATGGTGCCCTGGAACTGCTTCATGAAATGTAAGCGTTCTCATGCCAAAAGTAGGTGTTTGCTTGATGTCGTATAAGTTTGCATAAAACACACCAGGGCGTTCCCCATCCAAACTAGGAGCTTGATAGTAGCCTCCGGCTGCTGTCTTTTCTGAATATTCAGGAACAGCTCTTACTTCTACAGGACTGACAGGGAATCTTTCAAAATAAGGCCTTACATCCTCCTCCGCCTCTTTAACCATTTGATTGTAGTCGGCTATTACAATTTCTTTTCTGTTAGGAGTATCTGCATAAAGAAAATCTGGATTTTCATTTAAATCATTCATCATTTCGCCAACTGGCTTATTGGCCTCATAACCAAGCAAGGTGAAGATTTCTTTCATGCGGTTACCAATTCTTTCAACCTCCGAAAGGCCAATCTGATGTATTTCTTCAGCGGTGTAGTCGGTGGTTGTATAAGACCTAAGTCTAGAAGCATAGAAAGCATCACCGTTAGGCAGCGACCACACTCCGTGATATTTATTGGCATCGTTATAATTCGTTTCCATGTATTGCAGAATTGACTCGTAGCCAGGCCTAACATCAGATTTAATTACAGCGCTCAATTCACTAAATAGGTCCTCTTTTTTTTGCGTTGATATATCTAGCTTGTTTACTTTCTCGATAAAGATTTGCATCAAAGGATTTTCTTCATCTGTGTATGCGATTAATTCTTTTAACTGCTTTATCACATGATCAAATACAAATTGAGGTGCAAAAATTCCTAATTTCTTTTGCTCACCCAGCCAGACTAAATCAGAGTTCAAAGAATCATTGAAAAGCCTGACTCTTTTTATGTAATCAGTAGCTTCTCTATAGTCTCGAATTGGATGAGTGTCAGTCATGAATTCAACCAGACCAAGGTGGTTGCCGCTTATTTGGTTAAAGGGGTAGGAGTGGAATCTAAAATTTTCAAATCTATCTATGCCGTTTTCCGTATCAAATATAGCTATCTTATGAGTAACTTTTTGAACCTCTGATAGGTCAGTGGGATTATATTTGTGCAGCATTTCAAGGTGCTTTAAATTGTCCCGATAATCATCCTCGCCATCTTCCAGAGAGTCGATAGTAAGTTTTTGATTGTGCTTCAAAATCACATTAAAAGGGTCAAAGATTCCTATATACGTCATGAATTCTGGGGACTCCAACAATCCCGTTACAAGCTCTTTTCCTAGATAGTGATCTATCGAATATGGCTTCATTAAGAACAAGTTGGCTAAATATGTCGATACAACAAGCGATCCGCTTAATAGCAGGTATCCAAAGTACTTTAATAGTTTTTTCATATTATCTTGGGTTATATATTTTCTATTACCCCTTCATCGCCAGATTTAAAATCATTCATAAAAAATCACCTCTTTATTATTCATCGATTTAAGAACCACCAGTACATAAACATCAAAAATATAATAACGAACCACAACATAAAGTTACTATTTTTTTTTATAAAATAATTATATAACATTTTATAATGTAACCTTTACTTCCTATTTATAGTGTGATAAGTTTACGTTACATGTCAAATTATAAGGAACAATTATGGATATATTAATACCTCTTGCTGGAATCTCTGTTGGAATCATTATTCCCTTGGCAGTCTTTTTCTGGCTTTACCATGAAAACAAACATAAAAATGAAACCATTTTAGAAATATCAAAAAACCTTGATGATCCCGTAAAGCTTGAACGTTTATTAAGTATTTTTGATGAAGAGACAAAAAAAGGGCCGGTCGACTATCGCAGAGGCGGTCTAATAACTATTTTTGTAGGTGTTGGAATTTATTTTCTTGGTTTCGCTGCATTAGGATCATTTTTTGAGGGAGTTGGCCTATTAGTAGGCTTCATAGGAATGGGCACTATGGCCGCTGGTTACATATATCCAAATACTGGTGAAGAAATAACTAAAGCCGTTGAAGATTTCGAAGACGAATAAAGAGTCTCTACAGGACGCTCAATGGGCAAACACCACAAAAAGCTTTTAAATAATCTTGAAGAGTTAAGAAAATCTGCCGGATTAACACAACAAGAACTTTCTGAAAGTGCTGAGGTTTCTAGAAAAAGCATCAATGCAATTGAGAATGGTGTTTATGTGCCTTCTACTGTTCTCGCTTTAAAAATTGCCAAAACCCTCAGTTGTAAAGTAGAGGATTTGTTTAAATTACCTAAAAATTAAATAGGCAAACTATATTGATAGACTTAAAACACGTATAGTTAATTTGAAAAAATTATGGAAGATATGAATATTTGGTCAGCAACAGCTTTGAATACTGCGCCAGACTCTGAAAATAGAATACACGGTGACGAGCTAGCTAAGGAGTATGGTTTTGAGGGCGGTCTTGTTCCAGGAGTAACCATATCTGCTTACCTTGTGCACCCTTTAATAGGCCTATGGGGCAAAGAGTGGCTCGATAGTGGCTTCGCAAATTGCCGAATAGCTACTCCTTTATATGATGAAGAATTATTTGAGGTTAAATCAAATATAGTTGACGAGACTCATGCCCACACAACTCTGATCAGACGTAATGGAGTGGTAAGTGCTAATGCTGAAATAGCAATAGCAAAGAACTTACCCAAGCCTCCTGTGTTGAGAGCAGATAAGCTTGTTGAAGAAGATTTTACGCCGCCTCGTGCAACTAAAGAGATTTGGAATGAATTAAAATCTAGAGGATGCAAGGCGTTTAAATTTACGTGGGGAGGCGAGGATCCTTTAATTTATTTGAAAGATGCAAGCGATTTACCTAATTTACTTCAACCAAAAGAGGGTGGGTTTTCTAATCTATGCTTTTTATTGGGTTGTTCAAACTGGACGCTATCGGGAAATGCTTACATGAATCCCTGGGTCCACGTGCAAACAATATCTCAAAATTATAGAGCTGTGCCGTATGGCGCTCCTTTAATAGCTGAGATGCATGTTAATTCAGTTTTTGAAAAGAAAGGTCACGAATTCGTAGATGTTGGGGTTAATTTATTCGATGAAGAAGATAAAGAGTGCGTTATGACTATAAATTTAATCGCAATCTATAGGCTCAGAGGATCATAGTTGAGCAATCTTACTCGGGAACTATTTAGCTAGAAAAACTACTCGGCAGCCACTGTTTAAGTTCGAACATGTTACATGTAGTTTTTTTTTGTATATTTACCACAAATTTTACAATATGAGTTTCCTTAGCCCCCATGCCTACAGCTAGCACTGTTGCAACCGACTGTTAGACAACTTTCACATTGAGTTCGTTGCCCCGATTGCTTTTGGCACTGTGGGCATGGTTCAGTATTACTATAAGTTCTTGATGTCATCAATCTCCCCTATTACTGCAGGATTAAAGATTACATCCATCAATGCCTCTTGCCGCATCCAAAAATTTATCTATCTCAGCACCTATGCCTACATAACTTGTAAATTTTTGGGTCTTTTCAGCTCCAACCTTAAGAATAAACATGTCAGAATTTTTAATTCTTTTAAGCAGGTCTATCAGAAACACCTTGTCTCTTCTTAGTAGATACGAATTATAGTCAACAACAGGTATTCTTTTAGTTATTGTCTCACCTTTATCAAACCTAAATTTTAAATTAATATTTTTTTCAGTTACAAACATACTTTGTACATTCCCAGCAAAAAGCATTTCGCTATCAGAGCAAACTACCGCAAATCCTCCTAGAGCTTCGTCGTCCATAATCAAAAATTTTAATTCTGCTTCATCTGTAAATTCGTCTTTTTCATCATAAAACGCATATTGAGTTGCGTTTGTGTTTTGAAAACTAAATACACTTACTAATAAAAAAACTACTCTTATATATTTCATGCTAATTATTTAGAAACTGAATAAATTCCATAACCAACACCCATTGCTATCCAATGTGTAAATGGATAAATAGCTACAGGTAATTCAACGCCTATTTCCCAATATAAGTCTATTCCGGCCCAACTAAGACCAAGGTCAGCAAAACCCCAAATGATTAATAATATTCCTACAATTTTCATATTGTTTCTCCCATATAAGATAATATCACCTTATTCATTCCCTTCAATGCGCTCTTCCATGTATTTTATTTAGTGCTGTTTTCTAGTAAAAAATTAACAGAATCTTTCATTGAAGATCTTCGGGCTTCCCAGTTTCCACCTAAATGAGCTCCTATTTTAGCTCTGTCTTTAAACAGCTGAGCTCTTTCATGGGGCTCGTTCATAAATGTTTTTTTACCTTCTTTGTCTTCATGGTAATGAGATCCATCTTTTCCAACATAAGTGTGTCTTCGTCCAACCGCTATGGCATTTGGTATATACATTACTGGGTCTATAGCATCAAATGAGTGATGACCTCCTTCGTAAGTAATAATTTTACTATTGCCTCCATTTTCATTAATGGCTGGAGATAACTTTTCTATAAGAATTGGAGGAGTGTAATCATCATCTGATCCAATAAGAGTTAAGATGGGTGATTTACTCCATCTCATTTCCTTGGGCCACATAAAGGCACCCGGGTAAAAGGCTATATGCCCTGCAAATCTCTCTCCTGCAGGCGCTAGTTTTTCCGCTAAAGGTTCCCAGGCGGAATAAATAGCAGTACTGCCACCAAGGCTCCATCCTGTTATAAAAATCTTTGAAGAATCAATGTCTGGGTGTTTGGATAAAATCTTTAAAGCATTAAAACAATCAGTAAGTACTGTAGCTAAAGTTACCTGCATTTGATCTTCAACAATAGAAAAAACTTCCCTAGCATCAAAACTACTTACTCTAAAAACAGCAAAACCATTGTTTAAAAAATTCACTGCATGTTCATGATGGTGCCCCCTCCAGCCTAAGCTTCCATGCATACAAATAACCAAAGGGTATTTTTCTTTTTTCTCTTCAGGAAAAATAAGGGTTCCAAACATGTTTTGCTCTTCACATTCTTTTGAATTAAGGATATGAAAAAATTCAAATGGATTAGAAGACTTATAAGCTATTACCCCTTCATCGCCTGACTTAAAATCATTCACAAAAATCACCTCTTTTTTTGTATATTTTACACTTAATAAAAACTAAGAACTGCTATCTATTGCTACAAAATTGTATTTGAAACTTGAAGTGTGCTAATTTAAGTATAAGTAAATTTATAGATAGGTAAAGATTATGGCAGCATGTCCACATTCAGGTTGTAATGGCCAAGGATTTCCGGGAGCTAAATGCGGCACCTGTGGGTCTGTATGGTGCAAAAATGGCAACTGCCCTGGAACTATGGGAAAAAGACAAGGCAGTAGGGGTAATGGCGCTCTTTGTCAGTCCTGTAGAAAAGGCAAGATAGAATATATAAGATAATTATCTTATTTTCTAAGATTTAATGAGCTAAGAATTTTTTCTTTAGGGCTTTTATGGCATCAGATTGCTGAAATTAAAGTTAGATACAACTAAAATCGAGTTATGAGTGTCGGTAAACACAATATTGCTCAAACCTCCATGAGCAAAGAGCTTATTTTTGGTCAAGTCTTTGCGGTAGCAGCCTCTTTCGTGTCTGATTTTCTGCAGCCACTTGGAAATATAACTTTTTATATATTTATATTTAGTGGTGGTGTTGTATTAATTTTAGCGATTGCATATCTGGCCAAGAAACTAATAAGAAAGCAGGTCTTTAAATACTTTATTTTTGCTATTTCTGTAATGATCTTAAGTGGATTCCTTTATCTTTTTCAAGATGAATCAAACAGTGACACTGGGATATTGGCTACAAACTTTCCTGCCATTGGAAACTTACAATCTAGTCTAGGGGTAATAGAAGAGAGCTTAAGTGAAATTAAGGAATCAACCTTAAGGACTGAAAAACTAACAGAAGATATTGTAAAAAACACCGAAGAAAGCCTAAAGCAAACTGAACAGCTCAAAGATACTATAGAAGAAACCGGAGGGAATATAGTTGAAAAGCTCGATGAAATTAATGATTCATTTAATCGGTTGTCGAAGTTAGGAGGCTTGATTGCTGACCCAAAAAGCCCTGTTGAATTTTTCCATAACTCCAGAATATATGAAGAAAGAGGAGACTACCTCAATGCAAGAAGAAGCTATAACCAATATTTTACTTTTAAATTAGATTTCATTGATCCACATCTTAGGTATCAAACTTTTCTAAAAATACAAGAAGGAAGGGCTGGTGCAAGAGAAGTCTATAACTCCTTTTTTGAAAACGATCAAAGGGAAATCATTGAACACCTTAAAATCCTTCTCTTTAATGCTCCAACCCGAACTGAATTATTAAAAGACTTTATCTCTAGAAACCCAGATTTTGCTCCTGCCTACTATGAGTTAAGCAAAGACTACTCTCCTTCGAGAACAGGCCTAGAAACCCTTTCGAACAGAAGGCTTGAGTCAGAAGCTCTTGAAACATTTATTCGATTAAATAATGAAGGTAAATTTGTTAGGTATTTTTTAGACAAAGCTCTGGCTGCAGAGTGGATAAGGTATGCCGAAGAAAGAATTAAAATCCTTAATTCAGGGTTAAATGAGATTAAAGAAACTTATTTCAATGATGGAACTATTTTTAAGCAAACAAATTATAAAAATGGGATTAGAGAAGGAGAAGAATTGGTTTATAAAAATAAAACCGATTCGATTCGTGTTTATGATGGGTTAATAGTTAATCATTTTGCTCGAGGAAGAGAGATAAGCATGAAAGTTGGTGACTTAAGTTGGTTTGAAGATAAAAATATACTAGTAAAAAGGAACTTCTTTAATCAAGGTGAGCTAGAAAGGTCTGTAGATATCAATTATTACGTAACCGGTGAAGTCCACATGATTCAAACAACTGTGCCCGCTACGGATGAATCATTAGAATTACTAAAATCAAAGTTAGAAACTGAAAAGTGGCTATACAGGAACGAAAAGGACCGCGGGCTACAGTCGCAAATAAACAAATGCGACGATTTCAGTAATAGAGGTAGTCTGGAGTGCATGGGTGCCATGGGAGGTAGTTCTGAATGGCAACTCCAAAAATATGAGAAAAGCATTAAAGATTTAGAAACAGAAATAGATAATGCAAAAGAAGTAAGTGGCTTATACAAATTTTATTATAAAAATGAACAAATAGAAGATGAAGGTATTTACGAAAGAGGTGTAAAAAGCTCCTTTACCTTTTTTTCAAAGAATGGGGTGCTAGAAGAAACTGGAAATATAAAAAACCATTGGTCGCCTTTTGGGGATGTAGACTTTAGTTACCTTGATGGTAGTTACGAAAGATACCACGGAAATGGCCAGCTAATGGTTAGTGGGGAATTTAAAGAAGGTAGCCTTTTGGTACCTTATAAGGTTTATTACGATGATGGCTCAGTATATTTAGAAAAAAATTCTAAAGGAGAATATAAAAAGTACGATAGAAATAAACTTTTAGTTTTGGAAATTATACCTACAAAGTGTAAAACAAAAACAACCTATTCCAGAGCGTCTAATAGTAAGGGAATTGAAACAGCTACTTACGCATGCTTTATAAAAAAATCAACTAATAGTGAAGGAAATGTTGAAAGTAAAACGATTTCAATCCAACCTTTTAGTAGCTCAGCAAACTGCTTAAAGCCAACCCACACATGCCAAGGCACTTCACCTACTTTAATTGGTAAATTTTTTGATTAACTTTTAAGAACTAACTGAGCTTGGGCGTATGGGTTTTTTCTATACTATTTCTGCTCTTCCATTAGCTGTTCTATCTTGCCTTGGCTAACCTTAGAGCAAATGCCCGCTCCTTCCCAATATGTGTCGTCCGTTCCAAAGAGGGACCTGAAACTTGCCTGCTGCTTCTGTCTATACTTAAAAGAATGAATAAGATTGCAATTAATAGAGGTAGCATAACGTGCCATTTCTTGTTTTAGATCGGAAAGGTTCTTTAACATGGCGTTTCCAAGAATCCCGTCTAACTTATGATTAATATGCTCGACGTCTTCAGCAAAATCTAATTCGCTTTCAGTAAAATAAACTCCATTCTTTTCTGTTATGCGCACTTAAGCTTATTTGTTTCTTTCAAAAACTACTATCATCTCTTCTCTGGCTCCGGTTATGCCAGGAATAGTGGCTGTAGCAATCGAGATTACCTCCCAACCCTCTTCGGCATATGCATTAATCCCTTGCTCTAGAGCATCTGGATCAAATTTTGAACTCAACCATTTGTCCTTCTGCGACATTACTTTATATTCTTTCATGGATATCTCCCGTTGTTTTTACTCATGCAACTATAACACCTTTTATTTCTAACTTGGGTCTTGCCTTGAAAGATTAAGTTGAAGCTAGTCCTTAAAAAAGATACTAATATCTAGATTCCTTATCACTACCTTCAGCCTTCATTTCTGTCATCACATTGACCAACACTGCGATTATTAAATTTAAGACAGTGATCGCGCCCAGGGCTATGAATGAGAAGAAGTAAACCCATGACCATGCAATTTCTTCTTGTAAGGGAAGCATTACTTGCTCCCAACTTGATAGAGTTAAAACTTGCACTAAAGTAATCAGCGCCATTCCGAGATCTTCCCATCTCTTAGGATCAACCTCGCTAAAAGCCATTGAACCGAATACTGCGTAAATGTATAGAATTATAAACAGAAGAAGACAAACATAACCTAACCTAGAGAGCGATTTTAGTAAAGCTTCTATCAGGTCCCTTAGTTCTGGGATGAAAGAAATTAACCGTAAGACTCTAAAAATCCTTAGAAGCCTTAAAAGCAAAACCGATTCCCCTGCTGGGATTAATGAAAAAATAACTATGGTGGTGTCAAAAATATTCCAACCTTGCTTAAAGAAATCTTTCTTATTCTTTTCCGCAGCGAACCTTATTGATATCTCTATACAGAAGAAAATAGTTATAAAATAATCTAAGAAAATTAAAGCTCTCTGGGCCTTAATATTTAACTCATAAGTAGATGTGCCTAACAATACAGCCGAAAGAAGAATAATTGCTATAACAGATCCTTGAAAAAAAGCATTTTCTTTAATCTTATATAAATAATTTCTCATTGAAAAAAGCTGTAATGTTGTTTTTTTAATCTAAAGAATAAATTTATCATATAAATACTTCAAGGGGTGTTATTAGATTTTATATTTGGGTGTATGATAAAGGGTGTGAGATTTATTATTTTAATTTTATTATTATCACCTCTTTTAGCTACAGCTGAAGTTAGTAGCTGGGAATGTAGTAAATTTGAAGGGGCAAAGATTATTGCCGATGATGGAACGGAATTAGGCGAAATAGGTCCTAAGTGGAAAACAGACTCAATCTTTAATGAGTCAAGTCAATATTCAAGCACTTGGTCATATCAAAGTATTTTCAATGCGCACAGCAACTACGGCAACTCGTATTCTAGTGAAAGTGTGTTTAATGATTCAGCAACAAATCCTCCTAAAATTATTTCAGAAGAAGGTAATGAGATTGGAAAACTGTCTATAGGGCCAAGTTGGGACAGTACTAGATACAATCCATACGATATTAAATATACTTGCGATTGGGACTAAAAAAATCTTAATTCCTAATTTCTAGAGTAATTGATGATCAATCTTATTCAACTTGACCGAGTTGAATTGTTACAAACTATTCGTCGGTTACTGAGTGATTTGGAATTAAATAATTTAGTACATCATTCCAATTATTAAATTGTTCACTTAAAAAACGAATGTGCTCCCCATTAAATTCTCCTGCACCATTTTCCGTTCTATCGTCTATCAAAAAATCTCCAGCATTTAAGTTCTTGTTGTGACTAAGTATCAATCTCTTGTGCGCCAAATCACCCAAATACTCTTGAACCCAAAGGAGTTTATCTGTCCATGCAGAAGGATTATTCCATGGAGCAGTAGACAAAATATAAACATCAAAGTATTTTGTGAGTTCTTCATATGCCTCGATTGCACCATCAACAGGTTTCATCTTTGAAAATATTCCAGGCACATCATCTAAGTCATCTTTGAAAGCCTGTCTTTGTTCATCTGTTAAAGAATCTATTCCGCTTTGAAAGTTAACTAAGACACTATCCATATCTACGTAAACAATTTTCATTTCTTTTCTACCCAATCTTCATCTTTATAAATTATAGGTTTTTCACAGGACAATCCGTCCTCCCCTAATTCATTAAGAACTTTTATATACTTTTTTCTTAGCTTGTCTTGCAAGTCAGGTTCATCAATTAGAAGGTGTGCTTTTGAGAGATTGTGTGATGAATCTGCGATTTTTACTTGTTTCGCAATCTCATTCCTTTTCACTCTTGGTAAATAATCAGTGAAATAATCATCTGAAGGTAATTTAGTCATTGCATGAATTGCCTCTATCACATCGTTACTGAAAGATTTTTCTATCTGATTTGTTATCTCTTTTTTAAATTCCTCTCCATTTGGGTGCTTACTTGCGTCTTCAATTGCGTCATGGAGTAAGCCGGTAATTTCGTAGTTTTCTCCAAGGTGGGAAACTCTCGATGCAACATCCAAGATATGTGCCATGTAAGGGTAGCATTTTTTATCTACCTGATTCCCGTGGACTTTTTTAGCTATCTCTTTTGCTTCCAATACAAGGTTATTATTCACTGCTCTGAATTACTCCGTGGTGATGGAACAGTTCAGATAGGTCATTTTTCTGGTAATTCTATTCATGCTGCTCATTATTTAAAATTCTAGGTAAAGATTAACACCAATCATCTACATCTTCATTTATAGAACAGGTTCCTTATTTGGAGAAAAAGTTATCGAGGATGGTAATCCTTGATTAGCTTTCCATCTTCATACTCTTCTTTTTCAATTAGTTTCCCCTCTTCATCATACTTCTCATAGAGTCCGTGCTGTTCTCCATCTTTTGTGTAACCTTTGGTCTCCAACTGACCGTTGTCATAATAATGTTCAGACAAACCTTCGATCCCTTTTTTATATTTATAGTTTTCTCTAGATCTCAACCGACCGTTCTCGTAATAACCCTCCCAAGGTCCGTCAAATTCTCCTTCTTTGAATTCTCCTCTGGATCGTAACTGACCATTATCGTAGTAAAACTCCCAAAGCCCTTCTCTTACTCCACTTTTGTAGTTTCCTGAAACACACAACTGACCATCTTCCCAATACTCCACCCAGGGTCCGTCTAATTCTCCTTCTTTAAAATATTCTCTAACCCACAACTGACTGTTGTCATAGAAATCTTCCACCAAACCTTCTTTCATATTTTTTTAAATTTCTTTTTAGTTTTCTTCTTTCTTGCCCTTAATGTCATTAAGTAGCTCAATAATTTTTCCAATCGCTTGCAAAACAATAGAAGATATCCAGAGACTTAGCATGCTTCCAACACCAATAAGAAAGGGTATTATGCTTTCGCTTATAAGAGACGAAAAGAAAGATAGGACTATAATCACTACACCAATCCAAAATAGTATGCTGCCCGCCCAATTTAAAGAGTCCTCTATCTCTATTTTCTTTGGTTCTAAGGTATTGCTTGGAGGATTGTCTGGCTCTAGTTGTTCGTTTTGACTTGAGGTGTCATTTTGAAATTCTTCCTCACAATCCTTACACACCCCTCCTCCACCTCCTCCTCTTGAGAGTTGTTCTGAAGGCTGTAAACAAACGATGCATTTTTCCATAGCAAACCTCCTTACATTTAAGAAATTTTTATTTATTCTCACACATTAAAAAAATAATAAAAATAGAATTATGTTTTAATTCCCTATCCTGCTTACTCCGCCCTTACGGAGTTGTTTAAAGTTCGTATTGGGGGATTCTCCAATAAACCGAATGACTTAATGTACTTTTCTTTTGTACTCATGATCGTTGCACTAAATCTTATCTATTAACTTAAGCACGCACTGTCCAAATTCTGAGGTGCCTTTACTCAATCCCATGCCTTCACAAATATCAGGCAAAAATTCGCTATTCATCCAATATCCGCTTTCTTTTTTTCCATCAGCCCAAGTGTAAGTGCCTTGGCCGTGCCTTTTGTCGTCTTTGAACTCCCCGACGTATTTGTCTCCATTGGCGAAAGTGTAAGTGCCTTGTCCATGATAGTTGTTGTCTTTGAACTCCCCGACGTATTTTTCTCCATTGGCGAAAGTGTAAGTGCCTTGGCCGTGCCTCTCGTTATCTTTGTAATCCCCGACGTATTTGTCTCCATCGGCGAAAGTGAAAGTGCCTTGGCCGTGCCTCTCGTCATCTTTGTACTCCCCGACGTATTTTTCTCCATTGGCGAAAGTGTAAGTGCCTTGTCCATGATAGTTGTTGTCTTTGAACTCCCCGACGTATTTGTCTCCATTGGCGAAAGTGTTAGTGCCTTGTCCATGCCTCTTGTTATCTTTGTACTCCCCGACGTATTTGTCTCCATCGGCGAAAGTGTAAGTGCCTTGTCCATGATAGTTGTTGTCTTTGAACTCCCCGACGTATTTGTCTCCAGTGGCGAGAGTTAAAGTGCCAAAACAGTTATCGTATCTTTGATTCTGATCTGAGGGGCAATTGGGCAGTGCGTAAGCACTACCTGCCAGAGAGAGTAGTAGGAAGGCAATAATTCTTTTCACACTTTCATTTTGCCATATTTGCTTATGGGTTGCTTGTTAACATACAAAAGGGAAAGAAAAACTACTTACTGAAAAAGATTAAAAATAGTACATTACATTTTGGAAATAAATTATGAGTAAACCAATTTTAAAATGGGCGGGCGGTAAAACTCAACTCATAAAAAAAATAGAAGGATTTTTACCGGAGGAAATAAAAAATAAAAAAATAAAAAAATATGCTGAACCTTTTATTGGTGGTGGAGCACTATTTTTTTATCTTCAAGATAAATATAAAATTGATGAAACATATATAAGTGACACAAATAAAGACTTAATACTTCTCTATAAAATAGTTAAAGAGAATTTAAATGAGCTATTAAAACAATTATTAATTATTTCAAATAAATATCATGCAATTACTATTGAAGAAAAAAGGAAAGAATATTTTTATAAAATTCGTGAACTTTATAATGAAGGTATAACTGAGTCTTCCTATCAAAATTTGACAAAGGAAAGTATCTTTAGAGCAACCCAACTAATTTTTCTAAACAGAACATGTTTTAACGGTTTGTATCGAGTAAACAGCAAAGGCTTATTTAATGTTCCATTTGGAAAATATAAAAATCCAGGTATTTACAATGAAAAGAGTCTAAGAGCAGCATCCAATTTACTCAAAAATACAATTATTGAATGCTCAAGTTATCAAAACTTACCTAAAGAATTTCTTTCTAATTCATTAATATATTTTGATCCCCCTTATCGCCCATTATCGAATACATCAAGTTTTACTGCTTACAATAAGTCTAATTTTAATGATATCAATCAAATTGAACTTGCGAATTATTATAAAAAAATATCAGAAAATAAAAATCTATATTTAATTTTAAGTAACTCAGATCCAAAGAATAGCGATAAAAATGATAATTTCTTTGATGATTTATACAATGGATTTAACATTAATAGAGTAAGTGCAACCAGAATAATTAATAGTAAATCTGAAGGACGAGGAAAAATAACTGAAATATTAGTGACAAATTAAGAATTTTAATGAAGCTTTTAAGGGATGACAAAAAAACAAAAAAAACCTGACTACGAAATAATAAAAGGTAACTGCCTTAAGATTATCGATAAACTTTATGAAGAAAGAGGTGAGTTTGTTGATTTAATTTTTTGTGATCCCCCGTATTTTTTATCAAACGGAGGAATTACCTGTAAAAATGGCAAAATGGTAAAGGTAGATAAAGGAGAATGGGATAAATCCAAAGGGGCAGAAGAAAATCATAATTTCAATTATGAGTGGATAAAAAGATGCCAAAAAATTTTAAAAAGGAATGGAACATTGATGGTTTCGGGTACTCATCATGTTATTTATTCTGTTGGATTTGCTATGCAACAGTTAAATATGAAAATACTCAACAATATTACATGGCAGAAGCCAAATCCTCCCCCTAACCTTTCGTGTCGTTACTTTACACATAGTACTGAAACTATTATTTGGGCGGCTAAAAATGAAAAATCCAAGCATAAATTTAACTATGATCTTATGAAGGAAGAAAATGAAGGCAAACAAATGAAAGATGTTTGGACTATGACATCACCTTCAAAAAAAGAAAAAAATTTTGGAAAGCATCCAACACAAAAACCATTGGCATTATTAAATAGATTAATCCTTTCCTCTACAGATGAAGAAGATTTAGTGTTAGATGCCTTTAATGGAAGTGGGACTACCGGGGTATCATGTATTCAAAACAAAAGAAGATATATAGGTATTGAGTTAGAAAGCGAGTACATAAAGCTTACAAAAAAAAGGTTGGAAGAAATAAAGAAAATATAATCTTAAAAACCCCTTTTTATACATTCTTTTTCTATTTCTCTCCAATTCGTCACCCAATTATGCCAAGACAACAAAGTTGTCGCATTAAGGTTTCTCATTTTACGATTTCTTGTTTGTCAGCTTCCTGGGTCTGCAAGCCGACGTCTGCAGCAATGGCGTTAGGGACGAGCATGGTCAAGGCGTAGTGGGCTATTTTCCATTCGCCGTTGATCAGCTGGACGACGCCGGTCCCTCTGCAATGTCCTAACTTTTCATTGAACAGAATTTCATCAAACCAGTGCGTATTGCCACCTCCTTCCCAGTTACGCTCTACTACTGCATAGGTCCAACCGTGACCGTCTGCAAATGCCGGCTTGGCATAGGCCTTGAATTCCTCTATGGTCCAGCGTTCAATTTTATCTGTTCCCAAAAAGACAGCATCTTGGCTGTAGCGGGCAAAGTAGGTCTGAAAATTCCCTTCGTGCGCGTCCTGGTGAAGGCCATCTAATAGAGCATCAATTGCAACACTATGGTCTTCGGCAGTCAAAACACCCTTAATGGGCGGAAGCGCAAACAAATTGCTGCTAAATATAAATAAGGGTATTAGTAAATATTTAGATATCTTTTTCTTCATGATTGGAAACTTAAACTCTTTATCGTAAACCAAATAAATGGGAGCATCTGTGAAAGAGACCAAACCAATATCAACTTATCTCCTTCCAAAAAATTATAAAGTAAAACAAAAGTTAATGGAGGGTATATAGACAATCTTTTGAAAAAAGGATTAAAAAATTTTAAATATTTCTCTATGTCAAAATTTTGTTTTTTTTCAGGTGACATGGTGTTGTAACCAGAAAGCAAATATTCGGCATTAACTTTATTAATGCCGAAACCTATAAATAAATAGATCAATGATATGAAAATTATTGAAATGGTTAAGATGATTGATTCCATCTAAAAAATAAAACAAAGTAAACTTAACTCAAAGCTTTAGGCAAACTTCCTGAATCATGAAGCGCATAAAGATCATCGCATCCACCTATATGAGAATCGCCAAACCAAATTTGGGGAACTGATGTTTTGCCAGCTTTGGCAGCCATTTCTTCTCTAAGTTTTGGCTTTAAATCTACAGA
>Ga0206683_10000630_pt1 | contig 25202 bp, 27 predicted proteins | sample M280m12015metaG_FD_155483 | JGI IMG/M metagenome (GOLD analysis project Ga0206683, IMG submission 155483) | Ammonia-oxidizing marine archaeal communities from Monterey Bay, California, United States - M2 80m 12015 | ecosystem: Environmental > Aquatic > Marine > Intertidal zone | place: USA...
CGATGAGCGTTTACCCTACCACACGAATGCGACGCCTGCGCAAAGATGCGTTCAGTCGCTCGCTGGTACGTGAATCACGATTATCCATAGACGATCTGATCCAGCCGGCCTTTGTTTGCGACGGGACCGGGGTACGTCAGGCAGTGCCGTCCATGCCAGGTGTCGAACGCTTAAGCCTCGATCTATTGCTGGAACGGGCCGAAAGACTCGATGCTTTGGGGATTAAGGCCATTGCTATTTTCCCAGTGATCGATGCCGCGCTCAAAACCACTGATGCGGCTGAAGCCTACAATCCTCAAGGGTTGGTGCCGCAGGTGGTCAGCGCTTTGCGTGAGCGCTTGCCGGGAATGGGCATCATTACCGATGTTGCATTGGATCCGTATACCAGCCATGGTCAGGACGGCCTACTAGATGAACAAGGATACGTCAGCAACGACACGACAGTAGAGACACTAGTACGCCAGGCGCTATGCCATGCTCGGGCCGGCGCCCAGGTAGTTGCCCCCTCGGACATGATGGACGGGCGCATTGGCGCAATTCGTGACGCGCTTGAGGAAGAAGGTCAGGTCAACACTCGCATCCTTGCCTATTCGGCGAAATATGCGTCTTCTTTCTACGGCCCGTTTCGCGACGCCGTAGGATCTGCAGCCAACCTTGGTGGTGGTGACAAGCACTCCTACCAGGTGGACCCGGGCAACACCGATGAAGCCTTGCGCGAAGTTGAATTGGATCTCGCCGAGGGAGCAGATATGGTAATGGTCAAGCCCGGTATGCCGTATCTGGATGTGTTGCAACGGGTCAAGCACGAGCTAGGTGTGCCGACTTTCGTCTACCAGGTCAGCGGGGAGTACGCCATGCTTTGTGCTGCTGCGCAGAACGGCTGGTTGGATCGCAAGGCTGTTGTGCTCGAATCCCTGCTGGCTTTTAAACGCGCTGGCGCAGATGCCATCCTGACCTATTTTGCTGAAGAAGCTGCACTTTGGATGCAAGAGCAATAGCCTTTGATTCAAGCTCGGCCTGGCCGGGATTTTTCTACTTTTCTCCAGTCACCATGTCATTACATCCCCGCCCCACCAGTATTGTTTTACACCAGCGCTCTCGTACGCTCGAGGTCGAGTTTGATGACGACAGCCATTTCATGTTGCCCTGTGAGTACCTGCGGGTGTACTCACCCTCTGCTGAGGTACGCGGCCATGGCCCCGGACAGGAAGTGCTGCAAACGGGCAAAGAGACTGTCAACATCACCCAGGTAGAAGCGGTTGGCGCCTATGCCGTCAAGTTGCATTTTGACGATGGCCATAACACCGGCCTTTACTCGTGGGAGACTCTGTATGAACTTGGAGCCCACCAGGATCGTTTATGGCAGGCCTACCTGGACGATTTGACCAAGGCGGGTTACGAGCGCAAACAAGACGCCTGAACGCACCCATGCACCATTTCGATCATGGGTGAAAAGGCAACACATTTCGGCTTCAGCGAGGTAGACCCTGCCGACAAGGCTGAACGGGTTGGCCAGGTCTTTGAATCAGTAGCCGATCGTTACGACCTGATGAACGACCTGATGTCACTGGGAGTTCATCGGCTGTGGAAAGATTTTGCTCTGGCGCGCAGCAGCGTACGCGCCGGACATCGGGTGTTGGATGTTGCAGCTGGCAGTGGTGATATGACTGCACGCTTTGCGCAACGTGTTGGCGATACCGGGCAGGTTGTGATGACTGACGTTAACCCAGCTATGCTTGAGCAGGGCCGCAAACGCCTGATCGACAAAGGCATTGGCAGCAATGTTGAATTTTTGCTCGCCGATGTCGAGGCGCTGCCATTGATACCGGGCGGTTTCGATTGTGTCTGTATCGCTTTTGGTCTGCGTAACGTCACTCGTATCCCCAAGGCACTGCAGTCGATGGCACAAATGCTTCGCCCTGGTGGGCGTGTGGTGATCCTGGAGTTCTCGCACCCGGTGTCCGAGTGGCTGTCACGCGCCTATGATCTTTTTTCTTTCTCAGTCATCCCGCCATTGGGCCGCATGGTGACGGGTGACGAGGCGAGTTATCGTTATCTCGTGGAATCGATTCGGCGCCATCCAGACCAGAACCGGCTCAGCCAGATGATGCGTGAAAGTGGTTTTGAGGATGTCAGTTACCATAACCTCAATGGCGGTATCGTTGCCCTGCATCTCGGGTTTCGTTACTGAAGCGTTGCCTGGACGAGTGATGAATTCTTTACAGCACCGACTCGAAGGCGTATTTAATCGCGTGATCAGTGATTGTGCTGCATTGCCCCAGTTGCGACCCCTGGAAGGTCGTGTGGTCGCGGTAGTGGTTAAAGGGTTTGCCCGCACTATGTATTTTTCAGTCCATGATGCCAAGGTGCAACTCGCGGTGGCACCCCCGGGGCAGGCTGATGTCAGCATATCCGGGACACCTGGCGCCTTCACCCGTGTTATTCGCACCGGTTTCGATCCTGGGGTTTTTCGCGATGGCAGCCTGACACTCGAAGGGGACCCCGAAACGGTTTCCGATCTCAAGACCCTGCTGGGCGCTTTGAACCTGGATGCAGAGGAGGCTCTGGCCCAGGTGCTTGGCGATACCTTGGCGCACAAAGCAGCTAATGGGGCGCGAATGCTTGGCCACTGGGCAGCTGACGCGGCAGATTCGGGCACAGCCAACGTGGCAGAGTTTCTGGTCGAGGAGGCCCGACTGCTGGCCAGTCGGCCACGGGTAGAACGTTTTATTGCCGGTGTGGATCAGTTGCGTGACGACGCCGAACGACTACGTCAGCGCATAGATCGCTTGGCGAATTCCCACAAGGCGAGATAGGGCGAGTGCTAAACAGTTCCTGGCGAATGTTACGGATTGTCCGTGTACTGGTACGGCACGGGCTCGACGAGTTCGTATTTACCTTGCATCTGTTTCGCCCGTATCGCTTTATGTTGTTCGTGTTTCCAGGGTACTGGTTTCGTGACCGGAATGTACCTCGTGGCCAACGCCTGCGCGAAGCCCTGGAAGAACTGGGGCCGGTTTTTGTCAAGTTTGGTCAGGTGGTCTCGACCCGCCCGGATCTTATTCCTGCCGATATAGCTTTGGAACTAACACGATTGCAGGATGATGTACTGCCGTTTCCCGGTGACGAGGCCCGCGAGGTGATCGAACGCGCATTAGACGCGCCGCTCGGTGAGCATTTCGCCAGTTTTGATGCTCAACCCCTGGCATCGGCATCGGTCGCACAGGTGCATGGGGCAACCCTGCAAGACGGCACCGAGGTTGTAGTTAAAGTGCTGCGACCCGGGATCGAAAAGGTGATTGAGCAGGATCTTCAGTTGCTCTACCAGTTGGCACGGTTGGCCCAGAGGCACTGGCCCAACGCCAGGCGCTTGCGTCCGCTTGAGGTTGTCGATGATTACGACAAAACGATCCACGACGAGCTCGACATGATGCGCGAAGGCGCGAACGCTAGCCAGCTGCGTAGCAACTTTCTGGATTCAAAGATGATCTACGTGCCCCAGATCTATTGGGATCACAGCTGTCGCGAGGTCCTGGTAATGGAGCGTATCGAGGGTATTCCGATACGCGATATCGATGCGATCCGGGCTGCTGGCATAGATTTGCGCAAATTGGCCCATAACGGGGTTGAGATCTTTTTTACCCAGGCCTTTCGTGATGGCTTCTTTCATGCCGATATGCATCCGGGCAATATTTTTGTCAGCACACAAGGCCAGTATCGGGCAGTTGATTTTGGCATCATGGGTACGCTCGCCGAAGCCGACAAACGCTATCTTGCTGAGAACCTGCTTGCGTTTTTTAACCGTGATTATCGGGCGGTCGCTATGGCTCACCTGCGCGCGGGCTGGGTGCCGGCCACCACCCGCCCGGAAGAATTCGAGGCCGCTGTACGCACGGTCTGCGAACCGATCTTTGCCCGGCCGATCAGCGAGATCTCTTTTGGCCACCTGGTAATTCGCCTTTTCCAGGTGGCTCGACGTTTCGATATGCCGGTACAGCCGCAATTGGTGCTACTGCAAAAGACTTTGCTCAATATAGAAGGCCTCGGCCGCCAGCTCTATCCCGAGTTGGATCTATGGGAGACGGCGAAGCCTTTTCTTGAGCGCTGGATGCGTGAGCAGGTTGGGCCGCGGGCTCTGGCCCGGGCACTGCGCCGTGAACTGCCCACGGTCTTACCGTTACTGCCAGAGTTGCCGGGCCTGGTTCACGAATTGTTGCGACGCCAGCGCGATGGTCAGCTGGTTATTAATACCGGGAGTGACAATGCCGAGCAACTCGCTCGCGATTTAAAACACCGCACCCGCCAGCGCGATGGTCTGATGCTAGGCGGTGGATTGCTGCTGGGCGCAATGGTCTTATTTCTGGGGTCCGAGGTTCTGGCTCTGGGCGTGCTGGCCACTGCAGGTGCTGGGTTGCTGACGGTTTGTGGGGCGTTGCTGATTGGGATTTTCAGCCTGGGTCGCTAAGAGCAACTTTAAGTTGCGCGTTGCCACCGGCGCTATTGATGGATGCTGAATCGGCTAATCCCGACTTTTTTGCTTGGTTTATGTTACCAAAATCCCTATAATGCTACTCAGGAATTCAAGTGTCATAAACAGTCAAAACGGTTGTTTGGCGGTTTTGCCATGCCACCGGCCCTATTGATGGATGCTGAATCGGCTAATCCCGACTTTTTTGCTTGGTTTTTTTACCAAAATCCCTATAATGCTACTCAGGAATTAAAGCATCGTAAACAGTCGAAAACCCGGTTGTTTGGCAGTTTTGCCATAACAGGCCAAAACGCTTCGGGAAAAACGTATAGGAGATCATAGATATGCGCCTGACTACCAAGGGCCGTTACGCGGTTACTGCCATGTTGGATCTTGCACTGCAGGAGGGTAGGCGGCCCGTTACGCTCCAGGATATTGCCGTGAACCAGGAGATATCACTGTCTTACCTGGAGCAGCTTTTCGCTCGTTTGCGCCGCAACGGGTTGGTCCGCGGTACTCGCGGCCCCGGTGGCGGTTATCGCCTGGCCAAGGAGTTGGATGTGATCTCTATCGCCTCGATCATCTCGGCGGTCGATGAGAGAGCCGATATGACTCGCTGCGGTGGTGAAGCCAACTGCCAGGATGGCGAGAAATGTCTGACCCACGAGCTGTGGGCCGAGCTCAGTGAGAAAATATTCGATTTCCTCGATGGTATTTCACTGGGTGATATGGTGCGACGACCAGAAGTGCTCGAGGTTGCCGAGCGACAAGAAGCGGTGCGCCAGGGTCTGCGTTCAGGTCGCTTGAAGACTGTGGTGGTCGAGGCAAGTTCGTTGACCAGTAGCAATTGAATTAACCTCAACGTTTAATCAAGGAAACGCAATGAATCAACCAGCAACAGACCTGGGTGAATTAGTTGGTCGTGAGTACAAGGAAGGCTTTGTCACGGACATTGAAGCCGATACCTTGCCGCCTGGCCTGGATGAAGGCGTCATCCGTTTTCTTTCCGCCAAAAAAGATGAGCCCGACTTCGTTCTTGAGTGGCGACTGGACGCCTTTCGCCGCTGGCAGAGCATGAAGCAACCCAACTGGGCCCAGGTTCGCCACGCCCCTATAGACTTCCAGGCGATCAGTTACTACTCGGCACCCAAGAGCGATGCGGATCGGCCCAAGAGTCTCGATGAAGTGGATCCCAAACTGCTGGAGACTTACGACAAGTTGGGCATTCCGCTGGAGGAGCAAAAGGCTCTGGCCGGAGTTGCGGTCGATGCGGTGTTCGACAGTGTGTCGGTCGCGACCACCTTTAAGGATAAGCTGGCCAAAGTCGGCGTTATTTTCTGCCCGCTGTCTGAGGCGTTGGCAAACCACCCAGATCTGGTCCGCCAGTATCTGGGCTCAGTGGTCCCCGCGACAGACAATTTCTATGCCGCGTTGAACTCGGCGGTCTTCACCGAAGGCTCTTTTGTTTACATCCCCAAGGGCGTGCGTTGCCCGATGGAGCTGTCCACGTATTTTCGGATCAATGCGCTTAATACTGGTCAGTTCGAGCGTACCCTGATTGTGGCGGACGAGGGCAGCTACGTGAGTTACCTCGAAGGCTGCACAGCACCGATGCGCGATGAAAACCAGTTGCATGCGGCCGTGGTCGAGCTGGTGGCACTCAAGGACGCTCAAATCAAATATTCCACAGTTCAGAACTGGTATCCGGGTGACGAGGAAGGCCGTGGCGGGATCTATAACTTTGTAACCAAGCGTGGCGTGTGTCGTGGAGACAACGCCAAGATCTCCTGGACCCAGGTGGAAACCGGCTCGGCCATTACCTGGAAATACCCCAGCGTTCTGCTTGAGGGCGATTCTTCGGTCGGCGAGTTCTACTCTGTGGCTTTGACCAACCACTACCAGCAGGCGGACACCGGAACCAAGATGGTGCACATCGGCCGCAATACCTCCAGCACCATTATCTCCAAGGGTATCTCTGCCGGGCGCGGGCAGAATGCCTACCGCGGTCTGGTCAAGGTGCTCAAGGGTGCCGAGAACGCGCGTAACTATTCGCAGTGTGACTCATTGCTGATGGGAGATCGTTGCGGCGCACATACTTTTCCTTACCTCGAAGTAAAAAACCCAACGGCCACGGTCGAACATGAAGCGACGACTTCCAAGATCGGTGAGGATCAGCTGTTTTACTGTCGTCAGCGGGGCCTTTCAGAAGAAGACGCCGTGTCGCTGATCGTGAACGGCTTTTGCAAAGAAGTGTTTCGTGAATTACCGATGGAATTCGCGGTCGAGGCACAAAAACTTCTCGATATCAGCCTGGAAGGTGCCGTTGGTTGACCCCATAGGGTCTCTCGGCCACAACATGGCTAACGCAGATTACACCGGGCGCCGGTCGGGCCTACACAGCACAACCCCCAAACCCAGATACTGGAGAACCTGACGATCATATGTTGAAGATAAGCAAGCTGACTGTAACGGTCGATGAAAAGACGATACTTAATGGTCTGGACCTTGAGGTTGGACCCGGTGAGGTGCATGCCATCATGGGGCCCAACGGCTCAGGCAAGAGTACTCTGGCCAATGTGATTGCTGGCCGCGAAGGTTACCAGGTGACCAGCGGATCGGTCAGTTTTCTCGGCCAGGACCTGTTGTCACTGGCACCGGAGAAGCGCGCCCGTGAGGGGGTTTTCCTCGCCTTTCAATATCCGGTGGAGATCCCTGGAGTTGCCAATGTGTACCTGCTCAAGGAGGCAGTAAACGCTACGCGCCAGCACCGTGGCGAGGAAAAACTGGATGCCATGGATTTTCTGAAACTGGTGCGCGAGAAGCTCAAGCTGCTGCAGATGAAAGAAGAATTTTTGTACCGCTCGGTTAACGAGGGCTTTTCCGGAGGCGAGAAAAAGCGCAACGAGATTTTCCAGATGGCCATGCTTGAGCCACGTCTTGCGGTACTCGATGAAACCGATTCAGGACTAGATATTGACGCGCTGAAAATCGTAGCCGATGGCGTCAACGCGCTGCGCACCCCGGATCGCTCGGTGATCTTGGTGACACATTACCAACGACTGCTTGATTACATCGTACCCGACCGGGTGCATGTGTTGGCCGGTGGCCGCATTGTGCGCTCCGGAGACAAGCGCCTCGCACTCGAGCTCGAAGCACAAGGTTACGGCTGGGTTGAAACGGACCCCAGTGCGGTCTCCGCAGCGTGAGCGAAGGGATAGCAAATGTTGCTGCCTATGTGGCAGCCCAGCGCGAACAGGCGCCGGCACTGCCGGCCTTTGGAACACCATCGCTTGATGCCAGCCGGGCGCAGGCGCTGGAGTCTCTCTCCCAGCTTGGTTTGCCCAGTCAGCGTGACGAGGACTGGAAATACACCTCGACCCGGGCGATTACCCGCGCTGCATTTACCCCAGCCGTCGCCGGCGCACCGTGTCCGCGTGAGTTTGTTAACCAAACGACAATCGATGGTCTCGATGCCTGGCGGCTGGTATTTGCTGATGGGTTTTGGCAGCCAGAGCTGTCGCTGCTCGATGAACTGCCCAAGGGTGTACAGATATCAGGCCTTGGCCAGTCGCTGGGGAGTGAGCCAGAGCGTATAGCCGCCCTGCTTGGCAGCGCTCTGGGGCAGACCCCGCATGGCTTTATTGCCATGAATTCCGCATTCATCGGTGATGGTGCACTCATCGAGATCGCCCCGGATACCCGGGTCGACAAGCCCATAGAACTGCTCTTCATTTCCGGCTGTAGCGGTGAGGGTTTTCTCAGTCTGCCGCGAAATCTGGTGGTCATGGGTGCAGGCAGTCAGGCTACGGTTATTGAGCGCCATGTCTCACTGGCCGACGAAAGATTATTAAGCAATTCGGTTTCAGAGTTGATCCTCGCTGACAATGCGTCCCTCAACTACCAGGGCGTACAGCAGGTGGCCCCCCGTGGATTTCATGTGGGCGGTATGTTTGCTCGACTGGGTCGCTCGGCCCGACTCCAAGCAACTACTGTGACGATGAGCGGAGCCCTGGTTCGCAATGATGCTCTGGTCAGTCTGGATGACGAGGACGGTTTCGCGAGTCTTGATGGCTTGTACCTGGCTTTTGGCCGCAGCCACATTGATAACCACACGCACATTACGCATAACGCACCTCATTGTGTCAGCCGCGAACACTACAAGGGCGTTCTGGGTGATCGCGGCCATGCTGTATTTCATGGTCGTATCGTGGTGCAGCCAGGCGCGCAGAAAACCGATTCGGTGCAAAACAACCAGAACCTGCTGCTCTCCGCCGATGCGGAAGTCGATACCAAGCCGCAGCTGGAGATCTATGCTGATGACGTTAAGTGCGCCCATGGTGCGACGGTTGGGCAGCTGGACGAAACCGCGGTGTTCTACCTGATATCCCGCGGCATCGACCGTCAAGTGGCGCGGCAGATGTTGACCCAGGCTTTTGCGGCTGACGTCCTCAACCGTATTGAGCTCCCGGCACTGCGATCCTATCTCGAAGCGCAAGCGGTGCAACGCCTTTCTTCGGAGCAGATCCGCGAATCTGAGTCCTGATGAATTCGGCTGCGCTTAACCAATACCCACCAGCACTCGATGCGTATGCCCTGCGGGCAGATTTTCCAACCCTGGACCAGCAGATCAATGGCCATCCGCTGGTCTACCTGGACAACGGCGCGACTACCCAAAAACCCCAAGTGGTCATCGATGCAGTAGCGGATTTCTATTCCCGTGATAACGCCAATGTGCATCGCGGTGTGCATCGTCTGAGCCAGCGGGCCAGCGATCGTTTTGACGGCGCCCGCGAGAAAGTGCGCGCTTTTATCAATGCGCCATCGTGTGCCGAGGTGATCTTTACCCAGGGCACGACTGGCGCTATCAACCTGGTGGCCCAGAGCTATGGCCGGTCAATACTGAATAAAGCAGACGAAGTGCTGGTCAGTGCGATGGAGCACCATGCCAATATCGTGCCCTGGCAATTGTTGTGCGAGGAAACCGGTGCGACCCTTAAGGTGGCGCCAATGAACAATAACGCAGAGTTATTGCTTGAGGATTTTTCCAACCTGCTCTCAGAAAAAACACGCATCGTTGCGCTGACCCATGTCTCGAACGCGCTTGGCACCATCAATCCGATCCAGCAACTGACCCGACAGGCACACCAGGTCGGCGCGGTGGTCCTGGTCGATGGTGCCCAGTCGGTAGCGCATGGGCCGGTTGACGTGCAGTCTCTGGAGTGTGATTTTTTTGCGTTCTCCGGGCACAAACTTTATGGCCCGACTGGGGTCGGGGTACTGTATGGCCGCGAGGCCCTGCTTGAGGCGATGCCGCCCTGGCTGGGCGGCGGCGACATGATCCGCACGGTCAGTTTCGAAGGCTCCACCTGGAATGCATTGCCTTACAAGTTCGAAGCGGGTACCCCGCACATTGCCGGGGTGGTAGGCCTGGGCGCCGCGATCGATTACCTTGGTGCCATTGGACTCCAAGCCATTAGCGCCCATGAACAGGCGCTACTGGCGCTGGCGACGCAGCGTGCCCACTCGCAACCGGGTATGCGTATTATCGGCAACGCGACCGACAAGGCAGCCATCGTGTCCTTCGAACTGGAAGGAATCCATCCGCATGATGTGGGTACGATTCTTGACAGTGCCGGCGTGGCTATTCGAACCGGCCACCATTGTGCTATGCCGGTAATGAAGTTTTTCGATGTGCCGGCAACGGCCCGTGCCTCTTTCGGCCTGTACAATACCGCCGAGGATATCAACGTGCTGTTTGATGCCATCACCCATACGCAGTCCCTGTTTGCCCAATGAACGACTTGCGTGATCTCTATCAGGAAGTGATCTTTGATCACAACCGCAGCCCGCGTAATTTCGGTATGCTCGAGCATCCAACACACCAGGCGCACGGCGTTAATCCTTTGTGCGGTGATGAACTCACGGTGTTTCTGGTATTGGATAAGGATGGGGTGATCGAAGACCTGCGTTTTGAGGGCCGCGGCTGTGCGATCTCTACCGCGTCGGCATCGATCATGACAGAAACACTGAAAGGGCTTAGCACATGGGAGGCCGATCGTTACTTCGACGCTTTCCACGCGATGGCAACCGGCGAGACCCCATCGCAGACGGATCTGCCGGCCTTGACCAAACTCGAAGTATTAAGCGGTGTACGTGATTATCCAGCGCGGGTCAAGTGCGCAACCCTGGCCTGGCATACCGTTCGCTCGGCACTGCACAACGCCAGCGCCAGCGTGACCACTGAGTGATAACACCCGCTTGATTTGCAAACTACGGAACTACGGATGATAGAAACGCCAGACGAAACCAACCTGCCTGACTCGACAACGACCACTGAAGTGCAGGCTGCCGATATTCAACCTGACGCCACCGATGTCGTCGCTGACAACCCGCCTTCGGTCAGTTTGCAATCGGTCGCTGAGGATGATTCGCTGTTGGAACGGGTGATCAGTGGGGTACGGGAGGTATTCGATCCCGAGATTCCCTTGAACATATATGACCTCGGATTGATCTACCGTATCGACATCGACACCGATAACCAGGTAGCGATCGATATGACCCTGACCTCCCCGATGTGTCCCGTGGCAGGCTCTCTGCCAGGCGAAGTCGAAAACGCAGCGCGTGGGGTTGCGGGAGTTGCCGATGTGGTCGTTGAACTGGTCTGGGATCCACCATGGGACCCCGAAGTCATGAGCGAGGCGGCGCGTCTTGAACTCGGTTTGTTCTGATGGGTGAATGGGTCAGTGTCGCCCGGGTAGATGAGGTGAATGCGAATGTTCCCCTGGTGGTAGATCTGGATGACGCTGCGGTGGTACTCGTCCGTGTTGATGACGAGATAATCGCTATAGAAGATATCTGCACCCACGACGGTGGCGACATCTCCGAGGGCTGCATCGTAGATGGAGCAATCGAATGCCCCCGGCATGGTGCCCGGTTCTGCCTGCGAACAGGCAAGGTATTGTCACCTCCGGCCTATGAGCCATTACACGTGTTCCCGGTGCGTATCGAAGACGGCAATGTCAGCGTGCGCGATGACCGCTGGGATTGATATACGACCGCATCGGGTTCAGCGCTGGCTGCGCCGCCGCCGGTAGCGCGTCACCAACCACAGCACCGGCCCCAGCACAGCGATTTCCAAGCCGATGGCCAAAAGGTTGTGCAGTGAGAAAAGTTGATCGATGACGCTAGCCAATCCTGCGCCAGTACCGCCATGGTCAAAATAGCTGAAGATCGGTACCGGAGAGGTAAAGTAGGCAGAACTGAATGGCCATAGGAGCGGGATGCCAAACGGCGCACCGGTATCGGCAGCGAGCCAGTCACCCAGGAGGTGGCTTAAATAGATGACAAAACTCAGCACGACCCAGCGTCGTGGCAACCGTCGACCTAACACAGCAACTGCTATGGCAAAGGCCAGCGCTGCAGTGATCGAGTGCGAGGGCCCGTGATGAAAGCGGTTGGGATCACCCATCAGGATGCCGGGCAGAAAATCGAGGTCGGCTGCGCACCCTGCAAAAATTACCAACGCCAGCCACCAGCGTTTGCGCCCATCGGGCGGCCGGTACAAGCCGGTTACGATGAGTGCGAGAATTGAATGTCCAACTGGACTAGGCATCACAGAGCACCAGGAGAATGAGCGAAAGCCAGCTGGAAACTAGCCGCGAGCACTATGTACTGCTGGTACGGATCACCACACGCTGGTGTGATTATGACATGTTGGGTCACCTCAACAACGTGGAGTATTACCGGTACTTTGAGAGCGCAGTGCTAACCCTCCTGCACGAGACCGGCTTGGACTGGCGAAGTGACCCGGTGATCCCTTTTGCCGCAGAAAACGGCTGTCGTTTTTTGCAGCCAGTAGCAGTATCAGGGCATGTCGACGTGGGTGTGCGCATCACTAAACTGGGCAACAGCAGTGTGCGCTATGAAGTCGCCATATTCATGCCGACACAGGACACGCCCAGTGCCGAGGGATTTTTTGTTCACGTGTTTGTCAACCGAAATACCGGTCGACCGACAGCGCTGCCCAAACCGGTACGGCTGCATTTTGCTCAACAGCTTGATGCGCTGACCCGCGGCGAGTCACGGCGGGTCGAGCATGCCCAGCTATTGCCGACAACACCGTCGGCCGATGCATAACTGAATATAACTGTATAACTAGTGTTAGGATTTTCCCAATTGAAGCCAAAGCCCGGATCTATCCAGCCATGACCCGTAAGTTGTTTATAAAAACATTCGGTTGCCAGATGAACGAGTACGACTCTGCTCGTATCGCTGATCTGATGGCTTCTTCACATAATATGGCGCTCACTGATCAGGCGGAGCAGGCTGACATGCTGTTGCTCAATACCTGCTCGGTTCGCGAAAAAGCCCAGGAGAAAGTTTTTTCCCAGTTGGGCCGTTGGCGCGAGTGGAAAAATGATCGGCCAGAACTCGTGATCGGGGTGGGTGGCTGTGTGGCTAGCCAGGAGGGTGAACTCATACTGCGCCGCGCCCCCTACGTGGATCTGGTGTTTGGGCCTCAAACTTACCACCGCCTGCCAGCAATGCTGGACGGGTTGATGCGCGAGCGCCGACCGCGGGTGGATATCAGTTTCCCCGAGATTGAAAAGTTCGATGCCCTGGTGCCACCGAGCAGTGACGGACCGCGTGCCTTTGTTTCGATCATGGAAGGATGTAGTAAGTACTGCACCTTCTGTGTGGTGCCCTATACCCGCGGTGAGGAATTCAGCAGGCCCTTTGACGAGGTTATCACTGAGATCGTTGAACTCGCTGAACAGGGTGTTTGCGAGATTACCCTGCTGGGGCAGAACGTAAATGCTTACATCGGTGCCCGTCACGGTGGCGGGGTAGTGGATTTTGCCGAGTTGCTGGTATATGCCGCCGAAGTGGATGGTATCGAGCGTTTGCGCTACACCACCTCGCATCCGGTGGATTTTTCACAGGCCTTGATTGACGTCTACGCTCAGGTGCCACAGCTGGTGAGCCACCTGCATCTTCCAGTGCAAAGCGGTTCGGATCGGATTCTGGACGCCATGAAGCGCCGCTATCAGATTGCCGATTACGAACGTATCGTCGAGCGCCTGCGCGAGGTGCGGCCTGATCTGAGTTTGTCATCGGATTTCATTGTTGGTTTTCCGGGTGAGACCGAAGCCGATTTCAGTGCCACCCTGGCATTGATTGAGCGGGTGGGTTTTGATCATTCTTTCAGTTTTATTTACAGTGCACGTCCCGGAACGCCAGCAGCGGAGCTGACCGATGCTGTCTCAGCAAAAGAAAAGCGCCTGCGCCTGGCGCGGTTGCAGGATCTGGTTTCCCGTCAGGCCGGCGCCATCAGTGCAGCAATGGTGGGCACCTGTCAGCGGATCCTGGTCGATGGCGTATCACGCAAGAACGCCGGGCACCTGAGCGGCCGTACCGAAAACAACCGGGTCGTCAATTTCTGCGCCGACGATGCCCGCATCGGACAGTTTGTTGACCTGCGTATTACCGAAGCTTTGCCCAACTCGCTACGCGCTGAAGCCGTAGCGGCGGCCACCGCCAACTCTGTTATTATGACCCCTGTCTCCGTGGGAGTCGCAGCACCGGATTGAACGACCCAACCAGCCCTATTACTTTTCTTCTGGATCCCGAGGACAACGAGCGCCTCGCGGATCTTTGTGGTGAGCACGACACCTATCTCAAGCAGGTTGAAGCGGGGCTCGGGGTACGGATATCACACCGTGGCCACCTTTTTTGTGTCGACGGGGGTGACCAGGATGTGCGCAATGCGCAGGATGTGTTACTGGCCTTATATGCCGATACCGGCGTCTCCGGTACTTTGAGTCCAGACGGGGTACACATGGCGATAGCGCACATCCCGAACGATAAGCTCAAGGGTCGCCAGAGCCCAGACGACATCGTAATACGCGTGCGCAAGATCTTGATCCGCGGTAGGAGTCCCAGCCAGAAGCGTTACCTCAATAACATACTCAAACACGATATCAATTTTGGTGTCGGGCCTGCTGGTACTGGCAAGACTTTTCTTGCGGTGGCCTGTGCGGTCCAGGCGTTGGCGGATGAGCAGGTCGAGCGCATCGTTCTAGTGCGCCCGGCAGTCGAGGCCGGTGAGCGGCTGGGATTTTTGCCAGGTGACATCGGGCAGAAGGTCGATCCTTATCTGCGACCCCTGTACGACGCGCTTTACGAGATGCTTGGGTTCGACCGGGTTGTCCGACTGATGGAACGCAACGTTATCGAACTGGCGCCACTCGCCTATATGCGGGGTCGGACTTTGAGCGACGCTTTTGTCATATTGGATGAGGCGCAAAATACCACCGAGGCACAGATGAAGATGTTTCTGACGCGCTTGGGCTTTGGTGCGCGCGCGGTGATCACCGGCGATCCTTCACAGGTGGATTTACCGGGCGGTACCCGCTCCGGGTTGGTCCACGCAGTGTCGTTGCTGTCTGCCGTTGAGGGCATCAGCGTGACCCGATTTACGCCCAGTGATGTGGTGCGCCATCCTCTGGTGCAGCGCGTGGTAGAGGCTTATGACGGCGAGGATTGTCCGGCTGAGTGAATCCACAAACTGATGTACAACTGGCCAGTCGCTGTGAAAGCACGCCGTCACCCGATCAGATTCGTAACTGGACTGGCGCGGCTTTGCGCGTCCTGCAGTGTGATCAGGTCTGCCTGACTGTGCGTATGGTAGACGAGTCTGAAATGACCCAGCTCAATGAACGTTTTCGTGGCCGGCCGGGTCCGACTAACGTCTTGTCTTTTCCTTTTCAGACGCCACCGGGGTTGCCAGAGCCAGCTTCACAGCTGGGAGATATTGTAGTTTGTGCGCCGCTGGCCGAGCGCGAAGCGCTGACCCAGACAAAAGCTGTTGAGGCGCATTTTGCGCATCTGGTGGTTCATGGCGTGCTGCACTTGCGTGGGCACGATCACCAGGAAGAACGCCAAGCACAAGAAATGGAAACACTGGAAAAGACGATTCTTGCCGGGCTGGGCTTTAGCGACCCCTACCAGGGGGCCTGAGTTTTTCATGCCTATTGAGATCAAACCATCTGTCGAAGCCGCTCGGGGCAACGTGTTGCAACGTCTTGGCCATCTGTTGCGTGGTATCCCTTTTACCCGAGGCCAACTATTCACCACGCTGCGTGAAGCCCGGCAGCGTAACCTGCTGGATGACGATACTCTGCAAATGATGCGCCGGGTGGTCGAAGTATCAGACCTGCAGGTTGAGCAGGTTATGGTATCCCGCGGGCAGATGGTGACTGTCGATTCCCGGCAGACTCTTGACGAGGTGCTGCCGGTGATTACCGAGTCCGCACATTCGCGTTTTCCGGTAACCGATGGCGACAAGGATGGTGTGATAGGCATTTTGCTGGCCAAGGATCTGTTGCACCAGTTGCAAAGCAACGGTGGGGATGCACTGCCATGGGCGACATTGCTGCGCCCCGCGGTTTTTATTCCCGAAAGCAAGCGTCTCAATGTATTGCTGCAGGAATTTCGTGACAGCCGTAACCATATGGCGATCGTAGTCGACGAATATGGTGGGGTGGTTGGCTTGATTACTATTGAGGATGTGCTTGAGCAGATCGTCGGTAATATTGAAGACGAGCACGATGTCGATGGCGCCGTTGGTATGGTGCTGCGCCGTGGCTCAGATTTTTGCGTCATCAAGGCGATGCTGCCGATCGACAGTTTCAATCATCTATTCGGGCTCAATCTGGATCCGCTGGAATACGACACCATGGGCGGTCTGGTAACCGGGGCATTAGGTCATGTGCCACGCCGCGGTGAGACCATCGAGTTGGAGGGCATTACGGCCGAGGTGTTAAGTGCCGATAGTCGTCGGCCGCGTCTGCTGCGTATTACCGACTTACCCTCTGGCGATTAAGCCTGCCCACCAGCAACGGTGATGCGCTTGTCCGGTGTCCGGTTTCGATTCGTGCTGGCGTTGGTGGCCGGGGCGCTCTACCCGCTTAGTTTTGCGCCTTTGAATCTGGCGCCCCTGGCGCCTTTGTCATTGACCATTCTTTTTTTTGTGTGGTGTCGTGCGTCAGCGCGTGAGGCTGGGGTACTGGGCTTTGTTTTTGGCCTGACAACTTTTGCCGTCGGCATCTCCTGGGTCTACGTCAGTTTGCACCAATACGGCAATATGCCCGCGCCGTTGGCGACAGCCGCGGTGGTGATTTTCGCCGGGCTGATGGCTGTCTACCCAGCGCTGGCCGGCTGGGGTCAGGCGTTTTTCAGACCTTTGTCCCCGGCGTTGCGGTGCATTACCGTCATGCCGGCATTGTGGGTGGTGGGCGAATGGCTGCGCGGCACACTGCTGAGCGGGTTTCCCTGGCTGTATCTGGGTTACAGCCAGGTGGATACGCCGCTGGCATCACTGCTGCCGCTGGTGGGCGTTCTTGGTGTCAGTCTGTGGGGCGCGCTTGCGGGCGGTGCATTGTTGCTGGTGGCAATGCAAAGAGGTCGTGAGCGTACCGGAGCACTGGCGGTGCTGGCGGTGCTGGCGATCGTCGTTGCACTGTCGCGCATCCCGGTGTTTGTGCAAGCCGTTGGCGAGCCCATTGAGATTGCCGTTATCCAGAACAACATATCCCTTAAGGACAAGTGGCAAAGCGGCCAGGCCCATGCAATAGCCACGCGCTACTTTGAGGCCAGCCGTCCACTGGCGGGTGTGGATCTGATTGTCTGGCCGGAGGGGGCACTGCCGGCTTATCTGGATCAGATCTCGACAGATTTTCTAAATGCACTGCGCCAGCACCCGTCCGACTTTCTAATCGGTCTGCTGGAGCGCTCAGACCGTGTTGCCGGGTCGGATTACTACAACGCAGCGCTGGGTATCGGTGAGCAGCGCTCGCTGTATCGCAAGCACCAGTTGGTGCCTTTTGGCGAGTACCTGCCGCTGGCACCCCTGCTGGGGTGGCTACTGGATTACCTCAACATCCCGATGTCTGATTTTTCAGCCGGTCCTGGCCAACAAGCGCCGCTGTCCCTTGCCGGACAGCGGATTGGTGTCAGCATCTGCTATGAAGATGCCTTTTCTACCCGGATCAACACTGCTCTGCCCGATGCAACGGTATTGGCGAATCTCAGCGAAGACGCGTGGTTTGGTGATTCTCTTGCGCCACACCAGCGCCTGCAGATGGCCCGTGCCCGTGCCCTGGAAACCGGGCGCCCCATGATCCGCTCCAGCAACAATGGCCTGTCATCGCTGATCGGGCCTGACGGGGCAGTTAATGCGTTGGCGCCGCAGTTCGAAACTGCTGTTGTGCGCGGTACGGTGCAGCCGATGACCGGTGTTACCCCGGCCGTACGTTATGGCAACCTCCCGGTAGGACTGGGATGCCTTTTCCTGCTGGGCATTGGGCTTTGGCGACGTAAAGCTGCAGGCGGCCACGCCTGATCGCGGTGCTAGACTGCGAGCATGGATCCTAAGCAAAAAGCCCCGCTGGTTGTGGCGATCTCGTCGCGTGCACTGTTCGATCTTGAAAGCGGACACACGGTTTATATGGAAAAAGGTGTCGAGGCCTATTGTCGATACCAGGTCGAGCGCGAAGACGAGCGGCTTGAGCCTGGCGTGGCCTTTCCGTTGGCCCAGAAACTGCTGGCGCTCAACGACCCGAACGATGAGGCCCGGCGGGTCGAAGTGGTTCTGATATCACGAAACAGTGCCGATACCGGCTTGCGGATTTTCAATTCCATCGCCCATTACAACCTGGATATCACCCGCGCTGCTTTTTCCGGTGGCGAGAGCCCCTTTCGCTACGTTACCCCGTTCAGCGCCGATCTGTATCTGTCTGCGGACCCGGCCAACGTCCGCCAGGCACTGGACTCGCATATCGCTGCCGCTACCATTTTGCCTTCGCGCGCCCATTACGATAATGATGGCCAGTTGCGTATCGCCTTTGATGGTGATGCCGTGCTTTTTGCCGATGATTCCGAACGAATCTATCAGTCCGAGGGTCTGGCGGCTTTTGCTGCAGCGGAGAAAAAATTGGCCGCCACACCCATGACCGGTGGCCCTTTTCGAAAGTTTTTGCAGTCGTTGCATGAGTTGCAGTCCCAGTGGCCACGGCAAAAGGCGCCGATCCGCACGGCGCTTTTTACCGCCCGCAGCGCGCCAGCGCATGAGCGTGTGATTCGCACCTTGCGTGCCTGGGATATCTGGATTGACGAGGCAGTTTTTCTGGGGGGTCTGGACAAGGGTGAATTCCTGCGCACCTTCGGTGCCGATATTTTCTTTGATGATCAAAGCGGGCACTGCGAGTCGGCCCGCCAGTATGTTGCCACCGGTCACGTGCCGCACGGGGTGAGCAACGACGCCGCTTAAGCCCGCCCACCGCACCGGCATTGATATAATCCCCCAATCAAGGGGCGGTTACCGCTCTGTGTTTACGTTTTTTCCTGCATAGGTTTGATATGAGACGAGTCCGATTTCTCTCAATGCTGTTGTGCTGTGTTTTAGGTGCAACGTTGCCCAGCACTTTTGCCAACGCGGCCATCCCCTTGGCGGTAGATGGCGAACCGCTCCCCAGTCTTGCGCCGATGCTGGAGCGGGTTTTGCCCTCAGTGGTGAATATCTATACCGAGGGGCGGGTACGTCAGAGCCAGGGCCAGAGCCCATTCCAGTCCGACCCCTTTTTCGAAAAATTCTTTGGCGCCCCGCAGACCCAGCCCCGCGAACGGCGAGTCAGTGCATTGGGCTCCGGGGTCATCATAAATGCTGATAAGGGTTATGTGATCACCAACAGCCATGTCATTGAGGATGCCGAGCAGATCAGCGTTCGATTGCACGATGGCCGCTCCTTCGATGCCAAGCGTGTGGGTGTGGATGAGGCCGCGGATATCGCCGTTATCCAGATACCCCCTGATCAGCTCCAGGCGATTCAAATGGGTGATTCTGATACCTTGCGGGTGGGTGACTTCGTGGTGGCCATCGGCAACCCTTTTGGCCTGGGTCAGACCGCGACCTCGGGGATAGTCAGTGCGCTGGGGCGGACGGGCCTGCGCATTGAGGACTACGAAGATTTCATTCAGACCGATGCCTCGATCAACCAGGGTAACTCCGGTGGTGCACTGGTGAATCTTCGCGGCGAACTGGTGGGTGTGAACACCGCTATTCTTGCCCCCGGAGGCGGCAATATCGGTATCGGGTTTGCGATCCCGGTAAACATGGTTGGGCTGTTAACCCGCCAGATCATTGATTATGGTGAAGTGCGTCGTGGCCGCCTCGGTGTCATTGTTCAGAACCTGACGGCTGAGCTTGCAGAGGCGCTGGATATCGATGCCACGAAAGGTGCAGTCATCTCGCAGGTGATGCCAGATTCGGCAGCGGCAGATGCCGGGTTGCGCGAAGGCGATGTGATCGTTGCCGTCGATGAACGAAAGATCGCTGGTGCCAGTGCCCTGCGCAATGTCATTGGATTGTTCCGGGCCGACGACGAGATTGAGATCTCCTACCTGCGCGATGGCGAGCGCTACCGCAAGCGCATTCGTATTCGCTCCATTGAGCCGCCCGCCGGACAGGGCCTGCAGATCAGTGAACGCCTGGAAGGCGCGCGATTATCCGACATCGACGGCGACAACAGCCCGCAGGGCAAGCGCGGTGTACGGGTCGTAGAAGTGGCCCAGGACAGCCCCGCCTGGCAGGCCGGGCTGCGCGAAGGTGATCTGATTATCTCGGTAAATAAGCAGCCGATCTACAGCCTGGAAGACGTGCAGCGCGCGGTCAAGAAGCAGGCCTCGATGCTGCTGCTTAATATTCACCGTGGCGACTCGGCGCTTTTTATCGTGATCCGCTGAGTCTGCGTATCTGCAAGCGAATATCTTTCACCCCAAGCACATAGCCAATAACCATGAAAGACAACCTGATCGCACCTTCTATCTTGTCTGCCGATTTTGCAAGGCTGGGTGAGGAAGTCGACAACGTGTTGGCCGCCGGTGCCGACATCGTCCACTTTGATGTGATGGACAATCACTACGTGCCTAATCTCACCATTGGTCCGCTGGTGTGCAAAGCGTTGCGCAAGCACGGGGTAACGGCCCCGATCGACGTGCACCTGATGATTCGCCCGGTGGATCGCATCATTCCCGATTTTGCCGCAGCTGGTGCCAGTTACATCACTTTCCACCCCGAGGGAAGCGAGCATGTGGATCGCACCTTGCAGCTCATCCGCGACCAGGGCTGCAAGGCCGGGCTGGTATTTAATCCCGCCACCCCGCTTACGCATTTGCAATATGTCATGGATAAAGTCGATATGGTGTTGCTGATGTCGGTGAATCCGGGCTTCGGTGGGCAGAGCTTTTTACCCTCAGCACTGGATAAATTGCGCCAGGCCCGACAGCTGATCGATGAGTCTGGTCGGGACATCCGCCTTGAGATAGATGGCGGGGTAAAGGTAGACAATATTGGCGCTATCCACGCCGCCGGTGCCGATACATTTGTTGCGGGCTCGGCAATCTTCGGGGCGGCCCAAGCGCAAGACCCTAACGACTACGACAGCGTGATCAGTGCTATGCGCGAGGAACTGGCCAGGCCCGCTCGTTGAGGCATCCCGACCCGACCACCGCGCGGCCTGCAATGATGCCCGCCGCCCGCGGTATTATCTTCGACCTCGATGGCACTTTGGTGGATTCGGCCCCGGATCTGATCGGTGCCAGCAACCGAATGCTGAGCGTGTTGGGCCGCAAAACAGTTGATCCGGCAATCGCGCGCAGCTGGATTGGCAACGGTGCGCGACGGCTGGTTGAAAGGGCGCTTGCCGGCGATTTTGATGGCACCGCATCAGCACAGCTGATGGATGAGGCCTACCCCCTGTTTGAGCAGTTTTACCGTGAAGACCTGTGCCGTGACAGCGTGCTCTATCCCGGCGCCCGTGAGACTCTCGTGCAATGCCACAAGGCAGGTTTGCCGCTGGCCTGTGTCACTAACAAGCCTGCGGCTTTTACCCGGCCGCTGCTTGAGGTGCTGAAGGTTGCCCAGTATCTCGACCCGATCATTGCTGGAGATGATCTGCCGCAAAAAAAACCCGACCCGATGCCTTTGCGACATGTCGCCGGGCAATGGCAGCTGGCAACAAAGGACTGCCTGCTGGTGGGCGATTCGATCAGCGATTTTCGCGCTGCCCGGGCTTGCAACATGCCCGTGATGCTGGTCAGTTATGGCTACAGCCAGGGTTTGGATCTGGCAGAGCTGGGGCCAGACGCTGTGATAGACTCACTCGCCCAAGTGGCGGAACTATTTGAATTGACAGAAGAATGACAGGCGTGACTCACAGGTGGGTTATTGCTTGGCGAGGGTGAAAACCCTCGCCTGGCCCAATAGCACCTTACTTACCTGTAACCGTATCGCGATGATTCTTCATGATTACCCAAGCCGCTAACCTCGCCCCGATTCACGCCAGTCCCTCCTGCCCTAACGCCCGGAGCACGCCATGATCACACGTGCTGATTACGATCGTCTAGCCCGGGGCGGCTATAACCGGATTCCGTTACACCGCGAGGTGCTGGCCGATCTGGAAACCCCGGTCAGCGCTTACCTGAAAATGGCACAGGGCCCCTACAGCTACCTGTTTGAATCGGTTCAAGGCGGTGAGAAATGGGGCCGCTACTCGATCATCGGGCTGCCGTGCTCGACGGTGGTTCGGGTTAAGGCCGATCTGCTGCTGATCGAGCAGGATGGGCAAGAGATTCACCGCCAACACACCGATGATCCTCTGGAGGCTATCCAGAAAATTCATCACCAGTTCAACGTGCCCGAGCTGGATTCCATGCCCCGGTTCAATGGCGGGCTGGTGGGCTATTTTGGTTATAACTCGGTGCGCTATATCGAACCACACTTAGGCGGCCAGGATTTGCCAGACCCGGTGGGCGCGCCCGATATTCTGCTGATGGTCTCTGATGAGCTACTGGTCTTTGATAACTTGAGCGGTCGGCTGCACGTAGTAGTTCATACCGATCCGGAATCGGATGATGCCTGGCTGTTGGGGCGTGATCGTCTGGACCAGCTGACCGAGCAGATCTCTAGTCTTTCGGTAGGCCGCACCACACCGGTCACCGAGGCCATCAGCGAAAGCGATTTTCGCTCCTCGTTTGCCCGTGAAGATTTCGAAGATGCCGTAGAGCGCTGCAAGGAATACATCCAAAGCGGCGATATTTTCCAGGTGGTGCTATCACAGCGCCTGTCGATCCCCTTCGATGCTGATCCGGTAACCCTGTACCGCGCCTTGCGCACAGTGAACCCTTCGCCCTACATGTATTTTCTGGATCTGGATGATTTTCATATTGTTGGCTCCTCCCCGGAGATCCTGGCGCGATTGGAAGATGGCGAAGTCACAGTGCGACCTATCGCCGGTACCCGCAGGCGTGGTCACAGCGAGGAAGAAGACCAGCGCCTTGAAGAAGAGTTGATCTCTGATCCCAAGGAGCTCGCCGAGCATCTGATGCTGGTGGATCTAGGCCGTAACGATGTCGGACGTATTGCCACTACGGGCTCGGTGACTCTGACCTCCAAAATGCAGGTCGAGCGCTACTCACACGTAATGCACATCGTCTCAAACGTTACCGGCGAAGTAGCAGATGATCTGGACGCCATTGATGTGCTGCGCGCCACCTTTCCGGCGGGCACGGTATCGGGCGCGCCCAAAGTCCGGGCCATGGAGATCATTGGCGAACTTGAGCCCGAGGGCCGCGGCATTTATGCCGGAGCTGTTGGCTACATCGGCTGGAACGGCAACATGGATACCGCGATTGCCATACGCACCGCCATCATTGCCGATGGCCAGCTGCATATCCAGGCTGGCGCGGGCATTGTTGCCGATTCCATAGCAGCCAACGAGTGGCACGAGACCATGAACAAGGGTCGCGCTATTTTCCGTGCTGTGGCCATGGCGGTAGCCGGACTCGACCCAGCGGTACTGGAAGACTAACACCGTGTAACACGGCGCTTGGATCAGGGCGCCAAAAGCGCGCTGCGCCGATGGGCGTTCTTTCATGAAAGAAAAAACCAACGTTCTTTTTTTATTCAGCGATGAGCATCGCCGGGATGCATTGGGGTGTTACGGGCATGAGCTGGTGCAAACCCCGCACCTGGATAAACTGGCATCACAGGGAACACGTTTTAGCCAGGCCTATACTCCCTCGCCGATCTGTGTGCCGGCCAGAGCCGCACTGGCCACCGGCCAGTACGTGCACAACACCCGCTGCTGGTCCAACGCCCAGGCATATCAGGGCGAGCCGTCCAGCTTTGGGCACCAGCTGGTGTGCCAGGGGCACCGGGTCGATTCCATTGGCAAGCTGCACTACCGCAGCAAAGACTACGACAACGGTTTTGAGAACGAGATTCTGGGGTTGTATATTAAAAACGGCACCGGTTGGATCAAGGGCTTGTTGCGCGACCACGAATCGGTGATGGATGTCTCGGCCTATGCCCGGGAGATCGGGCCTGGCGAGGACAGTTACACTGACTACGATCTTAATGTAACTCACCACGCCTGCGATTGGCTGCAAAATACTGCTAATCACACAACCGCAAAGCCCTGGACGCTTTTTGTCTCCTGGCTTCGTCCGCATTACCCACTTATCTGTCCCCTTGAGTTTTACGAGATGTATCCACTGGCCAAGATGGACCAGGCGCGTTTTTTAGATGAGCCGGATCTGCCCCAGCACCCGGTGCTAAAGATTCTTCGTCGCAACTTTAACTATGACGTGCATTTTGATGAGCACACCCGGCAGGTCGCTCGGGCCTCGTACTACGGCCTGTGTAGTTTTCTGGATGCCCAGGTAGGCCAGGTGCTAAGTGCGCTTGAAGCCTCTGGCCAGGCAGATAACACCCTGGTGATCTATACCAGCGATCACGGCGATCACAATGGCGACCGGCGCATGTGGACCAAGATGTCGCTTTATGATGAATCCTCAGCGATACCCATGATGATCAAGGGCCCGGATATTCCCAAGGGCAAAACGGTTGATACCTTGGCCTCGCTGGTGGATATCTACCCCACAATTTTGAGTGCCGTGGGCGCAAAGGATGATGGCATTACCCGTCCGGGTGTTGCATTGCAATCTTTGGCTACCGAGCCCGAATCTGAACGGGCAGTGTTATCCGAATACCACGACGGTGGATCCCCAGTGGGGCTTTTTATGTTGCGTACCGCGCGCTGGAAGTACAACTGCTACCCCGGGTTTGAGCCCGAGCTCTACGATATGCAAACCGACCCGGGTGAACTTAACAACCTGGCTGGCGATCCCGGTTTTGCCAAGGTGCAAAAGCGCTGTCACCAGCAGATGCTCTCGCTGGTGGATCCTGAGAAGGTGAACCGCCAGGCTCTCGCCGATCAGGCCAGCCTGATTGAAAAACTGGGTGGGGTAGAGGCTATTCTCGGCTCTGAGGAGTTTGATTTTACGCCGGTGGGCTAGCGCCCCAGTGGTTCTCGCAACACAACGCCAAGGCCGGCGTCATGATGTCATTTGGCCCGAGGGCGTTACTACGCGCTTTTCAGCGCTTTTAATACTGCGGCGTTTTCCCGTATGCGTTTTTGATCGCTTGCCGCATTGGATTTATTCACAGGACGATTCTTATTCATAATCTTCCCTTTCTTCACTCGCTTGCCCATGGGTGACCTCTTTGGGGTTGGTCAAAAAATCAGGCCGCGATTCTACCAACTGGCGCACCATCGCGACAGCAGTTGTTTGGTCGAAAACCCACACCAGGGGCAGATCGCAAGCCCTCACGTAA
>Ga0206683_10000635_pt1 | contig 25069 bp, 18 predicted proteins | sample M280m12015metaG_FD_155483 | JGI IMG/M metagenome (GOLD analysis project Ga0206683, IMG submission 155483) | Ammonia-oxidizing marine archaeal communities from Monterey Bay, California, United States - M2 80m 12015 | ecosystem: Environmental > Aquatic > Marine > Intertidal zone | place: USA...
CTTCTGGAGCTACTGCTTCTGTTGTTTCTTCTGCTTCTGGAGCTACTGCTTCTGTTGTTTCTTCTGCTTCTGGAGCTACTGCTTCTGTTGTTTCTTCTTCAACTATTGGGAAAATTTCTCTTTCAATGGACTCTGATTTTATTGCTGGAGTAACTACAACATCAGAATTTGTGTGGCCGACGAATGAACCTTTTATAAATAAAAGATCCCTATCAGTATCAATATCAATTACTTCAAGGTTTTGTATGGTTCTATTAACATTTCCCATATGTCCAGACATTTTCTTTCCTTTAAAGACTCTACCGGGTGTTTGATTTTGCCCAATTGAACCATGAGCTCTATGTGCAAGTGAATTACCATGTGTCGCATCTTGCATACTAAAATTATGTCTTTTGATTACGCCTGCATAGCCTTTACCAATCGTTTTACCTGAAACATCAACTTTTTCACCTTTACTAAAATACCCGACAGTAATTTGTTTACCAGTTTCAACCTTACCTAATTCATATCCATTAATTCTAAACTCATGTAGTTTTGTGCTTGATTTAGAATTATTTGAATTAAATTGACCCTTATTCGGTTTAGAGTTTTTATTCTTAAGTATTCCCGAGGTTACCTGTATTGCATCATAACCATCAGACTTCTTAGTCTTAATACGATTGATTATATTAGGATTTGCTTGAACAATAGTAACAGGTATAGATTTTCCATCTTCCGTGAAAATCCTCGTCATTCCGCACTTCTTTCCAATGATACCTATCATCTAATATTTCCAACAATTTAATAATTTTATTTCTTATATTTTTTTTCATTCAATTATCTTAACTAGCTTACATATCTAAGATATTGATCTATATAGCATTTAATCATATATTTATCTTATGATATCAACTAATAAAACACACTATTTTTTCTACTCTAGCTTCCTAGAAAAACAACCTATTTTCTTCTCAAAATCCTATAGACCGTAAGCGTTGGAGAAGTATATCAACTTTTAAACTCAGTTCAATTTTATTTGAACATCAACACCAGCTGGTAATTCTAACTTCATTAATGCATCAATAGTTTTATCATTTGGATTAATGATATCCATTACACGCTTATGAGTTGTAAGTTCATATTGATCTCTAGCATCTTTATTAACATGTGGAGAAATCAGTAATGTAAAACGCTCTTTGGATGTCGGAAGTGGAATTGGACCAGAAACACTCGATCCAGTTCTTTTCGCAGTATCGACTATTTCCTGAGTAGATGTATCAATCAATTTATGATCGAATGATTTTAACCTAATTCTTATTGATTGATTATCAGCCATTAATTATCCCTCTTTAGTTGACATAGCTTCAGCTTGTTTTTTTGGTGCTTCACTATATTTTTCAAATTCCATCGTGTAGGTTGCTCTTCCTTGAGACATAGACCTTAAATCCGTAGCATAACCAAACATCTCAGCTAATGGAACTTCAGCTCTTATAATCTTTCCTGCTGGTGATTCATCCATCCCTTGAAGAATTCCCCTTCTTCTATTTAGGTCACCGTTAACATCGCCCATATAATCTTCTGGAGTTACTACTTCAACTTTCATTACAGGCTCAAGTAAAACTGGATTAGCTTTTAATGCACCATCCTTAAATGCCATAGATCCTGCAACTCTGAAAGCAACTTCACTAGAATCAACATCATGAAATGAACCGTCATATAAACTAACTTTTACATCTACAACTGGGAAGCCAGTAATTACACCATTTGACATTTGCTGCTGAATTCCTTTATCTACAGCTGGTATAAATTCTTTTGGAATAACACCACCTGTTATTTCATTAACAAACTCATACCCATCACCAGGCTTTTGTGGCTCTATTCTTATATAAACATGGCCAAACTGTCCTCTACCACCAGACTGTCTTATAAATTTAGCCTCTTGTTCAACTGGCTTTTTAATAGTTTCTCTATATGCTACTTGAGGTCTACCGACATTCGCATCAACTTTAAACTCTCTTGATAAACGGTCAACAATTATATCTAAGTGGAGTTCACCCATGCCTGAAATAATTGTCTGACCAGATTCTTCATCTGTCTTTACACTAAATGATGGGTCTTCTTTAGCTAATTTTTGGAGACCTATACCCATTTTAGACTCATCTTCAGTAGATTTTGGTTCTACAGCAACTGAAATAACAGGAGCTGGGAATTCCATTTTTTCTAGAGTAATGATACTTTTTAAATCAGATAATGTATCTCCAGTAGTGACATTTTTAAGACCAACAGCTGCCGCAATATCTCCAGCTCTAACTTCTTTTATCTCATCTCTAGTATTTGAGTGCATTTGGAGAATTCTACCTATTCTCTCTTTTTGAGACTTAAGAGGATTAAAAATAGTATCGCCAGAATTTAAAACGCCAGAATACACTCTAAAAAAAGTAAGATTTCCAACAAATGGATCGTTAGCAATTTTGAATGCTAAAGCTGAAAAATCCTCATTATCATCTGCCTTTCTAGTAGCCTCTTCTTCGCTTTCATTGAGTCCTACAATAGCTGGCTTATCTAATGGTGAAGGCAGGAAGTGAACAACTGCATCAAGCATAGCTTGGACACCCTTATTTTTGAATGCAGAACCACAAACTACAGGTACAATATCACCATTAAGCGTTCTGGTTCTTATTCCAGAGATAATTTCTTCCTGTGATAAATCACCACTCTCGAGATATTTCTCTAATAATTCTTCATCTGCTTCTGCTGCAGCTTCTACCATTTTCTCTCTCAAATCTTCACAAACATCTATTAAATCATCAGGAATATCTTCTTCTTTATATGTTGCACCTAGATCTTCATCATTCCAATTAATAGCTTTCATACGAATCAGATCAACAACTCCTTTAAAGTTTTCTTCAGCGCCTATTGCCATTTGAATTGGAATAGGATTTGCCCCTAATCTATCTTTAATCTGAGAAACAACTCTAAGAAAATCTGCTCCTGCTCTATCCATTTTATTAACAAAAGCCATTCTTGGAACTGAATACTTATTAGCTTGTCTCCATACAGTTTCTGATTGAGGTTCAACGCCGCCAACTGCACAGAAAACTGCTACAGCGCTATCAAGAACTCTAAGAGATCTTTCAACTTCAATTGTAAAATCCACATGCCCCGGTGTATCAATAATATTGATTCTATGTTGGTCGAATTGCTGATCCATGCCCTGCCAAAAACAAGTTGTAGCAGCAGATGTAATTGTTATCCCTCTTTCTTGTTCTTGCTCCATCCAATCCATGACAGCATTTCCATCATGAACTTCTCCAATTTTATGTGATATACCTGTATAGAATAGAACTCTTTCTGTAGTGGTGGTTTTTCCAGCATCAATATGGGCCATTATGCCTATATTTCTATACCTATTTATTGGTGTTGTTCTAGCCATTGTTAATCCAATTGAATAATTTTTACCAGCGAAAATGTGAAAACGCTTTGTTTGCTTCTGCCATTCTATGAGTGTCTTCTTTCTTTTTCATTGCATTGCCTTTGTTATTTGATGCATCAAGAAGTTCATTGGCTAACTTAGACTTCATATTTTTCTCGCTTCTTCCTCTTGCTGCTTCAATTAACCATCTCATTGCAAGGGCCTCTCTTCTTTCTTGCCGAACCTCGACCGGTATTTGATATGTAGCACCACCAACTCTTCTTGACCTTACCTCTACAACTGGTTTTAAATTATTTAGAAGATCCGAAAATATTTCTGGTGCTTTGTCCTGAGTTTCACCAAGCTTACCTACAAGAGTATCCAATGCATCATAAACAATTTTTTCTGCTGTAGATTTCTTCCCATCCTTCATAATCATATTTATAAATTTTGCAAGTAGACGACTTGAAAACTTTGGATCTGGTAAGATTTCTCTTTTTATTGCTACATTTCTTCTAGACATGTTTTAGCCCTTTGGTTTTTTTGTTCCATATTTTGATCTACTTTGTGTTCTTCCACTAACACCTGAGCAATCCAAAGTCCCTCTGATTGTATGATATCGGACTCCTGGCAGATCCTTTACTCTACCTCCTCTAATCAATACAACGGAATGTTCTTGTAAGTTATGTCCTTCACCACCTATATAGCTAGTCACCTCAAATCCATTGGTTAATCTAACTCTTGCCACCTTCCTAAGTGCAGAATTTGGCTTTTTTGGTGTAGTCGTGTAAACACGAGTGCAAACTCCTCTTTTTTGAGGTTTTCCTTCTAAAGCAGGAACGTTATTTTTAACTACCTTTCTCTTACGAGACTTTCTTACTAATTGATTTACAGTTGCCATTATATTTTCTATATTTAAATTGTTGTGGGATTCTATTCTTCTATTAGATATGGTTCAAGTAATTTAGTATTTATTATTCAGCTTAAGCTACAATTTCTTTCTCAGAATCACTTGAAGATTCTAGATCTTTTAATGCCTCTGAAAATTCTTGTGCAGCAATTTCTTCAACATCTTCTTCTGTTTTATAACCTGTTCCAGCAGGAACTAATCTTCCTACAACAACATTCTCTTTTAAGCCTCTAAGCTTATCTGTACTTCCTTTGACAGCTGCCTCAGTAAGAACTCTTGTTGTTTCTTGAAAAGATGCAGCAGATATGAATGAAGTTGTTGCTAATGATGCTTTTGTAATACCCATTAGAACTGGCTTAAATGTTGCTGGTTTGAGGTCACTATCTTTAATTTTCTTATTAATATCTTCTAATTCAGACCTATTAATTTGTTCATTAACTAACAAATTAGTATCGCCCGGATTATCAATTTCTACTGTCCTCATCATTTGCCTTGTAATTATCTCAATATGTTTATCATTGATTGGAACGCCCTGGAGTCTATATACATCTTGCACTTCTTTTACGAGATACTTTGAAACAGCCTCAACACCTTGAACCTCAAGAATATCATGTAGACTAAGCTCCCCATCTGATATGATTTCTCCTTTCTCTATACTTTCTCCTTCGAAAATATTCAGGGTTCTCGCCTTGGAAATAAGCTCTTCATAGCTTGTACCATCTTCATCAGTAATGACTAGCCTTACCTTACCCTTTGTTTCTTTGCCAAAACTAGTAATGCCTGAATATTTAGCAAGGATTGCTGCATCTTTTGGTTTTCTTGCCTCAAATAAATCTGCTACCCTAGGAAGACCACCAGTAATATCACTTGTTTTTGATGATTCTAGTGGAATTCTTGCAATAACATCTCCAGCATTAATTTTTGATCCATCCTGAATGCTTATTATTGCCCCAGAAGGAAATGTATACTTTATAGGTGTTTCAGTCCCACTAAAAAATACAGGTTTTCCTTTAGAGTCCTCTATAGATGCCTGCGGCCTTAATGATGTTGTAGAGCTAGATTGTTTTTTTGTATCTGTAATAATAATATTTGATAACCCGGTCATTTCATCTACCTGTTCAGAGGTTGTAACTCCCTCGATAAAATCTTCAAATTGTATTACACCTTTTGCCTCAGCAACGATAGGATGAGTATGTGGATCCCATGTTGAAATTATTTCGCCACTTTTAACTTTTTGACCGTCTTTTATAGTTATTACTGCACCATAAGGAATTTTATAACTTTCTTTTTCTTTACCAAACTTATCACTAATTTTTATTTCGCCTGATCGGCCTACCGCAACAAAATCTTTATTAACATTTTTTATAGTTTTAATGTTATTGAATGTAGCCTTACCATCATTATTAACTTCAACACAGTTATCAGCTGCTGCGCTTGAAGCAGCACCTCCAATATGAAAAGTTCTCATAGTAAGTTGTGTACCTGGTTCTCCAATTGACTGAGCAGCTATAATTCCAACAGCTTCGCCAATATTAACAATATTACCTCTAGCTAAATCCCTTCCATAGCAATTTATACAAATTCCATGATTTGTTTCACATGTAACTGCCGATCTAACCTTGATAGAATCAATCCCATATTCTTCTAATAAATCAACATTATTCTCTTCTATTATGGTTCCCGATTTCAATATTGTTTTTTTTGTACTTTGATCAATTAAAGGTTCTGCTAAAACCCTTCCAAGAATTCTCTGGCTAAGCTTCTCAACTATTTCTCCACCTTCAATAATCACTGAAACAGTTAATCCATTTTTAGTTCCACAATCCTCTTCAGTTATAACTAGATCCTGTGATACATCGACTAGTCTTCTTGTCAAATAACCTGAGTTTGCAGTTTTTAATGCAGTATCTGCTAAACCTTTTCTTGCTCCATGTGTAGATATAAAATATTGAAGAATATTTAAGCCTTCTCTAAAATTTGCCGTAATAGGTGTTTCAATAATTGAACCATCAGGTTTAGCCATTAATCCTCTCATTCCTGCCAGTTGTCTTATCTGTGCTGCGGATCCTCTAGCACCAGAATCAGCCATCATAAAAATTGAATTAAATGAGGCTTGCTTTTGTTCTTTGCCATCTGTATCAGTAACTGTTTCATTACCTAATTTATCCATCATTGCTGTGGCGACTTGATCATTTGTTCTAGACCATATATCAACAACCTTATTGTATCTTTCTCCTTGAGTTAGAAGACCTGATGAAAATTGATCTTGTATGCCTTGCACTTGGTTTTCTGCATCTGACAAAATATTAGTTTTTTGTTCTGGTACAGTCATATCATCCAGAGCAATCGAGACACCTGATTTTGTAGCAAATTCAAAACCCATATACATTAGTTTATCAGCAAAGATTACTGCTGCTTTTAAACCTACTTCTCTATATGACTTATTAATAAGTCTAGAAATTTCTTTACTATCCATTGTTTTATTAATTTCCGAGAAGGGAATTTCTTGAGGAACTATTGATGAAAATATAGCTCTTCCAACTGTTGTTTCTATTATCCTAGAAGTACTTTCTTCATCATTATTAGTAAGAGCACGATCAAGCCTTACTTTTATTTTTGCATGCAGTCCTACATGTTTATTATCAAATGACCTCTGAAGCTCTGAAATATCACTGAAAATAGAGCCTTCACCTAAATCATTTAATTTCTCACGAGTCATGTAGTATAAACCCAATACTACATCTTGAGAGGGAACAATTATCGGCTCACCATTAGCAGGTGATAAAATATTATTTGTTGACATCATTAAAGCTCTTGATTCAAGCTGTGCCTCAATCGATAAAGGAACATGGACAGCCATTTGATCGCCATCAAAGTCGGCATTGAAAGCTTTACAAACAAGTGGATGCAATTGAATAGCCTTACCTTCAATCAGAACTGGCTCAAAAGCTTGAATTCCTAGCCTATGTAGTGTTGGCGCACGATTCAACAATATTGGATGCTGTCTTATAACATTATCAAGAATATCCCATATTTCTGGTCCTTCAAGCTCTACAAGTCTCTTTGCAGCTTTTATTGTAGTAGCTTCACCTTGATATATTAATTTACTGAAAACAAAAGGTTTAAAAAGTTCCAAAGCCATTTTCTTTGGTATTCCACATTGATGCAATTTCAATGTTGGACCTACTACAATTACTGATCTCCCTGAGTAGTCGACTCTTTTTCCTAATAAGTTTTGTCTAAATCTTCCTTGCTTTCCTTTAATCATATCTGCTAAGGATTTTAATGGTCTTTTATTCGAACCAGTTACAGCTCTACCCATTCTTCCATTATCCAAAAGAGCATCAACAGATTTTTGTAACATTCTTTTTTCATTTCTTACTATAATTTCAGGAGCATTTAGATCAAGTAGTCTTTGCAGTCTATTATTTCTATTAATAACTCTCCTATATAAGTCATTAAGATCAGAAGTAGCAAACCTTCCACCATCTAATGGGACAAGCGGTCTAAGATCTGGTGGCAGTATAGGGAGAGCATGCATTACCATCCATTCAGGTCTATTACCTGAATTCATTAGTGATTCAACTAACTTTAGTCTCTTCTGAAACCTTTTGATTTTTATTTGCGAAGCTGTACCTTCCATGTCTTCGAGTATTTTTGACATCTCAGACTCTAAATTAATATTTTTTAGAATTTCATAGATAGCTTCTGCACCCATAGAAGCTGAAAAATCATCACCAAATTCCTCCAGAGCTTCAATATACTGTTCCTCACTCATCAATTCCCCTTGAGTAAGATCTGTCATTCCTGTATCTGTAACGAGATATGCTTCAAAATAAAGTACACGCTCAATTTCTCTTAGAGTCATATCTAAAAGGAGACCAATTCTAGAAGGTAAAGATTTTAAGAACCAAATGTGTGCTACAGGACTAGCCAACTCTAAGTGCCCCATTCTTTCTCTTCTTACTTTACTTTGGGTAACTTCTACTCCGCATTTTTCACATACGACTCCTCTATGTTTTAATCTTTTATATTTTCCACACAGGCATTCATAATCCTTAACAGGTCCAAATATCTTTGCACAAAATAGGCCATCTCTTTCGGGTCTGAATGTCCGATAATTTATCGTTTCAGGTTTTTTTACTTCTCCATATGACCATGACCTTACCATCTCAGGTGAGGCCAGCCCTATTTTTATATAATCAAAATCCTCAGATAATGGTTTTTGATTGAAAATATTTAGTAAATTTCGCATTGTTTTAAAGACCTATTTATTTATATTGTTTGGATCTTGAACTAGATCCATATTTAAGCCAAGAGCTCTGATTTCTTTCATGAGAACATTGAATGATTCAGGTGTTCCTGAATCTGTTTCATTAGTTCCATCAACAATCTGTTTATACATCCTTGTTCTTCCTTGTACATCATCAGATTTTAAAGTTAAAAGCTCTTTTAATGTATGAGCTGCACCATAAGCTTCTAATGCCCAAACCTCCATTTCCCCAAATCTTTGCCCACCAAACTGAGCTTTACCACCTAGAGGTTGCTGTGTTACTAAGCTATATGGTCCAGTAGACCTCGCATGCATTTTGTCGTCAACTAGATGATTCAACTTGAGGATATACATATAACCAACTGTAGTAGGCCTATCAAAAAATTCGCCACTTCTCCCATCAATTAGCCTGGTTTGACCACTCTCTGGTAAATCTGCAAGCGTTAATAAGCTTTTAATCTCATGCTCATCAGCTCCATCAAATACTGGAGTTGCCATTGGAACCCCTTCCTTTAAATTAGAAGCTAATTCTATAATTTCAGCATCGCTAAACTGTGATAATTTTATTTTTATAGAAGCATCATTAGTGTTGTAAACTTGATCCAAGAATCCTCTAAGTTTTTTGATACCTGCTTTACTGTCATCTTTAAGTAAAAGCTTTATTTTATTACCCAAGCCTTTGGCTGCCCATCCTAAATGCGTTTCTAGAATTTGGCCTACATTCATTCTTGATGGTACCCCTAGTGGATTTAAAACTATATCAATAGGAGTTCCATCTTCCATATATGGCATATCTTCCACTGGAACAATTCTTGAAATAACTCCCTTATTTCCATGTCTTCCAGCAACCTTATCGCCAGGCTGAACTCTTCTTTTCACAGCTAAAAATACTTTAACCATTTTTAAAACACCTGGAGGCAGATCATCAAAAGCTTCAATTTTTTTACTAGCTGCTGTTAACTTCTCATTAAAAGTTTTTTTATTAGATTTCAATTTCAAATAAGATTCTTCTAACTCTTGGACTGCATTTTTATTTGATAATTTAATCTCAAACCACTTACTTTTTGGTATAGAATCGAGATACTCTTTACTAACTTTTATCTGTTTTTTACCATCTTTAAATACCTTGTTTAGAAGTAATTTTTCAACTCTGTTATAGATATCTTCTTCCATAATTCTCATTTGATCTTGGAGATCTTTCTTAATGGATTCTATTTCTGAAGCCTCAATTGAATTTGATCTTTCGTCTTTCTCAACTCCTTCTCTTGAAAATACCCTGACATCAATAACTGTTCCATCCATACCAGAAGGAACTCTCAATGAAGTATCTTTAACATCTGAAGCCTTTTCACCAAAAATAGCTCTTAGTAACTTTTCTTCTGGTGTCAGTTGGGTTTCTCCCTTTGGTGTTATCTTTCCAACAAGAATATCTCCTCCAACTACTTCGGCACCTATATAAGCAATACCCGATTCATCTAATTTTCTTAATCCAGAATCCCCTACATTTGGAATATCAGAGGTTATTTCTTCTGAACCTAGTTTTGTATCTCTAGCTATACACTGTAATTCTTCAATATGGATAGTTGTAAACCTGTCTTCCTGAACAACTCTTTCTGATATAAGTATTGAGTCTTCAAAATTAAACCCATTCCAAGGCATAAAAGCTACTAATAAGTTCTGCCCAATAGCCAATTCACCAAGACTTGTAGAAGCTCCATCCGCTATGACATCACCCTTAGATACTAGATCGCCAACATTCACTAAAGGCCTTTGGTTTATACAAGTATTCTGATTTGACCTTGTATACTTTGTGAGATTATAGATATCAACACCAGATTCGCCAATATTTGCTTCATTATCGTTGATAGCTATTACAACTCTCGATGCATCAACAGAGTCAACTCTGCCACCTCTTTTTGCAACTATAGTAACGCCAGAATCAGTAGCAACGATTCTTTCCATTCCAGTTCCCACTAGTGGCTTATCAGCAAGCAAGGTTGGCACTGCTTGTCTTTGCATATTCGATCCCATCAAAGCTCTGTTTGCATCATCATGCTCAAGAAAAGGGATTAATGAAGCTGCTATGGAAACTATTTGCTTGGGAGAAACGTCCATATATTCTATTGACTCTGCTGGCATTAATGTAAATTCATTATTAAATCTTGCAGAAATAAGTTCATTTGGTAGGTTTCCTTTTTCATCAAGATTAGTATTTGCCTGAGCAATAACAAAAGTACTTTCATCTATGGCTGATAAATAATCTATCTTTTTTGTTGCCTTATTATTAATGACTTTTCTATATGGTGTTTCAAGAAAACCAAATTCATTCACTCGAGCATAAATAGCCATGGAGTTAATTAAACCAATATTTGGTCCCTCAGGTGTTTCAATAGGGCAAACTCTTCCATAATGGGTTGGATGGACATCTCTTACTTCAAATCCTGCTCTCTCTCTAGTTAGTCCGCCAGGACCTAGTGCAGATATTCTTCTCTTGTGTGCTATTTCAGAAAGAGGATTATTTTGATCCATAAATTGTGAAAGTTGGCTGGATCCGAAAAATTCTTTAATCGCAGCTGAAACTGGCTTCGAATTAATTAAGTCTCTAGGCATTAACTCTTCTGTTTCAACTAATGATAGTCTATCCTTTACAGCTCTTTCGACTCTTACTAGACCTACTCTAAATGCATTTTCAGTCATTTCTCCAACCGTTCTTATTCTTCTATTTCCTAAATGATCGATATCATCAACTGAATCTGAACCATTCCTAATATTGATAAGTGTTTTTAGGACAGAAATGATATCTTCTTTTGAAAGTACAGAATCACCCTTATCTGAAGACCTGCCAATTCTTCTATTAAATTTCATTCGTCCTACTTCAGAGAGATCATATCTGTCTGCATTAAAAAATAGATTTGTAAATAAATTTTCTGAAGCATCTTTTGTTGGAGGCTCTCCAGGTCTCATCATTCTATATATTTCAACCAAAGCCTCTTCTTTATTGGTAGATGCATCAACCCTTAATGAATTTGAAATATAAGATCCTTGATCTAACTCATTAATATAAATTGTTTCAATCTCTTTGATTCCTTTATCAATTAAAATATCTAGTAATTCTTGTGTTATGTAATCATTAGCAGATAGTAATAGTTCTCCTGTCTCTTCATCAATAACATCATGAGCTACAATTTTTCCCTCAAGATCTTCTGGTAATAAATCTAGGTATTTTTTTTGTTTGAGAAGTTTCTCAAGCTGCCTTATATGCCCAAGATTTATTCTCTTTCCTTTACTTACTATATTTTTCTTACCGACTATAAGATCAAAATCAGCAATATTACCTTTTAAATGATCAATATTAACTTCTACTTTTATGCCTTTTTTCGAGAGTTTGAAGCGATCTTTACTAAAAAATATATCTAATATTTCTTCATTATTAAGTTCTAACGCATGAAGTAAAATAGTTGCTGGTATCTTTCTTCTTCTATCAATTCTTGTAAAAATTGTATCTTTTGCATCAAATTCAAAATCTAACCAAGAACCTCTGTATGGGATAACTCTTGCAGAAAAAAGAAGCTTGCCTGAAGTTTGAACTCCTTTGTCATGATCAAAAAATACTCCTGGGGATCTATGAAGCTGGGATACAATTACTCTATCAGTGCCATTAATAACAAAAGTACCATGTTCTGTCATCAATGGGACTTCACCAAAATAAACATCTGTCGTATCGCCTGTTTGTTTTATGTTCTTAACTTCTTTTACCGATTCTTTATTAGTATCTTTGTTGTAAGTAATTAGTTTAGTTTTCACTCTCAGTGCTGATGCATAGGAAAGTCCCCTCAATTGGCATTCCCTTACGCTAAATTCTGGTTCTTCTAATCTATAGCTGACAAATTCCAATCTTGCATTTTTGGAAAAGCTCTCTATAGGAAATAAATTATTAAATGCCGCTTGCAGTCCTATATTTTTTCTTTTCAAAGGATCAATATCACTTTGAAGAAAATGATCATAGGAACCAACTTGGAGTGTTAATAAATCAGGAACATCTAGAGCCGAATCTTGTTTTCCAAAATCTTTTCTAATACGTTTCTTTTCTGTAAATGAAAAAGTCATATTTTTTCTTCGCTTAGCATTGATAAGCATTATTCGACTATAAACATAGTCTTTTAACGCTAGTTATTTTTATAATTAGAGTGCATGCAGAATAAATGGTTAACTAAAAATACTATTTTAGCTCAACAGAAGCACCGGATTCCTCTAACTGCTTCTTCATTTCTTCCGCCTCTTCTTTTGATACAGATTCTTTTAATGTTTTAGGAGCTCCCTCAACTAAATCTTTAGCTTCTTTAAGCCCTAAACCTGAAATTGTTCTCACTGCCTTGATAACTGCAATTTTATTTTCACCCATTGCTGTAAGTATCACTTCAAACTCTGTTTGCTCTTCAGCTGCATCTTCAGATCCCTCACCTGCAACTGGAGCTGCTGCGACTGCCATAGGTGCTGCAGCAGTAACACCAAATTTTTCTTCCATTTCTGAAATTAATTCCACTAAATCAATAACTGACATTTGTGAAATAGCTTCCAAGACTTCCTCTTTTGACGACACTGTAGCTTTAGCCATTTTTTTCTCCTAATCTCAACCCAAAAAGATTGGGCATAATATATAAAAAATTCGTTTTAAGAAACCTATTCTTGATTATCTTTCAACGCGTTCGTAATTCTCGTGATTTTTGTTGGTATCTCATTAAGCAATCTAACTGTTTTTTCCATTGGTGCTTTCATGAGTCCTAATAAGGTGGAATATGCCTCATCTTTGGTTGGTAATTTAGCAATTCTATCTATATCACTAGCAGGATATGCATCCCCATTGATAGCTAAACCAACTGTTTTAAGGCTCTCATGTTCTTTATTGAAATCTTTAAACAATCTTGCTGGCGATGCTAAGTCTTCATTAGAAAGAGCTATTACTATAGGGCCATTAAGACTATCAGAAAGGCATTGAAAATTAGTTTCAGAGAATGCTTTCTTGCTTAGTGTATTTTTTACAACTTTTAGATATACATTAGATTCTCTTGCCTTAGTGCGCAAATCTGACATATCTAAAACAGATAACCCAGAGTACTCTGCAATAGCTCCAGAAACAGAATTAATAGCTATTAAATTAAGCTCTTTTACAACTTCTTTTTTTTCATCTATATTTAGTGGCATATCTATTCTCGTTTAGTTATAAATTAAATGGATGACTCTTCAACATGAATGCCTGGGCCCATTGTTGATGAAAGAGTAATTTTTTTTATAAAAATCCCTTTTGCTGAAGATGGTTTACTTTTATTAACTTGAGTAATTAATGATAGAAGGTTCTCTTTAATAGACTCTTCTGTAAATTCAACCCTTCCTATTGAACAATGAAGAACACCACCCTTATCATTCCTAAACATGGCTTGACCTTTCTTCGCATTAGTCACTGCTTCTTTAATATTCTTAGTAACGGTTCCATCTTTCGGATTAGGCATCATGCCTTTTGGACCCAAGATTTGGCCTAGCTGACCCACTATCTTCATAGAAGATGGTGTTGCGATTACAATATCAAAATCACTAAAACCTGCTTTAATTTTTTCTGCTAAGTCTTCAGCACCAACTTCATCTGCTCCTGCAGTTTTAGCAGCTTCTGCATCTACAGATTCAGCAAATACAATGACTCTCATATTTTTTCCTGTGCCATTGGGAAGCACCACTGAACCTCTAACATTTTGTTCTGTTTGTTTAGGATCAATACCAAGATTTATAGCAACATCAATGCTTTCTTTAAACTTTGTATTACCAGTCTTTTTTAGCAAAGAAATTGCTTCATCAACCATATATTTCTGGTTCTCTTCTATCAACTCTTTATTGTTGTTGTATCTTTTTGAACTAGCACTCATATCATTTAACCTCTAATCCCATGCTTCTAGCTGTACCTTCGATAATCTTAATCCCTGCTTTTAGATCAATAGCATTAAGATCTTCAAACTTAATATTTACTATTTCTTCTATTTGCTTCTGAGTAACTGTTCCTACTTTCTCAGTATTAGGAGTACCGCTTCCTTTATCGATACCTGCAGCCTTTCTTAATAAAGTTGATGCAGGTGGTGTTTTAGTAATGAAAGTGAAGCTTTTATCTCCAAAAACAGAAATTACAACAGGGATTAACACTCCTGGCTCAGAGTCAGCAGTTTTAGCATTAAATGCATTACAGAATTCCATAATATTTAGCCCTGCCTGACCTAATGCCGGCCCTACTGGTGGACTTGGATTAGCTTGTCCTGCAGGTATTTGTAATTTTACGATACTCTCAACTTGTTTTGTTTTTCTTTTTGCCATTATGATTTTTCTACTTGGTTAAAATTAAGGTCAACAGGTGTAGGCCTTCCTAAAATTTGGACAGCAACGCTAAGTTTATTTTTTTCATAATTAACGTTTTCAACAACGCCATTAAAGTCATTAAAAGGTCCATCAATGACTCTGACAACCTCACCGGGTTGATAAGTGATAGTTGGTCTTGGCATCCCTTTAGAATCCTCAGCTTGATTTAATATCCTTAAAGCTTCATGTTCTGGAATTGGAGATGGACTTTCATTACTGCCTCCTATAAAGGCCATTACATTAGGAACAGATTTAATAAAATGCCAAACATCATCATTCATTTCCATTTTGATTAATACATACCCTGGGAAAAATTTTCTTTCTGTAGTCTTTTTCTCTCCTTTCTTAAGTTCCACCACCTCTTCCATAGGCACAACTACCTCTGAAATACTTGATGAAAGTCCCTTGATTTTTATTCTTTCTTCAAGCGTTTTCTGAACTTTTTTTTCATAGTTCGAATAGACTTGTAATACATACCATTGATGTTCCATTTCCTAGTACCTTTATGATGTAATTGAGGTTGTAATAAAAAGTAATAGAAAATCAAGCAGCCAGAAAAATATTCCTAGTATCAGCACAAATACAAATACTGTAAGAGTAGTCTGAATCGTTTCTTGCTTTGTTGGCCAAATAACTTTTCTAATCTCTACTCTGGAGCCTTGCAGGAAATCCCATAATATTTTTCCTCTAATCGTTTGCAAGAATATAAAAGATCCAATAGCTAAAGCAAAAATAATGGCTAGCGCTCTAATCACTATAGAGATTTGAGGAAATGAATAGTAAACCACAATAGAAGACAATAGGATTGCAATTGAAGCAATCAATTTACCCACATCAACTATTGTTGATTGTATTTGTCCCTCATTATCACTCACAACATATATTCCTCTTGGCAGGCCAGGAGGGTCTCGAACCCCCAACCTGCGGTTTTGGAGACCGCCGCTCTACCGGTTGAGCTACTGGCCTTTTGTTTACTCTATTATTTTAGTTACTACACCTGAGCCTACGGTTCTTCCGCCTTCACGAATAGAGAAACGTAACGACTCTTCCATAGCAATCGGTGCAATCAATTCTACAGTTATATGGGTATCATCTCCTGGCATGATCATCTCAGTTCCTTCTGGGAGAGTTACTGCACCAGTGACATCAGTTGTTCTAAAATAGAATTGTGGTCTATAGCCATTAAAGAATGGTTTATGTCTTCCACCTTCTTCTTTAGTCAGTGCATATATATCTGCTTCAAATTTAGTATGAGGATTAATACTTTTTGGTTTAGCTAGAACTTGTCCTCTTTCCACCTCTTCTCTTTTTGTTCCACGAAGAAGAACACCGACATTATCTCCAGCTTGGCCTTGATCTAGAAGCTTTCTGAACATTTCCACTCCTGTACAAGTAGTAACTGCAGTATCTTTTATACCAACAATTTCAATTTCATCATTGACTTTAACAATACCTCTTTCAATCCTACCAGTTACAACTGTTCCTCTACCAGATATTGAAAAGACATCTTCAATCGGCATCAAGAAATCCCCATCAATTGCTCTTTCTGGCTCTGGAAAATATTCATCCATAGTCGCAACTAATTTTTCAACTGCCTGCGATCCTACTTCGCTATCATCTCCTTCAAGTGCCTTGAGTGCACTTCCTGAAATAATTGGAATATTATCACCGTCGAAATCATAAGCCGATAACAGTTCTCTAACTTCCATTTCTACCAATTCTACCAATTCATCATCATCAACTTGATCAGCTTTATTAAGGAAAACTACAATATTAGGCACTCCAACATTTCTAGCTAATAGTATATGTTCTCTGGTTTGAGGCATAGGGCCATCAGCAGCTGAAACAACTAAGATAGCGCCATCCATCTGGGCTGCACCGGTAATCATATTTTTTACATAATCGGCATGTCCAGGACAATCGACATGAGCATAATGCCTGCCTTCGCTTTCATATTCCACATGAGCAGTAGCAATAGTAATACCTCTTTCTCTTTCTTCAGGAGCATTATCAATATCTGCAAAAGCAGAAGCATCGCCACCAAACTTTGCAGCCATAGTTTTTGTAAGTGCTGCTGTTAAAGTAGTTTTACCATGATCAACATGGCCAATAGTGCCTACATTAATATGTGGTTTATTACGTTCAAATTTTTCTTTAGCCATTTTTATAACTCCTAATTAAACTAAAATTTAAATTAATATTGAAAATTACTGGAGCCCACAACCGGAATTGAACCGGTGACCTCTTCCTTACCATGGAAGTGCTCTACCTGCTGAGCTATGTGGGCATCAATACAAGCCTCATAACTTGGAGCGGGCGATGGGGATCGAACCCACATCATCAGCTTGGAAGGCTGAGGTTCTACCATTGAACTACGCCCGCGCAAAAAAGATGCGGTCAAACCCGAAATTTTAAATACTAAATTCATAATTATCATATATTCCTATCTTCCTTTCTTAACCTTTCTCCACCTCTATAACCCTTTGTTATCAATGGTGGAGGGGGTAGGATTCGAACCTACGAAGGCTAAGCCAGCAGATTTACAGTCTGCCCCCGTTGACCGCTTGGGTACCCCTCCGCGGACATAACCCACTATTCTCTGACTAAGGGTTATTGGTGTCAACAAAAAAAACACTTATTTCTTAATTAATTCAATGGTGCCGGAAGAGGGAATTGAACCCCCAACCTACCGCTTACAAGGCGGTTGCTCTACCAATTGAGCTATTCCGGCATAAAAAACTACATAAAGAAATTTATTTTTTGTGAATTATAATCATTTTGCATCGGATTAAAAGCTATTATCCAACTATATGTCCCGTGATAAACTTTATTCTTTTTGAATCAACTTCTAAAATTAATTCTCCATCAGATGAGATACCCCTATTAATGCCTGTTATTTGCTTATCTGCGATCTCAATTGTGATTGTTTTAGCATTCAAATTATCAATTTTATTCCATCTCTTTTGTATATTTCTCATAGAATCTATATTGAAAGAATCAAGATTCTCGATAATCCTTTTCAGGAGATGCCCAGTAATTTCACTTCTATCCGCTGTATGCTCTAGACCTATACTATAAAGATCAGCAGGACTGTGATTAGTGTCAAAATTAAAATCTTTATTTTTTGGTATGCAGTAATTTATACCAATGCCTAAGCTAATTACAGACTCTAAATCTGAATTTTGATAGATATCCACCAGGATTCCTCCTAATTTCTTATCTCTATAATATAAATCATTCGGCCATTTCAATTTTATACCATAAAATCCCATCTCTTCTAATGCATCTACAATCCCGATTCCAAGATAAAGACTTAAACCTATTGGATTAATATTTTTTGATAATTGCTTAAATATTGAACAAGAAATACCAGCTCCAAATGGAGAAAACCATTTTCTATTTTGCCTTCCTTTTCCTTCCTTTTGAAATTCTGCAATACTAATTTTAAGTTCGTTGCTCTTAATTTTTCTTGGATTAAATTCTTCGGTAGTAGTATTAACAAAATCCTTAACGGACAATTCAATATGTTCAATATTTTCTAATAATTCTAGGTGTTCGTATAATACTGACTTATCGAGTATCTGAATTGCATTTTCAAGTGAGTATAAACCATTACTCCGATTTATTATTAAGCCATAACCCTCTGCTAAATCCAAAAGTAATGTTACTTCGTTTGCATTTGTTAATAAATTTTCTAGATCGTTATCAGCTAAACATAATGTTCTAATAATTGAAGATAATTTTTCATCATTATTCATTTTTCAATGTGACTTGATGTTCAGTGTTTTCAAGAATTGCAGAAATATTTACCTTATGCGTATATAGAATAATTAGAAATAAAATGAAGACAAATAATAAAAAAGCATAATCAATAACATCTCTATTAAAAAAAATTGATGTTATAGATAATGTAAAAAAAGCAATGATTGTTGATAAACTCACATATCTACTAATCAACAATACTATTAAAAAAATAATTAACGATGGGATAACAATCAAAGGCTCTATATAAATCATTGAACCGAGTCCTGTTGCAGCACCTTTTCCTCCCTTAAAACCAAACCATATCGGATAACAGTGTCCTAAAATACAACTGATAGCTGAAAAATATAAATAGATTTCATACTCAAAAATTATCTCTGAAGACGTGCCCTCTAGAATTTTTATAGTTAAAAACGCTGCCATGAATGCTTTGAAAGCATCAAAAAAGAAAACTAATAGCCCATGCTGTAAACCAAAAATTCTAATTGCATTGGTTGCACCTGCATTACCACTACCTTTTTTTCTGATATCAAGATCTTTAATTTTACTCAACACTAAGCTCGAATTTAGGCTTCCCAAAATATAACTGATAAAAATAATGATAGATAAAATATACATAGGCTAACTTTGCTTTATTGTGTTATTTTGATTTACGCTTTCTGTTTTTGCACATATAAATAATGCTGCAATAACAATACAGATACCAGTAATTTCAACAATTGAAATTTTTCGACTAAAAAATAATACATCCCATATAAATGATAATATAGGTTGTGCAATTAAAATAACTCCCACTGAAATTGCAGATATTTTTTGCATGCCTTTTAGAATAAAAAACCATCCAAAAACATGAGATATCACTCCATAGCAAAGCATCCATAAAAAATCTGATCTGCTATTAATGTTAAATGAGCTGCCTTCTAGTAAAATTATAAATGCAAGAAGAATGGATGCTAATAGCGAAATAATCAATAAATTATGGATAGGATTTGTGAGTTGTTTTTGGTGCACAGAAGCTTTCTTAAGAGATATTGTATACCCACTGTAGGCAAGTGCAGTTAAAAGACCGAAAAATATCCCTAACTTATATTGAGACCCTGCCAATTGCCAGCTATCACTTAAACAGATAAATAAACCAATAACTGCAATTACTACAGCCAAAATTTGTTGTCTATTAATCACCTCTTTGAAAATAAGATAAGAAAGAAATGGAATTATCAGAACCTGTAAGCTTGCAAGAAGTGTTGATAATCCTGGTCCTATATAAATTATAGACCGATGCCAAAACCATAAATCTAATACAAATATTACTGCTGCAATATAAAGATAACTAGAGATGTTTCTCCTAAATGGTGATTTTTTTTCTTTAAGAAAGTAATAGAAACATAGAGTTATACAACCAATAAAGACCCTATAAAAAGCACTTACAGTTGGTTCTAAATTAACTGAGGCAACAAAAATAGAGGAAAAACTAATTAATAAAGCCCCAGCAAAAACAAATAATGAGCCAGAAATATTTTTAAAGTATTTCAAAACATTATTATCCATCTATTTTATTTAAAAAAACTTCAGCTATCATACATCTAGTACTGCCGCCGCCATATTTTTCAATCGTATTTATTGGTATCTCTATGGCGCGACTATATTGATTAATCTTATTTTTTTGACCTGGAGTCAATGAATTAGATGCAGATTTTGACATAATGATTATAGACTCATCATTAGTATTAGATACTTCTAGAACATTTCCACAAAAATAGTTCATTTGATCAATTGATATTTCTATAACTTCTCTTTCATTTTGTTGAATCCGGCTAAGTATTTTCTTTGCGGTTTCTTTATCCTCAATTGCATCTAGACAAATAAAAGCTAGTTTTTCTCCCAAACTCATCATTACATTTGTATGATAAATTGGAAGAGATCGATTGAAAGCTTTAAAAGAAATAAAATCGTAGTCTATCTCTTTAGCTAAAATTTCTAGAGCTTGGTAATTTGTTCTGGGAGATAAACATGCAAAAAATATTTTATTCAATCTATCAAAAATAACACTCCCTGTTCCTTCTAAAAAAATATTATTTTGCTCTAAATAACTAAGATCAATTATTTCTTCAATATTATAAAAATATTCGCTAGTCATTAGATCTAATAATTCTAATCTTTTTTCACTTCTTCTAGACTGAGACATCATTGGGTATATAACTGCTCTATTATTTTGATGAAAAGTTACCCAGTTATTAGGAAAAACTGCATCTGCATTATTGAGTATTAAGTCATCATCAAAAACAATAATATTCAAATTATTACTTCTTAAAATTTTAACCATATTATCGAACTCAATAATAGCCTGATTTCTAATTGAACTGAGATTATCATTAATACCAACACTTGATTGGAATTGATTAGTATCAATTGTCTCTGAATTACTGGAAAAGCAGCCTGGTCTAATCATCATTAAGTTCGATGTTAGTTGTCTATTCATTTTTTTTCATGGTAATTGTTTAGGTTTCAAGGAGTAAAACGATACAGAAAAAAGTAATAAAAGTAATTACATTAAAAAAAAACGAAGATGAATCATTAATCCATCTTCGTCTAAATAAAGTCCTGGCAATGTCCTACTCTCACATGGGGAAACCCCATAATACCATCGGCGCTATGCATCTTCACTTCCGAGTTCGGAATGGGATCGGGTGGTTCCTACACGCTATTGTCACCAGGAAAAAAGAATTTAGCTTAAAATTTACACTGTGTAAAGTTATTTGATTGTTATAAGACCAAGCCTCACGGGTAATTAGTATCGGTTAGCTTCACTCATTACTGAGCTTCCACACCCGACCTATCAACATCGTAGTCTACGATGGCCCTTCAGGGATCTCAAGGATCCAGGGAAAACTTATCTTAGGGTGGGCTTCCCGCTTAGATGCTTTCAGCGGTTATCCCTTCCGTACGTAGCTACCCGGCAATGCCACTGGCGTGACAACCGGAACACCAGGGGTACGTCCACTCCGGTCCTCTCGTACTAGGAGCAGCTCCCTTCAATTTTCCAACGAACGCACCAGATAGGGACCGAACTGTCTCACGACGTTCTAAACCCAGCTCGCGTACCACTTTAAACGGCGAACAGCCGTACCCTTGGGACCTGCTACAGCCCCAGGATGTGATGAGCCGACATCGAGGTGCCAAACTCCCCCGTCGATGTGAACTCTTGGGGGGAATCAGCCTGTTATCCCCGGCGTACCTTTTATCCGTTGAGCGATGGCCCTTCCATACAGAACCACCGGATCACTAAGACCAGCTTTCGCTCCTGCTCGACATGTCTGTCTCGCAGTCAAGCTCCCTTATGCCTTTGCACTCAAAACTCGATGGCCGACCGAGTTGAGGGAACCTTTGTACTCCTCCGTTACTCTTTAGGAGGAGACCGCCCCAGTCAAACTACCCACCATACAATGTCCCTGACCCGGTTAACGGGTCTAGGTTAGAACTCAAATCATGCGAGGGTGGTATCTCAAGGTTGGCTCCACATACGCTAGCGCATATGCTTCAAAGCCTCCCACCTATCCTGCACAAACAGGATCAAAGTCCAATGTAAAGCTATAGTAAAGGTGCACGGGGTCTTTCCGTCTTGGTGCGTTTAAACTGCATCTTCACAGCTATTTCAATTTCACTGAGTCTCTGGTGGAGACAGTGTGGCCATCGTTACGCCATTCGTGCAGGTCGGAACTTACCCGACAAGGAATTTCGCTACCTTAGGACCGTTATAGTTACGGCCGCCGTTCACCGGGGCTTCGATCAAGAGCTTCGCCACAAGGGCTAACCCCATCAATTAACCTTCCGGCACCGGGCAGGCGTCACACCCTATACATCCTCTTACGAGTTAGCAGAGTGCTGTGTTTTTATTAAACAGTCGCAGCCACCTGGTATCTGAGACCTTAATCAGCTTAGGAAGCAAGTTCCATCACCAATCAAGGCGTACCTTCTCCCGAAGTTACGGTACCAATTTGCCTAGTTCCTTCACCAGAGTTCTCTCAAGCGCCTTAGAATTCTCATCCCACCCACCTGTGTCGGTTTGGGGTACGGCCACGTTTTACCTGAAGCTTAGGGGCTTTTCTTGGAAGCATGGCGTCAGCAACTTCTCGATTAAAAAATCGATGGTCTCGTACCTTGGTAATAGAAATCCGGATTTACCAAAATTTCCTACCTACATACTTTTCCCGGGATAACCAACACCCGGTATGCTTAGCCTTCTCCGTCCCCCCATCGCAGTAAACGCGGTACAGGAATATTAACCTGTTGTCCATCGACTACACCTTTCGGTCTCGCCTTAGGAACCGACTAACCCTGCGTTGATTAGCATTGCGCAGGAACCCTTGGGTTTTCGGCGTGCGGGTTTTTCACCCGCATTATCGTTACTCATGTCAGCATTCTCACTTCTGATACCTCCAGCATACCTCGCAGTACACCTTCGCAGGCTTACAGAACGCTCCCCTACCACGCTTATCTAATGATAAGCATTCGCAACTTCGGTACACAGCTTAGCCCCGGTAAATCTTCCGCGCGTGTCGACTTGACAAGTGAGCTGTTACGCTTTCTTTAAAGGATGGCTGCTTCTAAGCCAACCTCCTTGCTGTCTTTGACTCCACACTTCGTTTCCCACTTAGCTGTAATTTTGGGACCTTAGTTGGCGATCTGGGTTGTTTCCCTCTCCACAACGGACGTTAGCACCCGCTGTGTGTCTCCCATGCTCTACTTCTCGGTATTCGGAGTTTGCATCGGTTTGGTAAGACGGGATGTCCCCCTAGCCGAAACAGTGCTCTACCCCCGAGAGTAATACATGAGGCACTACCTAAATAGTTTTCGGGGAGAACCAGCTATCTCCAGACTTGATTAGCCTTTCACTCCTATCCACAGCTCATCCCCCCATTTTTCAACATAGGTGGGTTCGGGCCTCCAGTAGGTTTTACCCCACCTTCACCCTGGCCATGGATAGATCGTCTGGTTTCGGGTCTACTCCTAGCGACTTATTGCCCTATTAAGACTCGGTTTCCCTACGCCTCCCTAAGAAAGTTAAGCTTGCCACTAAAAGTAACTCACTGACCCATTATACAAAAGGTACGCAGTCACACATAAATGTGCTCCTACTGCTTGTACGCATACGGTTTCAGGTTCTATTTCACTCCCCTCGACGGGGTTCTTTTCGCCTTTCCCTCACGGTACTGGTTCACTATCGGTCGGTAGGTAGTATTTAGCCTTAGAGGATGGTCCCCCTATGTTCAAACAAGGTTTCACGTGCCTCGTCCTACTCTTCGATTCACACTTAAGTAACTTTTCACATACAGGGCTATCACCTACTATGGCCGAACTTTCCAGAACGTTTTGTTAAATTACTCAAGATGATTGAATCTGGGCTAGTCCCCTTTCGCTCGCCGCTACTAAGGGAATCTCGGTTGATTTCTTTTCCTCCAGGTACTTAGATGTTTCAGTTCCCTGGGTTTGCTTCAAATACCTATGTTTTCACTTTTAGTATTTGATAACTGTTAAAACAGTTGGGTTTTCCCATTCGGAAATCTCCGGATCAAAGCTTATTATCAGCTCCCCGAAGCTTATCGCAGATTTACACGTCCTTCATCGCCTTCTACCGCCTAGGCATTCACCGAATGCGCTTATTCGCTTGGTCATATAACATCAAATAACTTTCATTATTCAATATTGTTGTTCTCCAATCTATTTGAGTTAACTTATTCATCTTGTTAGATGAACTCATGAATTTTATATTCTTATGAATATACAGTGCTTAAAATCATAAATGATTTTAAGATTTAAACTAAATTCTAATTTTTAAAGATCGCAATAAATCACTTTTTAAAGTGATTAAAAAGATACAAATTTTACATTATTTCTTTTTAATAACTTTTTTGGTGGAGCCAGGCGGGATCGAACCGCCGACCCCCTGCTTGCAAAGCAGGTGCTCTCCCAGCTGAGCTATGGCCCCAAACTAAAAACTGAAATCAGACTTTATCATTGTTTAATTAATTATTAAACAACCTTAAAATTGGTGGGTCTGGGAGGACTTGAACTTCCGACCTCACCCTTATCAGGGGTGCGCTCTAACCAACTGAGCTACAGACCCAAATGTATTCAACTTTTCTTAAGCAAACATTCGCTGTATTACGAGAGTTAGGTAATTTGTGAAGGGGCTCGAAACAATAGTAGTTAAGGTTCTCTTAAAAAGGAGGTGATCCAGCCGCACGTTCCCGTACGGCTACCTTGTTACGACTTCACCCTAGTCACTGACCACACCGTGGTAAACGCCCTCCCTAAGGTTAGACTATCTACTTCTGGT